>Ga0316204_10009346_pt1 | contig 13151 bp, 11 predicted proteins | sample 6monrhotite_MG_2_FD_205661 | JGI IMG/M metagenome (GOLD analysis project Ga0316204, IMG submission 205661) | Microbial mat bacterial communities from mineral coupon in-situ incubated in ocean water Damariscotta River, Maine, United States -... | ecosystem: Environmental > Aquatic > Marine >... | reverse complement strand
TGGCGTGCCATTGGTCAAGCCAGCCGGGTTCCTCATATGTCGCAAGACGGGCAGATAGGAACTTTCCATCCCTCAAGGCCAACACGGGGCCATGATGGGTTTTGCGAAAACTTACCTTTTTAACACCGCTGTCTTTGACATGAATTTCTCCCTGCCATTCTGTCGCCCTTCGAAAGTCGTCTCCGTACCGGTAATCAAGCGGATGCTCACCGCCGCCAAAATGTTCAACCCAAGCGTCTTCCTGATCGCCGTAATTATCGGTGCTTGCCCATCCTAGGTTTTCACCGAACCCCACATAGGGCAGCGGAAAACCAAACCGGCTGTATCCGGTAAAGTTCCAGCCGTCGTCAGAGATCATGTGCGCTTCATAAACCTGCCCCATGCCAAAAGCTGGCAAGTGCGGATTGATAAAAAGATAAGAACCAGTGCCTTCAATCTTTGGGCCATTGGCCGCCCACGAATTGGACCCGAAAGAACTTTGAGCCTCAGGATCCAATTTGGGAATTTCAATCTGCGCGGTTACCAGCTGGCGGGTATTGATAGCTTCAAACGCTGCTTGTCGTTCTGACTGCGTGAAGCCAAGCCGCCCCAAAAAGCCGCCTGCATAATACATCCGCCTGATCAGCGCCAATGGATACCACGGCTCAAAATGGTTCAGTAATCTTGGTTTAACGTCAGGGTTGCTTTGCAAATAGTGGTTTAATCCGGCTGCGTATCCATCCAGCAGTGCCTTTGTCGATGCCGATGCGTTTTCATAATCTCGCCGGGAAAATTCGGGAATTTCAAGAGCTTTTACTACCCAGTCAGACAGTACCGTTTCTTCACCGAACAATTCGGCAGACCTTCCAACCGCTAGGATGAAGTTCAGCTCTAGCTGGGCGAAATTATCTTCTGCCTGCGCATATGCCATACCAAAAGCGGCGTCACCGTCTGTTACACCGTGAATGTGCGGTACGCCGTAGGCGTCCCGGTAGATGGTCACATTTTGGGATTGGTCATCGCTCGTGTTTTGCTGCTGGCTGCAGGACACAATAAACAACGCGGCACTACACACACATATGAGTTTTTGTACGGAGTTCATCCATTCCCCCTGTTTCTGACTGACATCGTACCAATTGGAAGACTAGCGAGTCTCCCAATATTAGCAATCGTTCAACCATACAGTGGGATGAGGTGTTTCAATGGCGGGCCAAACTGAGCCCGAACCGCGCCTTAGTCGTCGAAACCCACGAAAGTAACTGCATCTTCCAGCGGTTTGCGGTTGGTGACAACGGCGTTGGCTGGAAAGCTGTCGTCAGGGTAGCCCATAGCGATGCAAATCATGATCACCTGATCTTCGTCGATCTGAGCATGTTCGCGCACAACAGGCGTCTGCATAATGCCCTGGCTGTTGATCACACAACCAAGCCCGCGGGACCATGCCGCGTTGACGATGGCATTGGCCAGCCCGCCGCAATCAAACGGCGCCACATCATCACCGTGGACCGACCGATCATAGGTAATAACAATCGATACCGGCGCATCAAACTGGCGAAACCCGCGCAATATCCAATCATTGCGTGCGTCCTTGTCGTGGCGCTCGATGCCCATTACGCCGAACAACTGTTTAGCTACCTCGATTTGGCGAGTGCGATGATCACCGTCGTCGTATGAGTGGCGCACCCGTATTTCGCGCGAATGCGGCACACCGCCCACATTACGTTCCACGTTGCCCTTACGAATTTCGTCTAGGGGCTCGCCGGTAACAACAGTCATGTTCCACGGCTGGGTATTGAAGGAAGAGGGCGCACGCATGGCGAGGCCAATCACATCTTTAATGACATCCTTTGGCACCGGCTTTTCTAAGAATCCACGCGCGCTGCGCCGCCCCATAACCACATCATCATACTTCATCGTTAGCCCCTTATTCAAAACATCACTATCAATACACAAGCCATGAACTAGCGTACCAACAACGCGAGGCAAGTCGCGACATGCCAAAGCAGTCTTTTTATAATTAGTAATTGAAGTGGCGGTTAAAAAAAGGGCCACTCGAAAGCGACCCTTTTAATTTTATTTCAAATCATTCCAGAACATCAGCGCGTTATAAACAAACGCATGATCATGATGATTGAGGTGCCGGTGCAATGGGTTCCAGCCGAAGAAGATCGCCTGACCTTCACCGACCGTGGTTTCCACAATAGCGGGTGCACCGTCTAACTGCGCCTTACCGCTTAGGATGCCGCCGGACAGTACCAGAGGTTTTGCCTTGGCATCTTTACCCTTCTTCTCGGACTTATCACCCTCTTCTTCTTTCCAAGGGCGAACGCTGGCTTTTTTGCTGCCAAACTGCGCCACCATCAGGTCCCGGTCATCTTTGCCAACACGGTAGAAAGGTGTGTTGCCGCGGAAGGCGTGGGTTATCTCATCGTAGCCAAAAGTAAGCGGTGACGTTTGGTCGGTGATCTTCATTGAGATAAACGAGCCCGGCGTATTAACCGATGGCCGCGCCATCGATACGTCAGAGGTCATGCCGCTTTCCGCTGCTACACTGCCGCCAGACCCCAAACCGATGAAAGTGCCGCCGCCGTTCATAAAGGCCGCCAGCGATGCCATGCCGTCAAAGCCGAACCCGCCAGTTACATCAGGCGAGCTGACGATATGGCCGTGGCTAGGTGTTTCCTTTGTCGTCTCAAACGCCAGTGGTGACCATTTTTTATCAACCCCATTCAACAGCGCCTTAAAGCTGCCTCTGCGGCCGAAGCTAGGTGAGATGATAACATCATATTTGTCGCCGAGATTACCGGCTTTCAGCTCCGTTTTTTCAATGATGCTGTAGGGCACTTTCGATTGATCAAGCGTATAACGCACCCAGCCCGGGTCCTGCGTGGATATCCAGCTGTGCAGCAAACCAATACGCGGCACGTCCAGCTCGATCATGTCACCTTTGGGCAGGCTGCTTACACCGTCGACCTCGAGTAATGTGCGGCCAACAACTTCAGCCAAAGCATCGGCGTCGGCTGTTGAACTATCGATAAAGATTGTACCTGCAGGGAAAGTTTTGCGGCCAATTTTAACTTCCGCTTTTGCTGCATGCATGGTTGCACCAGCAAGCGCGAAGCGAAGCTCGCCGAGCCCTTCCTGACCCTTGTGCGCGACGGCATAGTATTTTGCACGGCGCGGCAAGTCAGCCGCTGTATAAAAAGCATCACCGTTTGCACCCGGCTTTGTTTTCAACTCAAGCACGCCAGCATCTTTTACAAACTGGGTTTCAACACCGCGCATAAGCCCCAAGGTCCACGCCACATCATCATACGGCGGCACATCAACCTTTTCCGGGAATTTTTGGTTTTCAAACAGCGCTTTGGCAAACGGGCCGTAAGGCTGGTTAAGCATGATAACTGCATCACCTTTGGCAACTTCAATGTCACCGTATTCGCCTTTGGCATCGGCAATACTGACCTCAATGCCTTGTTCAATCACCAGATCAATCAACTCGCGCGCGGCACCGCTGTCACGCTGATCATGCTTGATGACGATCGCTTTCATGTCACCGGACGCACCGTCTGCAACCGCGTTTTTGGATTTTGTGTAAAAACCACGAACCAACTGATCAGCGTTCTTGGACGTATACTCCAATGACGCATACACGCCGCTGGACATATAGTTCACGTTGTTACGCATGGACCACAAGGTTTCAGCAGCGGGCGGGCTTGGGCGGTACCAAGTCTTATCCGTTACTTTTTCCCCGGCTCTCCGGTTATCGCTTAGGTCGCGCAGCATGGTCTCAGAACCGCCGTTACCGAAGGTTTCGTAAAACCGGCCATTAGAGTTGCGGTTGTTTGTCATCCACAACATATATCCAGGCCACCAACCGGTGTAGAAGCCCCATGTCCATACACCCGGCATACCCTTGGATGTTAGGCGGCTAACTTCATAGTTTGCAATTGACGCCCATTCGGAAACTGTCGTTGCGCTAACGCCCGGATTATAGGGGCCGGTGCCGGTTGCCACATACAAATACGGCACACTTTCGTGCAGATCTAAGGATAAAGTCGGCTTGTATTCCATAAACCCCTTAAGGAAGTTTTTGGTCATGGGCTGCGTAAGGCCGATGCCGTCCCGGTTATTGTCATGGAAGGTGTATTTACCCCAGAACGGAGGGCCACTTGGTGGCCGGTCATAATAATCGGTGCGGCCTTTGTTATGCTTGAGGAACCATTCGGTTGAACGGTTACGACCGTCCACTTCAAACACCGGTGTGATCATGGTTATAACGTTTTTGCGGATATCCTTGAACAGGTCGCGCTCCTCGGCGGCGACGCGGTAAGCAATTTCCATCGCGGTTTCCGGCGGGCCGTACTCGGTAGAGTGCAAGCCTGCGGTAATCCAGTAAATAGGCTTAGCGCCGTCCATCAATGCTTCGGCTTCAGCTTCGCTTTTGCCGCGCGGGTCGGCAAGCCCGTTCAGGCGCGCTTTATAGTCTTCAATGTTTGCCAGCGTTTCCGGATCGGCAATTATAAGCGCGATCATCTCGCGGCCTTCGGCGGTCTCTCCTAGGCTTACCACTTCTGCGCGGTCTGTTGCCGCAGCAATCGCGCGCATATAGCCGTGAATTTCAGCCACATTGGTCATCTCGCCAGGGCTTCCAGCAATATGACCAAGAAAATCACGCGGACTCGGAATGGTTGGATGATCAGGAATTACTGATACCCAGTCATTAAGAAACCGTTTTTCTGTGGTTGCCGCAGCAATCGCTGCGCTGGATATTTTATCAACCGGTAAGCCACCAACGGTGGCAGGCATATCGCCTTCGTCAGCTGCCAGCGAATTGCCGGCGACCATGCCGCCAACAAGTATGGATGCGCCCGCCAGTAGGCGCAGTTTGATATTGAATTTCATTTTAAAGCCCTTCCCAAAGAATTCTTATGTGGGGAAAGCTAGAACACTTCATCGAATTCTACAAAGCATGAATCCGACAATTTGCCGGACAATGCGCGATATTAACGATGGAAACCCTTAATCACGGCAATTTTTCAAGGACATCTAAATCTTTTTAACAAAGCCAGATTTCAGTTTCATCGCACCGATGCCATCAATTTTGCAATCAATGTCATGGTCGCCGTCCACAAGCCGAATGTTCTTAACCTTAGTGCCTACTTTAACCACCAAAGACGAACCCTTCACTTTCAGGTCCTTGATCACCGTAACGGTGTCACCGTCCGATAACGCATTGCCGTTAGCGTCCTTTATGATCGGGTCTGTTGTCTCGCCCGCGCCGTCTGCGGCGGCCGGCCATTCATGGGCGCACTCGGGGCAAACCAGCAAAGCACCATCTTCATATACATAGCTTGAATGGCACTTGGGACATTCTGGCAATTCGCTCATATCAATATCCTGTTTGAGTTTTGCGGCGGCAAGGCCAACCCGGCGCGGTAGTTCGGAAAAGAGCAGGATTCGAACCTACGCTCGGTTTGCACCAAGGAGCAGCCCGATCAAGCCGGGGCTGCCCACCTTCAGCCACTCAGTCATCTTTTCCATTAGCGGCGATGGTGATCCCGGGTGGATTCGAACCACCGGCCCCCAGATTAGGAATCTGGTGCTCTATCCAACTGAGCTACGGGACCATCTTTGCAGCTTGGCACCGGACTTACCGACAATTGAGCAATAGGTCAACATATTGCATGCACGCATTAGTAGTGTTTTACTATTATTAAATGCATTCAATGCTTTAAGTGCCCCAGTGGTAAGCATTTACACAAAATAGACTCTGTTATTGTTGGCATTTACTTTACACTTTTGGTGCACAGTGGGGCTACCTCAAAAAGGTGGTTAATGCAGCTAATTAGACTTATTTCGCCGGTTATTATTGCCACGGTCGCGAGCTTGCTCGCGCTATCAGGTATCGCTGTGTTTTTTGCCGACCGCCTCGATTCCAATTCCACTGCGTCGGAACGAAGAATATTGTCGCGGCTGGTCTCAAGTGTGCCAGCCAATCTGGCGGCATTGGCCGAAGACAATAGCTGGTGGGATGACGCAGTAGATAATATCTACGTCACAGAAAATCAGGACTGGATTGCGGCAACACTAGGCAACACCCTTGAAGGCACCAACGATATTGAAGGCACAATAATATTAAGGCCGAACAATAGCATTCTTTATACAGTCTACCGGAACGAAAAACCCGCCGATATTGCCGGTTTACTGTCAAATGGCCTTAAGGAAACTATCGAAAAACTAAAACCGGCTAGCAACGATGTCGGTGTAACAACAAGTAGTTATTTCATCAGTAAAGGCAGAATATTCGCACTGGGCATTAGTATGGTGCATCCATCAGGGTCTAAGGTTTTTGATCCACCACTAGGCAACCAATCACGCCCAGTTTTAATGTTCTACAAAGAAGTTCACCAGGAACTTATTCAAACATTTTCACAGTCAAGTCAGCTTCGCAACCTCAGTTTCAGAGTTGGTGAACAATCAGCTTCTAGCGAAAACTCGCTTACAAGTTTGGAACTAGTCGGCGCTGACGGGCAGCCACTGGGTTATTTTGCCTGGTCACCAGCCAAACCGGGCGCAGAACTTTTGCAGCAATTGCTTTGGCCAGCGCTATTCCTTCTGGGGCTGATCATCATTTCTTTAGCCAGTTTTGTGCGGCGTGCCCAAGCGCTTGTCGAAGGCTTAGAAAAGGCGGACCGCGCTAAAATGGCATTCCTAGCCTCCATGAGCCACGAGGTGCGCACACCCCTGAACGCGATCATTGGGTTTGCCGAAATCCTCAACCTAGGGCTTCACGGCGAGATAAAAGGCGAAAAAAACAAAGAGTACTTGGAGATTATTCGCACCAGCGGCGAACATTTGCTGACTGTTATCAACGATATTCTCAATATCTCAAAGCTGGACGCTGGCAAAATGGAAGTGTTTGCAGAGGCCATGGACCCGGTGGGGGTTATTGCAGAGTCGATCAGCATGATTGAAACCAATGCCCGCGAGCGGTCAATCCGGCTCATTACCGAGCTCGATTCAGCTATCATCGTCAGTGATGAGCGGATAATTCGGCAGATTTTGATCAATATTCTGTCTAACGCCGTTAAATTTACCGCATCGGGCGGCCAGGTATCTGTGCGAGCTGAAGCCCTAACAGACAGCTATATAATTACCGTTGCCGACACCGGCGTTGGCATGAGCACAGAGGAGATTGATGTGGCACTGGCGCCGTTCGGGCAAGTGCACAACAACAACCAGACAACAAGTGTAGGTACTGGCCTTGGGCTGCCGCTTGTAAACCGGTTTATCACATTGATTGGGGGTCAGATGAACATTCGGTCAGCGCCCGGCCACGGCACCAGTATTAGGCTTGAGTTCCCCAAGGCCGCGCCTAACAGAGTCGCCAACACCAAAGTTGCGCAGGAACTTCTCTATTAGGTGACGCCCAGATGACACGGCGGCCTTGCGCCGAACCGAGAAAAACTTCAGCAAACATCATGTAACTTTATGGCGCGCGAGCCGCTCATAATATGGCATAGCCTGCCTTGCTAGTTCTTCTAGATGATCAGGCAGCGAGCCCTCAAACGGTGGCCGACTTTCAAAGGCTGTTGATTTTTCAACATTTGCATACCACCAAGGCGCCCACGCACCATCGCTGGCTCGCTTGCCTTGCGGCCACGCCAGCATTGCTTGCTCAAACGGAATGTTTAGCCGCTCACAAAGAGCGCGCAGAACTGCCGGTGGATTACACAGCAGATCATCGCTATCAATCACAATGGGAGCAGTTTTTTCCGCACCACTGACAAAATCATATATTTCGGCAAGTTGGCGGTATCCCAAATCATCTAACACCGGGTCTGCGCGTTTCTTCACATAGCTGGCAATCATTGCCCGGGGCTCACGCAGTAAAAAGCAATTGTGAATATCTTTTGCCCATTCAAGCGACACGTCCGAGGTTATATGGTGGCTCATTTGTTTCTGATATTGAACTTGCGCGCCGGCGGCCAGCGGGGCCATCAGCCCGGCTATAACCTCGTTTGCATTCTGCGGTTGGCTTGCCAACACAATGTCGTTGCCGGGATGTTCAATCCCGGTTTTGCTGAGATAATGGGCATAGAACGGTTCATCAACCACAACACAGTCCGAGCGATTTTCGAACGACCGCATCAAGGCAGTTGAAACATTCCTTGGGCCAGACCACATAGCAATCCGACAAATTTCACTTATACCGTTCGCCATTTACCGCCCTTCAGAAATGGATGTCTTTAGCTGCCGTTGATACGCCGCGCGCAACCGTTCAACCATGGGGCCTGCGCCGCCACCGTCTTCGCCGATCAACCTACCGTCAACCTCGCGGACTGGTACCAGCCCCGCATAGGTGCCAGTGACAAACGCCTCATCGGCACCGTAAACGTCGGCTAGGCTGAAGTTCTTTTCGAACACCGCAATGCCTTCTTCGCGCGCAGCTTCAATAACAACCCTGCGGGTTACGCCGCCAAGGCAAAAGTCGCCCGTTGATGTCCACAGTTCACCGTCTCGCACGATGAAAAAATGTGTAGAGTTGCAAGTGGCCACAAACCCGTGTGGGTCCAGCATCAGGGCCTCATCGGCACCTGCTTTTGTGGCTTGAATACAGGCAAGAATACAGTTGATTTTTGAATGCGAATTTAGCTTTTGATCCTGGACATCAGGGTAGCCACGCCGAACATGAACCGTGAACAACCGAATGCCTTGATCCAGCGTTTCCTGAACCGGTGACTTGAACTCGGGTATGATCACAATCGTTGGAGGGCTGATGGTTACACGCGGGTCTTGGTAGGGTGTTGCCTTGGTGCCCCGGGTTACCATAAGGCGGATATGGCCGCCTTCTTTCATCTGGTTTGCGTCAATGGTTTGGTATAACCGCTCGGCCAGCTCTTGCTTTGACAAGGGGATGGTCATATCGAGCGCCTTGGCGCCGTCATACAAGCGCCGCAAGTGACGGCCAAGGAATACAATCACACCGTTATGGACCCGCAAGCCTTCCCAAACGCCGTCGCCTAAAACAAAACCACTGTCAAACACAGATATTTTGGCGTCATCACGGTGAAAAAACTCACCATTGATGTTGATTTTGATGTCCGCATTGCGCGGGTCTACAGCATAATCATGAGTACCGTGTGCCATTTATTGAGCCTTTCATTGCCACCTGTGCTGTGGCCATTAGAATAGCCTGCCGGAAGGAAGGCATGTGGTCAAGATGTGGAACTGGTTAACCGTGATTTTTTTAAGCGCTTTCGGCTGGGGGCTGGTTGCACCTTGGGCGCTGGCGGCTTCAGAAATGACCGTGCCGGACGCGCTGGCAAAGTGCGGTACCGCCACAGTCGCGCTGGTTAAAAGCGGCGACACGGTGGTAACCACAGACGGTTTGTACATTCAGTTGGCCTCGGTTAAAGCGCCCGAACTATGGCCGGAAGGGTCAGCCTATGCCAGTTGGCCTTATGCGGCTTGGGCGCAGGATAAGCTTGAGCGCACCGTTAAAGACAAAGTAGTTGAGCTTTTCTGTGAGGGCGAAACAGCGGGTTTTGATGGCGGGAAAATTGCTCATATACAGCTGGCTAGTGGTGAATGGCTTCAGGACTTACTGGTAAGGCAGGGCGCTGCTTATGTCTTTCCGCGCACTAATCATCTCGCAGGGTTGGACCGCCTTTATGCCACCGAGGACAATGCCCGCGATCAAGGTATCGGCATTTGGCAGACAACAAGCATCGTATCTGCGGACAGCGAGGATATTCGCACCGGCTGGTTTCAGATTGTCCGAGGCTCTGTATTGAACGTGGCAAAGGTTGGTGGGCAGACGTTCTTGAATTTTGGCGCCGATTGGCGCAAGGACTTCACCGCCGAAATACCTGCGTCTGCGCTACGGGCGTTCAAAAAAGCTGAAGTTGATCCATCCACTTTCCAATTAAAACAAGTGGAAGTTCGCGGCTGGGTCACCTGGAAAGGCGGCCCGCATATAATGCTGGAAGGACCGGGTCAGATCAGGGCGGTTAGCCCATAACTAAAATTGGGTCAGCCGCCAGCTAACCCGGCCGCAACCGGATCACCGATGCGGCGAACAAGCGAATCGCGCAATTTACCCAGCGCTTGTGCCTCCAATTGGCGCACTCGCTCTTTGGAAATCCCCAGTTGAGAACCAAGAACTGCTAACGTGACGCTGTTTTCTTTCAACTGACGCTCACGGATGATGAAGCTTTCACGGTCGGTAAGATCGTTCATCGCATCCTTAATCAATACTGATTTTTTGTTGCGGTCATGGGTCGCGATATAAAGCGTATCTGGTTGCGGCGTATCAGCCACCAGCAAATCCTGCCATTCCTGTGCCGATTCGTCAGCCACAGGCGCGTTTAAGGATCGGTCAACGCCGGACAAACGGCCTTCCATGGCCTCAACATCGCGCAGGCGCACACCCATTTCATCGGCGATTTGGTTTCGAGCCTGAAAAGTAAGGGGCCGGTCAGCATCAACACGCATTTTTGCCTTCAGTCTTTTCAAGTTGAAGAACAGCGCTTTGTGAGCTGACGTGGTTCCAGTGCGGACGATCGACCAATTGCGCAGCACATAGTCCTGAACCGCTGCACGCACCCACCAAGATGCATAGGTGGAGAACCGCACTTCGCGCGATGATTCGAAGCGGTAGGCCGCTTCCATCAGTCCAACGGTGCCTTCTTGTATCAAATCTGAAACTGGTAGGCCGTAATGTCTGTAACGGCTTGCTGCGGCTACAGCCAACCGTAAATGTGCTTCGGTAAGCTTCTTGAGCGCATGCTCGTCGCGCTCGGTTTGCCATGCAATGGCCAGGTCGATTTCTTCTTCACGCTCCAACATAGGAGCCTTCATTGCAAATCGAATAATTCTCCGGTCATCACCGGTTGCCCAATTGCCAGCCGCCACATTTCTCTCCGCTTACAGAATTAATGCACCTGATTAATGGAGAGCATTATCTACATTTTCGCAGAGTTTTACAGTGTTTTTTTATGAACATTTTTGAATTAGCAGTATTCAAAAAAAAACCCGCCACAAACGGCGGGTTTTCAATGACTTATCCAGCGGCGGTTTAAGCAGTAAGTTCTTTTTCCAACTTGCCCATCGCTGCTTCTTCATCAATATCTTGAACCGCCGCCAACTCGCGCGCCAGCCGACCAAGGGCTGATTCGTATATTTGGCGCTCACTATAAGACTGTTCCGGCTGATCATCACCGCGGTGCAGATCGCGGACAACTTCAGCAATAGAAACCAAGTCGCCAGAGTTGATCTTGGCTTCATATTCCTGTGCCCTGCGGCTCCACATGGTGCGCTTAATGCGCGCCCTGCCTTTAAGTGTGGTAAAGGCTTTTTGCAGCGTGTCGTCGGATGACAAACGGCGCATACCGCTAATTTCAGCTTTATTGGTTGGCACTCGCAGTGTCATACGCTCTTTTTCAAAGCGAATAACATACAGCTCCAACGACGTACCCGCGACTTCTTGGGTTTCAAGTTCGGTCACCCGGCCAACGCCGTGTTTTGGGTAAACAATATAATCGCCAATTGAATAAGGAAGATTTTTAAATTTAGCCATATTTCGTTGCATCCTTTTTATTGTGGCACGCACGGTTTTACGTGAACATTTTTAAGCCAAAAACTTCAAAACCAGACAAACCTTCCACCCACCAAACTCAGATGGTCCCCATAAAAGGTTCAAATGTTCGTGTAAACCTCGCCTAATGTTATCAAATTCGAGATCTCTATCGTTCAAAACCAATCGAATCGGCGTGCCTGATCGTTACTAACAGTTACAGGCTGCATAAACTTCAGCGCCGCATATTTCCAAGTGGCGCTTTTTCAAACGTTTATGATATTTTATTAATATCAATGCCTTAGCCAACATCATTCTAGGCATTTTCAGGCAAAATCATCAGGCAATCAAACGGCCCAAACGTTCACTTCATGCAACAATCCACGCAAGTGTAACATAAAATACACCTAAAATGTACCCCCTAAGCGCGTTTAAGCGCTCAAATGCCGGTCAATAGGGCCTTTTTAGACAAGTATTTCTGCCATTTAACGAAAAAGCCGGGTCATAGCCCGGCTTCCCAAAATCAATACTACGATGTAGCTAACTCAGTCGCCAGCACCAGGGTTGGCAGAGAAGTGCTCCATCTTACCCTCTTTGTCTTTCCATGCGTCAGCATCCGCAGGCTGTTCGCCCTTGGCGGTAATATTGGGCCACTCTTCCGAATATTTGGTATTTATTTCCAGCAATGCCTCGAGGCCATCTTCGGTGTCTGGCAAAATAGCCTCAGCGGGGCATTCAGGCTCACACACACCACAGTCGATGCATTCGTTGGGGTTGATCACCAACATATTCTCGCCTTCATAGAAGCAATCGACAGGACAAACTTCTACGCAGTCCATATATTTGCATTTAATACATGCTTCCGTGACGATATAGGTCATCGGTGTCTCCTTGTTTTTTTTTGCATACTACCATTAAGGAAGTTCAAATTCCCTTAAGGCGTGGCCCGTTGTTTGATTTTATGCCGAAAAGATGAGCGCTCGGCAATGCCTTTTCTCGCTACCCGGCAAATCAACTTTTCCCCTGAAGCTTATCAAGCGCCCGGCGATCGGTTTTTGTTGGCCTGCCCATACCTCTTTCCCGGCTGGGATTTAAGGCACCACCTGACGCTCCGGCAGCAGTTTCTCTCGGCGGTGTAAGATCTTTATACAATAGCGCCGCTTCCGGCGCCGGCCCACGACGAACTCCCAGCGCCAAGATCTCGATAACTTTAATGTCGCCTGCCTTGGGGAATGTTAGAACATCGCCGACCACTACAGTTGCGCTGGCTTTTTTTGCGTTCTCACCGTTGATCCGCACTTTTTTGGCCCTGCACTGCACTGCCGCCAAGGACCGAGACTTAAAAAACCGTGCCTGCCACAGCCACTTGTCAAGTCGCATCTTACCGGCGGAATTTTCCAGTACACTCATCTTGCGCTATTTTTTCTTGGACAGGGCATCTTTCAAACCAGCCAATGCTGCAAACGGCGAATCAGGGTCCATACGCACAGGTTTTGGCTGCGGCCGCGCGTTTTGAGGTCTTGGGCCAGATGTCTTACCTCTGCCAGGGTGATCACGACCCTTGCCTTTAATGCCTCTGTTGTCCTTAGCGCCG
>Ga0316204_10009345_pt1 | contig 13152 bp, 10 predicted proteins | sample 6monrhotite_MG_2_FD_205661 | JGI IMG/M metagenome (GOLD analysis project Ga0316204, IMG submission 205661) | Microbial mat bacterial communities from mineral coupon in-situ incubated in ocean water Damariscotta River, Maine, United States -... | ecosystem: Environmental > Aquatic > Marine >... | reverse complement strand
TTTTCCATGCTCTTGGCGTATTCACAACCCTATCTACCGCCATAGTTCCATCGTGACAAGACAAACAAAGCAAGGTCACTTCATTAGGAATTCTTGCCTCAGATTGAAAAGTCTGGCTAGAGTAGAGCGTATAATCTTGCATATTCGACCTTAACCGATTCCAACCTGATATTTGCTGAGGAGCATCGCCCTTTTCACTGCTTACATCGGGTGGAATATGGCAATACACACAAGCATAACCATAGTTATCATAAGAGACACCTTCCATCGCCTGTACACCCGCCCTGTGATTCAACGCTGACAAATCATGCTTAGAACCAATAATATCCAGAGGATCCCAGTCAAACCTATTTGGCTCCATTGTCGACGCATGCGCCTCTGCTTTCTCACGAGCAATTTCTAAAGGAGTGACTGCCTTCTTGACAGAGTCAGACACAGCCTTTACCTCTTGGGGCTCAGCCATTATAGCTAATGGACACAACAACCCAATAAACACAAGTAAGCCCAACCAATTCATCCGATTAACCATATTAGATTAACTCCAGTCTTTGAACTAAAAACTCTCTCACTAAAGATAATAACTAATCCATCAAATTTTAGAAACACGATGGTACCACATTGATATCAAAATTCCATTCGATAAAGACAAAAGCGTTTTAGTTATCCAAATTAATAGCTAAATTTTTTTTATACCCATATAAGCAATACTACACCTTTAGGGGTAAAGGCCTTTAAAAACAAAGCATTACAACCAGAAACACCTTTACCTTGTTAAAAGCATGGTAATTATTTTTAGAGCCCAGAAGGTTTAATCGTAATCAATAATACTTAACCCTAGTCCAGATTTTTCACATAAAAATAGACACCAAATAATGCAAATTTCCTGTCAAAAAACCTTCTCTTTGAATACCTAATAACCTTCCTTAATCCTATTAATTGTTTTCAACATATCACCATCCCACTCCACACCTCCTGCAGTGTAATATTTCAAGACTCCTAACTTATCGATAATGTATACTTGAGGAATCACGTAGGCATTCAACACACTTTTTGACTGAATCATATTCTTATCAAACAACTGAACAAAATCATTCGGCCTATCCAATAAATATTCTCTGACTAAGTTTAAATCTCCATCCACCGAAACAGACGCCACTACCACCTCATCATCCAGCTGTCTTGCGAATGTTTTAAATTGCGGCTCAGTCTCCCTGCAAACCCCACACCATGTGGCCCATAACTTCACAATAACAACTTGCCCCCTAAGAGCATCCATTATAAAAGGCTCTCCATCTAAAGTCGTTAGCGTCAACTCAGGAAAGGGCTCATCAACCATCACACCATTAGACGAGTCAATCCGATCACAACCCAGCAGACCCATAAGCGAAATAACAATAACTAAAAAAACACCTACTCTACTGCAACCTCGTCTTAACATGCATACCAACCTTGAGCCAACTTACTAAACCATCTATTTTCAACATTAAAACAAGTCATCTTACCCTCTTAACACCACCCTGTTCATGCTTAACACTTTTTTCCAAATAAATAGAATTCTATATCAAAGATAGATCAGAAGGACTTATAATACTATACCTTTTCTATTACGCGCCCATAGCTCAGCTGGATAGAGCGCTCCCCTCCGGAGGGAGAGGCCGGGAGTTCGAATCTTCTTGGGCGCACCATTTATCCCTTTAGCAAGCAAACTTCTCATTGTAGCCATCAACCTGTTTAAACCCATTCATTTTAAGGCGCCTCTGAGTATTCTATTACTTTCCTCCGATCATGATCAGCCATTCTGAGAGCCAATAAGACTTAAAACCACACTAAAACACTCAAAATTAAAACAAAACCTTTACGTAGAAAAGAACACAATTAACAAACCTAATGATCCGTAAAACAATTAAAAGCATAAAATCCTCTGCCTTACTACGCCATTTTGCTCTACAATAATTGCAATTTTATATTCTAGTTTCTGGAGAAATACTTGCTGTATCAAGGAATTGAAAACTTTCACCACGGTGCTGAAAGTGCAACTGGCGTTCTAATTACCAACTTAGGCACACCTGATGCACCAACCAAAGAAGCTTTAAAGCCCTATTTAAAAGAGTTTTTAATGGACCCGCGTGTCGTCGAGCCCCCTCCTGCTCGATGGTTATGGCGTTTAATCTTAAACGGTATTATCTTAAACACGCGCCCTGCTAAGTCTGCCGAAGCTTACGCCACCGTTTGGGACAGCGAAGGAGAAGGCGCGCCTTTATTAAATATCTCTCAACGCCAAGTCGATGCGGTGGCCAGCGCTGTACGTCCACATTTTCAAGGCCGAGTTGAGTTTGTTCTAGGCATGCGTTATGGCAATCCATCCATTGCCAGCGCTCTAAAAGAACTGCAAGCTAAAGGTTGTCAACGTATTGTGGTCCTACCACTCTACCCTCAGTATGCCGCCGCCACTACAGCATCGACTTTCGATACCGTGACCGCAGAGCTTCAAACATGGCGCTGGTTACCTGAGTTACGCTTTATTAACCACTATCATCGCCACCCAGGTTACATAAAAGCCTTAGCTAACAGCATTCGTGAATATCAAGCAGAGCATGGCAAACCTCAACTGCTTGTACTCTCTTATCACGGCGTGCCACAACGTTATTTAGATAATGGCGACCCTTACCACTGTGAATGTCATGTAACATCTCGTTTAGTCGCGGAAGAGCTTGGCTTAGCTAAAGACGAATATAGAACCACTTTCCAATCGTTATTCGGTAAAGAAGAGTGGATAAAACCCTACACCGATGCCACTTTAAAATCCCTACCTGATGCAGGCATTAAAGACATCCAAGTCATTTGTCCAGGCTTTTCAGCTGACTGTTTAGAAACCATTGAAGAGATTGGCGAAGAGAATCGAGAGTACTTTGAAGAAGCGGGTGGCGATAAATTTGGTTTTATTCGCTGCTTAAATGATCGATTAGATCACACTCAAGCACTGGCTGATATTGTATTACAACACACCCAAGGCTGGGTTGAACGCGATAGTTTTAACGCTGAAACAGATCAAAAAGAGCGTAAAACCACTCAAGAGAACGCCAAACAAATGGGCTGCCCCGTTCAAATAAAACCTAAAAAAGTACAAACAGGCGGTTTTTTCTTTAGAATGCTGTAAGTAAATAACTTGCAATAATAAAAGAGAAGCAGTCTTCTCAAAGTAGCTTACCTCTTCATATTATCCTGCGCATTGCCTATCCTATCTATAGGCAGCGCCCGCCATCCAGCGGCAACACCGTACCCGTGGTGTAAGTGCTGCCCATCAAATACTGAACTGCTTGCCAAACCACATCAGGACCTGGTTCAATCCTCAAAGCCGACTGAGCCAAACGTTTTTGCTTGTACGTTTCACTGTCCCCCTCATTAAACATAATCAATGCAGGGGCAATATCATTTACCTTAATATCAGGCGCTAACTTTTTTGCAAATCCTTTCATCATCGTTTGCATAGCCGCTTTACTAGACAAATAAGCAATATGATCTTCAGACATGCGCTCAACACTCGCATCCGAAATCGAGATAATATCTTTTAAAGGGCTGGTCGCCGATTGCAACAAAGGGGTAAGTGCAGAATTAAGGCAATACGGAGTCTCAACATGCAGTTGAAACAATGATTTAAAACTCACCATATCCACTAAGCCTTCCTCTAAACCCGCATCAGGCAGCCACAAAGAAGCATTGTGAATCACCGCACGTAAACTACCAGCATGAAGTTTAATTTGTTTAATTAATTCAGGTAGAGAATTAGGCTGAGTAAAGTCCGCCGCTAGACCTACCGCTCCCAAAGAGATCAACTCCTCTACCTGAGGACGTGGCGTGCGGTAACTGAAAATAACGGGATAGTCCGTTTCCTGTAGAAAACGTTTGGCAAGGTAATAGCCAATGCGCTGACCTGCTCCTGTAATAAAGATGGCATTTTGAAGCTTTTTCACAAAGAACGACTCTTAAAATTTGAATGTAGCGTCTATTTTAGACAAGTCATGACCAAAAACTAACTCACTTTCTGGGTTAATTCAGCCGTTTTGACAAAGGTTTTCTGAATAATCGCTGCATCAAAACTCGCTCTATGCCGCTTATCCTCACAGTCGAGTAAAAGCTCATCCTTTGTCGCATGCCAAATTTCCATCTGCGGCTCGGTTAAAATCATATCTAAAGGACTGACTTTAAAGGCTTGATCAATATAAGCGCTGTAAAACAGTTGATGAACCCAAGGGCTGTCCACCACCCAACCATCCGAGTAAACCACCTGACCTGCTAGAAATTCGTTTAACTCGGTTGCAACCACTTTAAGCGGTTTACCATGCTTACATAAAGTTTCTCGCGAAATATGATGAACCTTTTCCGCACCATCATCCCAATAATCCCAATCCGCAGCTGGCTCGATTAAGCTGCAATAACGATCTCCATTATCCAAGATCACTCCTATTTCAATTGGATAAGAATAGGAACCAAACCCTGATGCTTCTACATCAATAATATTGGGCGTACCTCGAAACATCATTTACCTCTTAACTAATCTGCTTAAGCTGCAATAGAATTTATCACAAAAACGCTTACAAAACCCTACAAACAGGGTTTAAAACACTCATTTAACGTGATTGAATACGTCCAGCCAAAGTCCCTGCAATCAAAACAAACGCGGCGGATATAAACAAACAGGCCTCCATGCCTGCCACTTGATAAACATAACCTGACAGAACCGTCCCCACCAAACGACCGCCCGCATTAGCCATATAGTAGAACCCGACATCCTTGGAGGTGCCGTCGGCATCCGCATAAGAGACGATTAAATAGGAGTGTACGGCCGAGTTCAGGGCAAACAGAATGCCAAAAATCACTAAGCCAATCAAGATAATCCACTGCGGTTCATACACAAGGGTTAACCCCATCATGGTTGGCACGGTAGCCAATGAAAACGCCAGCAACATCGCGGTTTGAGAGGTTGGCAATTTACCTTGCTTCATCCCCGTTAATTTTGGGGCACTGGCTTGAACCAGCCCATAGGCAATCACCCACAGCGCCATATACATTCCAACCTGTGTAGATTCCCACTCTAAAACACTCACCAAATAAAGCGGAAGCGCCACCACAAACCAAACATCGCGAGCACCAAACAGAAAAAAACGCGCGGCTGATAAACCATTAATAGCTGGAGTCTTAGAAAAGATTTCTGAAAACTTAGGTTTATTACTCGCCTTACCCAGTTGCCCATCTAAAAACAGCATTGAAACAACTAAAGCAACCGCTAAAAATCCAGCCATTAGATAAAGCGCGTCTTGAAAGCCGACCGTGGTTAATAAAAAACCGCCTAAAAAGAACCCCACCCCTTTTAAGGCATTTTTAGAGCCTGTTAAAAGTGCCACCCACTGATAGAGTTTATTCTCCCGCCCATCGACACTGACCGCTAAGCTTTTGATACTGCTTTTGGCGCTCATTTTATTCAGGTCTTTGGCAATGCCCGATAAGGCTTGCGCAATCATGACAAACCAAACACTTAACCAATCAGGATTGACGGCTAGCATCAATAACGCGGTAATCTGTAAAAACAGCCCCAAATCCATGGTGACTTTCAAGCCCATTTTGGCGCCTAACCAGCCTCCGAATAAATTAGTGACCACGCCAAAAAATTCATAAAAAAGAAACAGCATGGCAATTTCTAACGGACTGTACCCTAGCTGATAGAAAAACAGCAAAATCAACATGCGCAAAGCGCCGTCTGTCAAAGTAAAGGCCCAATAGTTTGCGGTCACTATGCCGTATTGCTGCACTGCAGTCATTTAAAAAAGTATTCCTTAGTTCAAAACATAACCATTGAAATAAATTAAAAATCGGGGCTTAAAAATTTACACCGATTGATTTAATTTTCCGACTTTAACCGCTAACTCCATCATTCTAGCCACGTAACCTGTTTCATTGTCATACCAAGCCAGCACCTTTAACTGAGTACCGTCCACTACCATCGTAGATAAAGCATCAATCACCGCAGAACAAAGCTCCCCTTCATAATCAACAGAGACCAGGGGTCGAACTTCATAGCCCAAAACTCCTTTTAAATATGTTTCAGAGGCTTCCTTAAACAAAGCGTTCACCTCATCCACAGAAGTGTCACGCTGCATTTCCAACACTAAATCCGTCAAAGAGGCATTCATTAAAGGCACCCTAACCGCTAAACCATTCAAACGGCCGTTCAACTCTGGAAAAATAAGGCCAATGGCTTTTGCAGAACCCGTTGTGGTTGGAATAAGTGATTCAAACCCTGCACGCGCGCGACGCAAATCTTTATGACCGTGATCCACAACTTTTTGCGTGTTAGTGCGGTCATGAATAGACGTCATCATGCCATGTTTAATACCAATCTTTTCATGCAAGACTTTAATAACAGGTGCAATGCAGTTTGTCGTACAGGAAGCCGCCGTAATAATTGAGTTTTGCCCCGCTTCCAATAAGCCATCATTGATGCCCATGACAATATTATGAACCCCTTCATTCATAGGTGCGGCTACAATCACTTGTTTGATACCTTGATCTAAATAAGACTGTAAGCTGTCACGCGTTCTAAACTCTCCCGTAGCTTCAATGACCAAATCCACTTCAAGCGCTGCCCAGTCCGTGGTCGCAATATCGCGGTTTTGAGAATAACTGATCGCATGACCATTAATAATAATTTGATCGGCGTCTTCAATCGCCTCATGATGCCAACGCCCGTGCGCAGAATCAAAATTCAACAAATGCGCTGAGCCATAAGCATCGGTTGCCGTCTCATTAATATGCACAAATTCAATTTCAGGCCAATCATAAGCCACGCGCAGAGCTAAACGCCCCATTCGACCAAAACCATTAATTGCCACTTTAATCATAAAACGTCCTAAATTTCATCACTTGGTTAAATCGGGAGCATTCTAAAAAATATTAATCTAAGTTAGATGACAGTTATATGAATTCGAACACTAAAGTATACTTATCAAAACAAAAGCGTGTCAGACCATGGTTAGATGAATATGAACTTATTTAATATGACATACTCAGTCCATCACAAGCCAACGGAAATAACATGTAAGCAATTACCTATTGAATAAATAGAACTACACAGATCACCGTTATGTCTATGAATCTACAATAGTTAAGCATAGAGCTTAGTATTAAATTTAATCTAAAAAATGCGCTGTTAAGCCTATAAACCAGAGCATATTCTCTTAATCGACATCAAGAAATTCGCTATAATATGCTGCTTTATAACCCGCATTCACTAATCGTGAAACTCAGGAATCTCTAAATGAAAAATCGTATGTTTGATGTTGTTATTGTTGGTGGCGGAATTTCAGGCTGTGCCTTAACTTACCTGCTATCCAAATATACCGATGTTAAATCGATTGCCGTGCTCGAAAAATATGGCTCACTTGCGCCATTGAACTCCAATGCACGCTCTAACAGTCAGACCCTGCACTGTGGTGATATTGAAACCAACTACAAGTTAGAAAAAGCCAAACTGGTAAAGCGCCAAGCCAATATGCTCGTCAACTACGCGAAGATGGTTGAGAAAAACGATTTTTTATATAAATTCCCCAAAATGATTTTAGCCGTGGGCGATGAGGAGTGTGAACGTTTAGAGAAGCGTCATCAAGAGTTTGCGGAAGCCTTTCCCTATATGGAACTCTGGGATGCCGAACGCATTGCCGAAGTGGAACCTGCTGTGGCACTTATTGATGGCAAGCTCCGCCCAGAAAAAATACTGGCTTCGGGCTGTACCGATGAATACAGTGCCGTTAACTTTGGTAATTTATCCAAATCATTGATTAACAGTGCGCGTAACACCAATACTGAAATCAATGTGTCACTGAGTTCCGAAGTCGAAAAGATCTCACAATTTGAAGACCGATATGAACTTTCCACCCCTCAGGGGACGTTCATGGCTAAGTTTGTCGTGGTATCCGCTGGCGCCCACAGCCTACTATTAGCCAATCAACTCGGCCACGGTTTGGACATGTCTATTCTACCAATGGCGGGTAGCTTCTACTATGTACCTAAAATTTTAAACGGTAAAGTGTATACCATGCAAAACGACAAACTCCCGTTTGCCGCCCTGCATGGCGACCCCGATTTAGTTGAAATGACAAAAACGCGTCTAGGCCCTACAGCACTGGTTCTACCAAAACTGGAGCGCTACACTGGCGGTACCTATTTAGACTTCTGGAAAAGCTTAAAGCTTGACCGCAAGGTCATTCGCGTCTTTTGGGACCTAATGAAAGACAGTACCATTCGTAACTACATCTTTCGAAATTTTGCATTTGAAATACCTGTTCTGCGCCAAAAACTGTTTGCCAAAGATGCTCAAAAAATCATCCCTAGCTTAAAACCAAATGATCTCGAATACGCCAAAGGCATTGGCGGATTACGTCCTCAAGTTATCAACAAAACCAATATGGTGCTACAACTTGGCGAAGCCAGCATTGTACCGGACAATGAAAATTTGATTTTTAATATGACGCCTTCTCCTGGCGCTACCACCTGTTTAGGCAATGCGTATCGCGACACTAAAATCATCGCTGAACGTCTTGGTCTCAACCTTGATATTGAACGCTTGGCAGAAGACCTACTGGATGGTGAAGATTTTTAATCTATGTGCCACTATTATTGTGGCAATTGCTAAATGACCTCTGCCTACGCACCCCTTCCCGTCCATTTAATAACAGGATTATTAGGCAGCGGTAAAACCACCGCTCTTACCCACCTTTTAAGCCAAAAACCTCAAGAAGAAAACTGGGGGTTTATTATTAATGAATTTGGTGAAATTGATATTGATGCGACCACGCTATCGCAAGCCAACTCAAATAACCAAGTGCTCTCCATTGCGGGTGGCTGCGTTTGCTGCACAGCACAGCACGGTTTAAAACAAGCGATAGATCAAATTCTTAAACAGCAAGAGCCAAGCCGACCGCTAACCCGATTATGGATAGAACCAACCGGCCTTGGACATCCTGCCAAAATAATAGACACTCTCACTCGTGAAACATTTGCTCAAACGATTCATTTACAAAAGATAGTTTGTGTCATCACCCCGCAGCAATTGACACCCAAACGCTGGGAGAAATCCGCTGTTATGCGAAATTTAGTCACTCTGTCTGACATCATTTTGCTTAATAAAACAGACTTAAGCCAAAGCGAAGAAACGCAACAAGCCCAACAGCTCTTAAGCCATCTCTACCCACCTAAACAGGAAATTTACCCAACTCAGTACAGTCAAATAGCCCTTGGTGACTTAATTCAGGCTCGCCAATCTTCCAAGCTAACCATTTTCAGCTCGTTGACCTCTGAACAGCCAACATTAGATTCTGCAGAACATTTTCAAGCCGCCAGCCTTTGTTCGCAATCTATCAACTCTCGCCTGCCCAGCGTCTTAAGCTGCATACAGCAGAGCCACTCAGACTCTGATGAGCTGTACTCTATTGGCTGGGTGTTTAAAACAAATATTCAATTTAACCGCATTAAACTACAGAGATTTTTTACCGCCTTAAGCCCCATACTCAACCGAGCAAAAGGGATTTTAAAAACAGGAAATGAGTGGCAACTGATCAACTGGACAAATACTCAGGGCGAATGCCAACTCTCTTTAAAGGACATCGCTTGGCGACAAGACAGTCGACTTGAATGCCTGTTTATCCGAGAGGGAAACAGCGTCGAACAAAGCCCGCTCAAAACAGTTAAAAATATAGAGAAACAACTGCAAAACTGTCTGATCATAAGAGAAAAATAGCCATCTCGAAACCTTTGAGCCCCTTAATTTCTACTCCTATATTAGAAATCAATAATTAATAAAAACTATTAACCCACTTATTTAGTCAATTATTTGATAAAATCACGATTACATTTTATTTTATCCGCTGTGAATTTTTCAGGTTTAACCGCAACACTCACAAGCCAAAAGTCGAAGGAAATTGCATGACCAAGCACATGCCCGATATCGCGTGCCAGCCGCACCAAGCCCCGCAAGGAAAACTCAACTGGGTTGGAATGAGCGGCATTGAACTGCCTGTATTAATTCAACAAGGTTTAGAGAGTGATAATCACATTCGTTTATCCTCTAAAACCCAAGCCTACGTGAGCTTAGATGATCCAATGAGCAAAGGCATTCACATGTCTCGCTTATATCTATTGCTAGATCAAATGGGCACTCAGGAAAACTTAACCCCTAATCGCGTGAAAGCCATTTTAGAAGCCTTTATTGAGTCTCACAAAGGTCTTAGCAACCAAGCTTTTGTGGAGTTTAAGTTTGATTACTACGAGCGCCGAAACTCCTTATTAAGTGACAACACGGGCTGGAAGCACTACCCTACAACGGTTCGCGGCGAATTACGCCAAGGTCGTTTTGAATGTGAAGTGTCCATTGAGGTGCCTTATTCATCCACCTGTCCTTGTTCGGCGGCTTTATCTCGCCAACTGATTCAAGAGGCGTTTGAAAAACAGTTTAATGGCCAAAATTTAGATTACCAAACGGTGGTCAATTGGTTAGGCACACCCGAAGGCATCAGCGCGACGCCACACAGCCAACGCTCTTACGCTCAAGTGAAAGTCAAAATGACCGAAACCGATCATTTAGAAATCTCTCGTCTTATCAACCATATTGAAGAGGCGGTACAAACCCCTGTTCAAGCTGCGGTAAAACGTGAAGATGAGCAAGAATTCGCCCGTTTAAATGCCGCTAATTTGATGTTCTGTGAAGATGCTGGACGTCGCTTACAAAGTAAACTAAATCAAAATGAAGAGTATTTAGATTACTGGGTACGCATTAACCATTTAGAAAGCCTGCATCCGCACGATGCCGTCGCCATTGTTACCAAAGGCTTGGAAAACGGCTACCGAGATGAGCCTAATCTAATGCCTTCAATGACGTATTAACCGTTCCAAAAATATTTTCATTTTCAAGAGCAATCCTGAGCATATTTTGCATCAGGATGTTTAAGGATCGCCTGTTTAACCCCTTTAATTTCTGGCAACACCAAGTTTTAGCCATCAAGACAGCTTTGTGCAGAGGTGGCTCTTCTCCTAATCTGTTTTTTTTGAAGGTAGTGCCAGGATTTTGCTGCATCTTTCATGAGTCTTGCTATTTTAAACTCTCCTAGTTGAATGCATTGGTAATGGTCTAAGAAAAGCTTCATAAAAACATCATATAAACCACGTCTCACCTTCATAAACCTTGATTATGATGAAGATAACTATTTTATTTATCACGAATCAAAGGCATTTTCCATGAAATTCAAAGCACTTCCACTCACTCTTGTTTCTGTACTTTCCGCATCGATAATGGTCGGTTGTGATGGAGAAGATCCCAATACTAATGCAAGCACCCAAACCATTCATCTGGATCAACAAGGCCGCTATTTATCAGGTGTATTCGATCAAAGTGCAGCTGAAATTGTCGCTTTTGATAAAACCACAAACCAAACTTTAGTGGTAAATGCCCACTCGGGAAAAATTGATGTTTTAAACAGTTCCGTCATTACGAGCCCAACGCTAAATCAATCTTTGGATTTAAGCGAGGATTTAATGAACGATGGTTTTGTAACGGCTAAAACCGAAGTAGGCGCCGCTAACTCTGTGACCGTCAACAACGGATTAATGGCTGTCGCAGTCCAAGCTAACCCTAAAACCGATGCAGGCTGGGTACTCTTTTACAAAATGGAAGACTTATCCTTTTTAAAAGCCATTGAAGTCGGCGTGCTTCCAGACATGCTGACCTTTACACCAGATGGCACAAAAGTCATTGTCGCTTGTGAAGGGGAGCCTACCAAAGGCGATTATTCAATCGATCCAGAAGGAGAAGTCTCTATCATTAATACGCAATGGGATGGCATAACCTTAACAACGTCTTTAAGCTCCATTAAGTTTAGCGATTTCAATACAGGAGGCATCCGTCATACAGAATTACCAAGCACATTATTGCTAAATGGCTATCAAGCAAGTGTTGCACAAGATCTGGAACCAGAATACATCACCGTTAGCGCAGACAGCCAAACTGCTTTTGTTGGGTTTCAAGAGAACAATGGCTATGCAAAAATTGATCTAAACACCCATACCATCATTTCACTTAACGCCTTTGGTTTTAAAGATCACTTGATCACAGGAAACGGGTTTGATGGTAATAATAAAGATGGTGCCGTCCATATCAAAAACGAATCTGCTTTTGGCATGTACATGCCTGATTCAATTGCCAGCATCACTTATAATGGAAAAACTTACCTAATCACCGCAAATGAAGGCGATGATCGTGCCGATTGGATTGAAAATTTAAGCCAAACGAACTGTGAAGCAAATGATTTTTATTGGCATCAACAAGATGCTATTTGCGCGGATGACATCACTTTAAAAGACGCTTTAGACCTTGCGGTTTACAACCCCATGGATGCAACAACAAAACTGGATTTCTCCAAATTTGATACAGGAGGCAGTTTAGAGACCACCGTTCAGACGGTTAAATACTCGCACAGTATTACCAAACAGTTTGGCGACGTGGATACTGATACAACCATTGACAAACTACTGACCTTTGGCGGGCGCTCCTTTTCTATTTGGGACACCACGGATGGCACTCAAGTCTATGACTCAGGCGACGACTTTGAGCGTATTACTGCAGAACGCTATAACTCAGACTTTAATCAAAGCAATGACAAGCTTAAGGCTGAAGATCGCTCTGATAACAAAGGGCCAGAACCCGAAGCCTTAACCGTAGGCGTAATAAATGGTTATACCTACGCTTTTATTGGTTTAGAACGCATGGGCGGGATTATGGTGTATGACATTTCCAACCCGCTTAGCCCTAACTTTATTGAATATATCAATAATCGTAATATGATGCTAGCTCCCGCTGAAGGCGTTGATGCAGGCGACTTAGGCCCCGAAGGTTTGGAGTTTGTTTCGGCAGAACACAGTCCATCAGGCAAACCTATGCTGATCGTGGCCAGTGAAGTAAGTGGTACGACTACCTTTTATAACATTGAGATTCAGTAATCATCGCTTTCTTATGGACGCTCGAACAGAGCATTCAAAATAAATTGTGATATGCACAAAATTACTCTTGCACAGTAAAAATACATTTGAAATGTTTAATGACATTAGAAG
>Ga0316204_10009344_pt1 | contig 13152 bp, 10 predicted proteins | sample 6monrhotite_MG_2_FD_205661 | JGI IMG/M metagenome (GOLD analysis project Ga0316204, IMG submission 205661) | Microbial mat bacterial communities from mineral coupon in-situ incubated in ocean water Damariscotta River, Maine, United States -... | ecosystem: Environmental > Aquatic > Marine >... | reverse complement strand
CCGACGGAGAGATCCAGGTCGAGGTGCAGGTTGTCGCCCGTCAGCTCCGGCGGCTGATCGCCCACAAGCGTCCGGGCGACATCGGTGTTGATGGCGGTGACGTCCCGGTTGGCGTAGCGGCCGGGCAGGAGCGCGCTCCGCCGGGCCCACCGATCGCCCTCAAGCCCTCCGTTGATCACCGCCCGCGTCTGGGTGGGGGTGAGCCGGTCGCCGCGGTCGGGGCGCAGCACGATCAGCGTGACGGTGCCCCGGTCCTTCGGGGGCGGCGGCAGGGCCTGGAGCTTCGCTACAAAGGGGTTCACGTCGCCGCGCACAGCGCACCTCCGGGGGGGGCAGGAGGATATGGGGGTAACCTCCGCGGAGATCCCATGACACTGCCCACCCTCACTGGCGTCACCGACGCCCTGAAGACCCTCGCCCCGCTGAGCTACGCCGGGAGCTGGGACAACGTCGGCCTGCTCATCCAGGGCAGCCGGCTGGACGCGCCGGTGAGCCGGGTATTGCTGTGCATCGACCTGAGCCGGCCGGTGCTGGAGGAGGCCCTGGACGTCGGGGCCTCGCTGATTGTGGCGTACCACCCCACGATCTTCCGGGGGTACAAGCGCCTGACCGATGCTCACCCCGAGCAGTCGGTGATCCTCGACCTGGTGCGCGCCGGGGTGAGCGTGTTCTCGCCGCACACCGCCCTGGACGCCGCCCCCGGGGGTGTCTGTGACTGGCTGATCGAGGGGCTGGGCGCGCTGGCCTCCCGAGCGCCCATCGAGGAGGTGAAGGGGCTGCCCGAGCCCCTCGCGGGGCAGGTCGGCGCCGGTCGGGCCGGTGAGCTGGTCGAGGCGGCGACGCTGGACGCGCTGGTGGCGCGGCTGAAGTCGCACCTCGGGCTGCCGCAGGTGCGGATCGCCGCGGCCCGGGACCACGCCGCGGGCGCACTCATCCGCCGGGTCGCGGTCTGCCCCGGCGCGGGCGGATCGCTGTTCGAGAAGCTGCGGGGCCCCGAGCTGTTCGTCACGGGCGAGATGCGCCACCACGACGTGCTCGCCCGGGTCGCCCGGGGGGAGTCGGTGATCCTGACGGATCACACCAACACTGAGCGCGGCTACCTGCCGGTGCTGGGGGAGCGGCTCAGGGAGGCGCTGCCCGAGCTCCAGAGCGTGATCTCCGAGGTGGATCGGGACCCGCTGGTGATCGGTTAGCCGCGCTACAGGCGCCAGCCCAGCCAGATGAAGATCCCGTACAGCAGCACCGACAGAATGGCCGCGACGCCGGCCTGCCTGCTCCGGGTGCCCGGCGTCGGCGGGATGGGGCGGCTCATGGCCGCGCCGGCGAGCACCCCCATGATCAGTCCGCCGATGTGGGCGGCGTTGTCGATGCCCGGGACCACGAAGCCGAACACGAGGTTGATGCCCACCAGCGAGGTGAGCTGGCGCTGGCTGCGCGCGAAGACGGCCATCGAGGTCTGGAGGCCGCTGCGGCGCAGGCCGATGAGCGAGGCCCCGACCACCCCGAACACCGCGCCCGAGGCGCCCACGCTGATGCGGACGTCGGGCATGCCCGCGCTGGCGAGGCTGCCGGCGAGGCCGCAGAGCAGGTAGATGGCCAGGAAGGGCAGGTTGCCGTACAGGCGCTCCGCCACGCGGCCCAGCTGGTAGAGCGCGCCCATGTTGAAGGCGATGTGGATCAGCCCGCCGTGGAGGAAGGCGCTGGTCAGCAGCCGCCAGGGCTGGGTCGTCAACGACAGAGGGCCGTAGTTGCCGCCCAGCGCCACCAGCGGATCGTCGCCGCCCATCAGGGACGCGGTGCCCGCCTGGGCGACGTAGATGAGCGCGCACAGCCCGACGAGCGTGGGCGTCACCCAGGCCTTCGGGGTGGCCTCCCGCAGGCCGAGGAAGAAGCGGCGCAGGGCCAGGCGCTCCTCGGGGGTCAGCTGCGGCTCGTCACTGGGGACGGGCTGCGTCGGTGTCTCCGGGGGCTCAGCCAAGTCGCTGGCGGATGTGACTGACGAGCTGCAGCAGCGAGGGGTGCGTCACCCGGCGGCAGGCCTCATGGACGGGGAACCAGCGCACGTCGCAGATGCCCTCGCCCTCGGCGGGACAGAAGATCTCCGGCACCGGGTCGGCGTTCATCAGGTACACGTACATGGACTTCAGCCGGGGCTCGCCCTCCGGCGTCTGGAAGCCGTAGCGCACCAGCCCCAGCGGCTGGGTGACGGTGAGGGTGGAGTCGATACCCATCTCCTCGCCCACCTCGCGGATGGCTGCGGCCGCCGGATCCTCGCCGGGCTCGAGCTTGCCCTTGGCGATCTCCCAGGTGGTGCCCGAGCGGCGGGTACAGCGCACCAGGGCCAGCTCGTTGCCGCCGTCCCGGTTGCGCACGAGGATGCCGCCGGCCGAGTACTGCTGACGGAAGCCGGCGCGCAGGTTGAGCACGTGCTTGAGCGGAATGGGATCGGCCATGTACAGCCCGGAGCGGCTGCGGTTGAAGCGAACGCCGCTGCGGCGGGCCCGGCCGGCGTCGACGAACAGCACCTCCGGCTTGCGGTTGAAGCGGTGGGCCACACGCCAGGCCTGGGACTCGCTCACCGAGAGGAAGACCCGGCGGTTGCGGCCCGCGCTGAGCACGCCCTGGCTGCGGTAGCGATCGAACTGATCCGCCGTGGAGGCGTGGTAGAGGATGTCCGGGCCGGTGTAGCGGGTGCGGCGTCCGGCGCCGCGGATGCGGCCCCGGGCCCGGTCGATGTCGAAGCGGGGCCCGGAGCCGCGCCGGGCGGCGTGCTCGACCTCGTCCACGCTGACCGCGCGCTCCAGCTGCGCTCCGGCCGCCTCGGCCAGCTCCGGTAGCTCGACCCAGCCGTGCTGATCACGCTTCAGCGCCGGCTCGGTTCGCTGGCGCAGCAATGCTGCCATGATCTTGCGGAGCTGTTCTGCGTCGCCCACTTGTGGGCCTCCAGGTCACCTGCCTCTTCAAACTTAGCGCGAAACCGCACATCGGGAAGCCCCGTCGTCGCGGGGCCGTCACGGAGCCAGCGCGTAGAGATCGTCCAGCGGCGTGGATCGACCCATGAACTCCCCGTCCCAGTTCACGTCCCAGACAACCTCTCCGGCGGGCGTGATCTCGCGCAGGCGCGCGGCGCTGCCGTAGTTGTGCAGGGTGTTGCCGTTGGGCAGGCGGTGAGCCTCGCCCATGACGTCGCCGTAGATTCCCTCGCCGCTGCCGAAGCTCCAGATGAGCTCCAGCGACTGGGTCTCCTCGTCGAGGGCGTACTCGTTCACGACGGTCTCGTCACCGTTGTCGCGGTCCTTGCTGGAGACCAGCAGCGTGCCTTCCTCAGTGTAGTAGCCCCCGTGCTGCCACCAGAACGCCTCCTCCGAGCGACCGAACCCCCAGGAGCCGCCGACGTGACCCAGCCAGCGCACCAGCTCGCCGGAGGCGCCGTCGATCTCCACCATCGTCTCCAGGGAGTAGAACGAGTAGAGGAAGTGACCGCTCCGGGGATCCCAGCGCAGGGTGTTGGAGCCGCAGAAGCCCCGCTCGCCGATGTCGTCGAGGAATGCCGCGCAGTCCCACAGCTCGGTCGTCGTGCCCGCGGTGTCCCGCACCAGGAGCTTCTCGTTGTAGCCCTGCACGGCCCCCCAGGCGATGGCGCCGTCCTCCAGCTCCGTGAAGGGGTGGTGCAGCCCCGGGGTGGGCACCGTCTCCAGGATCTCGCCCGCGATGTTCATGCGGACGACGCTGGATGACTCGGCGTCGAACAGCCCCGACCAGTAGGTGTTGATGTCGATGAGCAGCTGGTCCCCGGCGTAGCTCAGCTGGGAGTGCATGCTGACGGTGAAGCGGTCCATCTCCCAGGCCCAGACGATCCGGCCCGCCCGATCCAGGATGAACACCCAGCAGATCCCGCTGTCCGCGCTGTCCATCATGCTCAGGAAGACGTAGTCGCTGTCCGGATCCCAGGCGTCGGCGTCGCCGGAGGCGGTCGCGGGCACCGGCGCGTTGGGGTGCAGCATGTCGGTGGTGATGGCCGCCTCCGCGTCCAGAAGCGGCCCTTCGGACTGACCGGTGGCGCTGAAGTCATTGGCCACCCGGTAGCTGACCGCGGTGTCGAAGGGCACACCGAGCAGCAGGTGCTCCTGGGGGCCGACCCCGGCCTCGACGGCTGGGGAGCTGTGCCACTCATCCTCGTCGAAGCTGAACTCCACCCACACCTCGCCGGGCTCCAGCTGATCCCAGCTCACGTACACCACGCTGCCGATGGTGTCGCTGACCCGGGCGGTCACCCCGTCGATCTGGACCTCGCTGTGGACCACCGGGGGGGCACCTGTGTCGTCGGGGCCGCTGTCGAGGCTGGTGTCGTCGCCGGTGCCTGCGTCCGCGCTGTCGGTGCCGGCGTCGGTGGTGTCAGCGGTGTCGGTGGTGTCAGCGGTGTCAGCGGTGTCTGGGGCCGCGCCGGTGTCGCCGGACTTGCCGCCATCACAGCCACACACCAGACTGATCAGCGGGAGCGCGAACAGAAGCAGGGCAGGGGAGCGCTTGGTCATCGGGTCTCTCAGGGGGCCAGGGCGTAGAGGTCGTTGAAGGGGGTGGAGCGGCCGATGTAGAGCTGGTCCCAGGTGATGTCCCAGACGACCTCGCCCCCGGGAGTGGCCTCGCGAAGCCGCGCCGTGGTGCCGTAGTTGTGCAGCGTGTTGCCGTCGGCGAGGCGGTGTGGCTCACCCATCTCTTCGCCGTGCACCCCGAGGCCTACGCCGAAGCTCCAGACCTGCTCCAGCGTCTCGGCGGCTTCGTTCAGCCGATACTCCCTCACCACAGTCTCCTCGCCCTCGGCGCTCAGGTGCGCCGAGATGAGCAGGTTGCCGTCGGGCAGGTAGTGGCCGCCGTGCTGCCACCAGAAGATCGACTCCGGCGGATCGAAGGTCCAGGAGCCCTGGAGCTGGCCGAACCAGCGCAGGGTCTCACCGCTGGACCGGTCGATCTCGAAGACCGTCTCCAGTGTGTAGAACGAGAACAGCACGCGATCGGTGACCGGGCTCCACGAGACCGTGTTGGAGGCGCACTGGGCGGGGATCACCAGCCCCTCGAGGAAGTCCTTGCAGCTCCAGATGGTCCGGGCCATGCTCGAGGCGGTCGCGCCGGCGGGGAGCTCCATCAGCAGCTCATCCACTCCGTCGAAGGCCCCCCAGATCAGCGCGCCGTCCGCGGTCTCCACGAAGGGGTGGTGCAGGCCCGGGGTCTCGTGCTCCACCAGCCCGCTGCCGTCGATCTTCATGCGGTGCACCTCACTCTGGGAGGCGTCGAACAGTGACCACCAGGTGTTGGAGTCCAGCAGCAGCTCGGCGCCGTCGTGGGAGAGCCGCGGGTGAATGGTGGTGGTGTAGCGGGGGTGCTGACGAGCCCAGACGACCTGCCCCTCGCGGTCGAAGATGAAGGTCATGAACAGGTTGTCGTCGTCGGCCTGGTGCATGCTGGTCAGGAAGTAGCGGGCCTCGCTGTCCCAGCGGGCAGGATCGCCGTCGATCGCGGCGGGCGTGGGTACCCAGGCCGGCTGCGCCTCGGCGCTCGCGGTCTGCTCTTCGCCGAAGAGCGGACCGCCGCAGAAGTCGTTGACGATTCGCCAGGCCACGGAGCCGCCGTAGGGCACGCCCAGGATCAGCGCCTCGGCGTCGCCGGCCTCGACGGTCTTTGGCGGGCTGGACTGCCACTCGCCGCCGTCGACGCTGAAGGAGACCCAGGCCGAGCCGGCGCGCTCCTGCCGCCAGCTCGCGGTGATGAGTGAGCCGAACTCGGGGTGCGGAGCGGCGGACGCTCCGCTCACGGCGACCTCGGTGAGCGTCGGGTCGCAGTAGACGCCGGTGTCGTAGGAGACCGGCTCCGTGGGGGGCTTGTCCTCGCAGCCGGCGAGGGCTGCGAGGGCTGCGAGGAGGGCGGGGAGGGGCGTCACGCGGCGAAGGATAGCGGCCAAAGCCGGCGTGCGCGAGGCTGGGCTACACAATCTGCACGGCCCGCCGCGCCGCTCAGAAGAGCGTGAGCTGCCCCGCTGGATCCGGCCTGCGGAAGGGAGAGGGGCAGGGGCCGACCGGCGGCGCGGAGAAGCCAAGCTTTCGGTGCCAGATGGCGAAGAGCTGCTCGGTGGCCTCCCAGCTCTTGTCTCGTCCACGCCGCAGCCGCGCCATCACTCCGTCGGCCCGCAGCGGCGCCGCCGCTCGCAGCCGCTCTTCGAAGACCGCCGCCACGCTGCCCGGGAGGTTCACCAGTCCGGTCCAGGCCCATGCGGCCCCTGCTGCGCGGGCGGCGCGAAGCGCCTCGGGTACCCCGGCGTCATTCAGGCCGGGGATCAGCGGCGCCAGGCTAACGCCCACGGGCACGCCCGCCTCGGAGAGGGCCGCTATCGCCGCCAGCCGCGCGGACGGCGGCGGCGCCCCGGGCTCCAGCAGCCGGGCCAGATCCGGGTCCATCACCGGGATGGAGAAGGTCACCTGGGCGGCCCCGTGCTCCGCCAGCTCGACCAGCAGGTCGAGATCCCGGACGATCAGCGGCGAGCGGGTGATGATGCCCACCGGGTTGCGGAACCGGGTCATCACCTCCAGGCAGCCTCGGGTGAGCCGGTGCTGGCGCTCTATGGGCTGGTAGGGATCGGTGACGCCGCTCATTGTGATGCGCTCCCCGCGCCAGGAGCGCCGTCGAAGCGCCGCCTCCAGCAGCGCCGGCGCGTCGGGCTTGGTGAAGAGGATGCGCTCGAAGTCCGTGCCCGCGCCCAGCTCCATGTACTCGTGGTACTCGCGGGCGTAGCAGTAGGCGCAGGCGTGGGTGCAGCCCCGGTAGGGGTTCAGGCTCCAGGCGAAGGGCATCCTGGGGTTCGTGTTCTTGACGAGCACCGATCGGGCCCGGTCTTCGCGGACCGAGAGCTTCGCTGGTGGTGGGGCCTCCAGCCACTCGATGATCTCTGGCGCGAAGCGCCCGGCGGGGTTGGAGATGCCCCGGGGCGTCACTGGATTGCGACCCCGACAAGCATCGCGGCGCCGCCGGTGAGGAGGGCCCAGCGGCGGGAGCGCTTCTGGGAGACCGCCTGGTAGCCGTCGATGTAGCCGGCCTGGTAGGTGCCGGACTGGGTCGTCCACCAGTCGGCTGAGGGCTTGCCGCCGAAGCGGCCGGCCGCGTAGACCGAGCCGCCGGTCAGCAGCGCCATGGTGAACACGCCGGCGCCGGTGCCGTTGTCCTGGGCCACGTTGACGCCGCTGTAGACGCCCACCAGCCCGCCGGCAAGTCCGTAGCCGATGCCGCGCAGGCGGTCCCTGCGGGCGTTGTTGAAGCCCGCGGCGTAGCCCGCGGCGCTGCCGACCTGCCAGGTCGGATCGGCCTTGGAGGCGCCGGCGTCCGGGGCCGGATCGATGCCCTCGAAGAGATCCCTGGACAGATCCACCCGCTCCACCAGCGTGCGGTCCTGGATCCGGCCCTTGCCGGCCACGCGGGTGGTCACGAGCCACTCCGAGGCGGAGTCGCTCACGACCAGCGGCGCCATGAAGGACCCCCCTGAGGCGTAGCGCGGGGTGAAGGCGATCGGATCGCCGTGGCTGCCGTCGGCGAGAGAGATGTCCAGCAGATTGACCGTGGGGCCGCTCAGCGGGTTGGCTCGGTAGACCATGCGCAGCGCGTCGTCGGAGAAGACCGTCGGCACGGAGAGCTCGAAGGGCACGTCCACCTTGACGGAGGTCGGGACCACGATGGCCCAGCGCAGCTCGCCCGCGGTGGTGAAGGACATCAGCGTGGTGTCCTCGCCGGCCCACACCGCCTTGTCCCGCTTGCTGGAGAAGCGGTTGAGCTCGGTGGTGGTGTTCTTGCCCTCCTCCGCGTAGAGGGAGCGGAAGCCGACGAGGAGGTTGCCCTCGGGATCCAGCTCCGCGTGCACCAGCCGCACGAAGCCGTCCAGCCCCCGGAAGCCCAGACCGCCGAGCAGCGTGTCCTTGTCGAGGGTGGTCTTCAGCATCTCGTCGTCCATCAGCGCGCTGAAGCTGACCTGACCGTCGCTGATGCCGAAGATGTGCAGCGCGTCGATGCGGTTGCCCGGGGTGCCCGACAGGGCGGCGCCCACCAGCGAGCCGTCGTCCAGCTGGACCAGCTTCTGGTCGCGCAGGGTCCGGCGGTCGCCGAGCTCCATGAAGGCGCTGGTGTACTCACCGTCCATGGGTACCGTGACGAAGATCAGCTCGGTGCCGCCCTTCTCGGTGCCCGTCATCAGCAGGTCGCCGCTGTCGGTGACCTGGAGGCGCACCTGGTAGAGGCCGTTGGTCTGCAGATCGTAGGCGCTGACCTCGTTCAGGTCGTTGTCGAGCACCTTGACCGCCTGCTCGCCGGACTCGCCGGTCACACCGACGACGAAGTAGTCACCGCTCTCGGAGGCGGCGAAGGGCACGGCCCCCGGGTGGGGGTGGCTGCCGGAGAGCTTGGTCGAGGCGAAGCGCTGGCGGGTGTCGCGCTCATCGCCCACGCGGGCGACCAGCCGGGCGTCGGACGCCGCGCCCGTGGCGGGGTCGATAGCCCGGGCCATCAGCGCCAGCGCGTCCATGTAGAAGACCCAGATGACATCGCCGCTGGGGTGCACGCTGGTCCAGCTCTCCCGCCCGGCCTCCGGATCGTAGAGGCCGCCGCCGCCCGGGGTGTAGGACAGGTCGAGCACCTCGCTCCACCGCTCGCTCAGATCCGGGGAGCGCCGCTCGAGCAGGTACTGTCGTCGGGTCTCGGTGGGCGGCAGCAGCACGATCAGATCGCCGTCCAGCGACACCATGTCCTCGCCGACGGGCCAGCCCGCCTCGGGGAGCAGCGCTGAGGCGGTGATCTCCTGGGCCGCCGCGGGGGCGCCGCCGACCAGCGTGGCCGCGAGCAGGCTCAGTCCCATCCCTCGATAGATTCGACGCATCAATTCAGCTCTCCTCACCGCTTGGGCGCTGACTTGGGCTTGTGGAGCTTGGCGTCCATCACCCTGCCGTAGCGGTCGTAGAGGGTGGCCCGGTCGTAGTCGTTGTTCCAGATGGGGCTCTCGCTGCCGAGGTGGATGGAGAGCTGCTCCTTGGCGTCGTAGTTGTCGTCGCCGACGCCGGAGTGAATCTTCACGGTGTGGCCGGCTGGCAGGACCACCGGCGGCAGCAGCCAGGAGTTGCCCGACGCGTCGGAGATGCGGTAGCCGTCGAGGTTCAGCGCCTCGCTGGTCACATTGCAGACCCGCAGGTACTCGCCGTTGACGTTCTCCCGATCGTCCCCGTCCGCGTTGGCGTGGAAGCTGGTGATGTGCACCGTGCCCTGGTAGCGATCCGTGCTCCAGATGCCGCGGCCCGAGGCGCGAGCGCGATCCTGAGCGGCCAGCAGCAGGTCCACCGGGGTCTCGTCGCCGACGGGGGGGATGAGAAAGAGGTGGGCGAAGCCCTTCTCGATCAGATCCTCGGCGAGCCACTTGCCGTCGACCGCGACCTGTCCCAGCAGGCGGCCGTAGCCGTCGCGCTCGGCGCCGCCGTAGGTGAGCTGCACGACGCCGCCGGCCACGAAGGACTCGGTCACCTGGCGGGCCTCGATGCCGTAGGCCTCCATGGGCTTGAGCTCGGGGGTGTTCACCCACATGACCCGCACCTTGTCGCCGTTGGACAGAGTGAAGGTGTCGCCGTCATAGACGCTCACGACCTGACCCTCAGGCGGGGCGGGTGTGGGCGGGGCGTCCTGAGCCAGCGCGAGGCCGGCCAGGAGGAAGAGCGTAGCGGTCATGGGGAGGGCCTCCGTGGCGCCGCCCTCAAACACCGGTCGACGCCGTACCTTCCGGTTGGACGCGCTCTTATACCACCCTCGCGGGCACCTCCGTGGTCAGATTGAGGCCGCTACTCCGCGGACTCCCCCGAGAGAACGCCGGCGATCCCACGAATCCGCTGGGCCTGCCAGAGGTGGTAGATGACGTCAGGGGCGAGGCGGGCGGCCTCCTCAGCGGCTTCGGCCGCGGCGGCGCTGTCGCCGGCCTCCAGGCGAGTGATCGCCAGGGTGTCCAGGAAGTCCGAGCGATCGGGATCGGCGGCGACGGCGCCCTCGATCAGCGCTGTGGCCTCGTCCAGATCCCGCCCCGCGAGGGCCAGGAACCACGCCGTGCAGTTCTGCTCGCTGGCCTCGCCGTCGGGGCTCTCGCCCAGGGGCTCGCAGTCCCGGGTGAGCCCCGCGTCGAGCAGCTCGGTCACGCGCTCCTCGTCGCCGAGGATGCGCGCCGTAGCCATCAGGAAGTCCAGGGGACGGTTCTCGTCGTGCAGCCGGGTCCAGGTGCTGTCCAGATCCGAGCGCGCGGTGGCCATCAGCCCGTCGCCGTCCGCCCCGTCGCTCAGCTCCTGCGCCAGCAGCGCAAAGAACCAGAGAGACGTGCCGTCGGTGGGGTAGAGCTGCAGCCTGCGCCGCAGGTGGGCCAGCGCGCCGTAGAAGTCGCCCTCGGCCGAGGCCAGCCGGGCCCGCCGCATGAGGTTGGCGTCGGGGTTCTCGACCAGCGTGGCGGCCCGCGCCAGCTCAGCGCCGGCGCCGGACAGGTCTCCGCTGTTGTAGAGCGCGTCCGAGCGGGCCACCCGGGCGTGGGCGTCCTCCGGGGAGGCGTCCACCGCCGCGGCGGTCATGGCCAGCGCCGCGTCATCCTGTCCGCTCAGCGAGGCCCAGTTCGCCGCCGCCACCAGCTCCCCCAGCTCCGCGAGGACCTGGGGATCCAGGCCCGAGACCGCCGCCCAGTAGCCGTCGCCGTCGCCCATGTACCGGAGCAGCCGGGCGCGACCCACGGCCGCTTCGCTGTCGTCGGGGAAGCGCTTCAGGTAGTCCTCCATGCTGACCACCGCGCCGCTCAGATCGTCCAGGGCCGCGTGCAGCTTCGCGCGGTACAGCCCGCGCTCGGGGGCGGACTTGCCGTACCGGGCGACGTCCAGCTCCAGCAGGACCTCGTGGCCGTCCACCTGCCTGGGCTCGCGCTGGCTCTCCAGCAGCGCGAAGCGGCCGCCGGGGTAGTCCAGCAGCAGCCGGTGGCCCTTGACCACCGAGTGCCCGACCAGCCCGAGCATGTCCAGCCCGCTGCGCCCGTCGCTGCCGAGCCAGATGGCGCTGCCCGGATCGTCGATGGTGACCCCGCCGAGCTCGACCTGGAGCAGGGGGACCCGGCGGGTCTTCCGGTAGAAGGCGGACATGGGCACGTTCTCCGCCGCGCCCACCCCGAGGATGGGCTCCTCGCCCTCGGTCGCCACGGACTCGAAGCCCGGGCCGGTGTACTCGGTGAGGATCACCCCCCGGGCCCCGGTGTCCAGCTCCAGGAGCAGCTCGCGGCTCACCTTCTCGCCGCCCTCGGTGCCCGCGTGCAGGGTCAGGGGCACCAGCAGGTGCTGGCCGTCGAAGGACATGCGCTCGGCGTCCTCGGGCACCGGGAGCTGGCCGGGCAGCCCGATCTCGATGATGTCCGCCGGGTAGTCGATGGCGATCTGCAGGCGGCCCCAGACGTTGTTCCCCAGGATGCCGTCGAGGGGGATCTGGCCGGAGAACGGCCCCAGGGAGGGCGTGCCCACCGCCACGGCGACGTCGTCCAGCACGACGCCGCCCAGGTTCACCCAGGGCAGCCGCCCTTCGTAGAGCGGCACCTGACCGCCCAGACCGGCGATGATGCCGCCGGTCGCGACGCCCTCGACGCCCAGGCGCTCGGCCATATCGTCGGTGAGCAGAGAGGTGCTGGCGCCTGTGTCCACCAGAAAGACGCCGGTCTCCCCGCCGGGCAGATCCACCTGGACATAGACCTTGTCCGCGCCGGGGTAGGGGCGGAGCAGGTCCATCTCCACGACTGCCTCGGTCGCGGGCGCGGCGTCGGGCCCGCTGTGTGCGGCGCAGCTGGCGAGGAGCAGGGTGATCAGGGGGGCGAGGCGCATACAGGTTCCTCCAACGGCTCATGTATCGCATGGGTGGCCGGGCCCTGCCGTAAACAGGTGTGACAAAGAGTCCCGCGCGTGTCGCCGATCGCGCGATCCTCCCGGATATAGCCCTCATGATGGACCTCCAACACCAGGACCAGAGAGCGCTGACCCAGATGCTGGCAGACCGGCTGCCGGGGTTCGCCGAGCGCTCCAGAGTGGCTGGCGCCGCCGGGGTGGCGTCGAGCGCGCAGCTGACGGGCGACCCCGAGGTGGTGTGGGCCTCGATCGTCGAGCGCTCCACGACCACCGGGACCCTGCCGGAGCTGCTGCGGGCAGCCTCCAGAGTCCGCCCGGGTGACGCCCGGCTCCGCCGCGCGGCGGCCGGCGCCTCGGAGGGCAGGCTGGTGCTGGGCAGCGGTGTCTCTCCCTACTACGCGGTGGCGGCTGTGGGGCTGCTCATCGGCGTGCTCGGCTGGTGGGGGCTGCGCGGGGACAGCGAGGCTTCGGCGGTCGCCGGCGAGGTCGCGGCCCTGGCCGAGCCGTCGGACGAGCCGTCGACGGAGCCTCCGGAGCAGCGGGATGGGCAGGCCGTCGAGCTGGGCCGGTCAGACGGTGACGCCCTGGCCGCGGCCGCGGTGAAGCGCGAGGCCCCCGCGACCAGCGAGCGCCGCCCCGCAGAGAAGCCCCGACGCGATGCCCCCCCGGAGTCCCCCCCGGAGTCCCCCGATCGCCGCGCCGATCTGGGATCGCCGGCCGCGGAGTCAGCACCCGCCCGGGTGGCGCCTGCCGCCGGTCGCTGCGCCGCCGCCCCCGGCGAGGTGGTCGGCTACTGGTACACCTCCCTCTCGCTGGGGTCCGGGGACGTGCACACCCTGACCCACGGCGTGAACGTGCGCGCCGACTACCCGCGCCAGGAGAACGGCTGGTCCAGCCGGGCGTCGATCGCCTGTGTGCTGAAGCCCGGCGATCGGGTGAGGATCGCCAGCGCGCCGATCGAGGTCGGCAGCGGCTACCGCTGGGTCCCCCTGCGTGGTGGGGACCTGACACCGCGTTGACAAGCGCTGCGGGGGATCGTTTACATTATTTGGGGTATTGGCGCTTGTGCTGGCGGCCTGAGGAGTGGGAGACTCGAAGGACCCCCCCCCTGAGTCCCGAGTGACCCATGCACCGCCTGACCACCCTGATGCTGGCCTCCGGCCTCATCCTCACCTCCGCCTGTCGCAATAAGGCTGATGACACCGGCCTCGGCAACGGCGACATCACC
>Ga0316204_10009343_pt1 | contig 13153 bp, 11 predicted proteins | sample 6monrhotite_MG_2_FD_205661 | JGI IMG/M metagenome (GOLD analysis project Ga0316204, IMG submission 205661) | Microbial mat bacterial communities from mineral coupon in-situ incubated in ocean water Damariscotta River, Maine, United States -... | ecosystem: Environmental > Aquatic > Marine >... | reverse complement strand
GGTTGAGGCGCTGCGCTATGAGTGATTTTGTTCTTGAACTGGACGCGATCGAGCGGACCTATGTCACCGATGCCGGCGAGCTGCCCGTATTACGCGGTGCCAGCCTGGCATTGTCGCCCGGTGAAATTGTTGGCCTGGTGGGACCATCCGGCTCCGGTAAATCGTCGCTTTTGCATGCCGCAGGCCTGCTGGAACGACCCGATGCGGGTGAGGTCCGGGTGAGGGGGCGGGCGACGCGCGACCTGTCAGACCGGGACCGTACCGCCATCCGGCGCCGCGAAATCGGTTTCGTCTATCAATTCCATCATCTCCTGCCGGAGTTCGATGCGCTCGAGAATATTGTCCTGCCGCAACTGATCGCGGGCGTTTCCGGCAGCAAGGCCCGGGCCCGGGCCGAGATCCTGCTGACCCAGCTTGGTCTTGAGGACCGCCTGCTTCACCAGCCCTCGCAATTGTCGGGGGGCGAACAGCAAAGGGTCGCCATTGCGCGAGCCCTCGCCAATGCGCCCCATGTCCTGCTGGCCGACGAGCCGACCGGCAATCTCGATCCAACAACATCCGATACGGTGTTCAGGGCGTTCCGCGACACGGTGAAAGCTGAGGGGGCCGCTGCGCTGGTAGCCACCCACAATCATGAGCTGGCAGGGCGGATGGACAGGATACTGACCTTCGCTGACGGGCAGTTGGCGCCTTATCAGCCGGCCTGAGCCGCATCGCCAGAAATCAAAGTGAAACAAAAGTGGAACAAGCCCCTTGACGACAAGGTCTGACCTAGTTAGAACAAATCAAGAACATGCGTTTTTGGGGAGAGTGTCATGCGCCGACTTGTTCAAGATGTTTCCGCCGCCACGGCCGTTCTGGGCTTCGCCTGGATGATTGCCATGTGGGGATCTGTTCTCGGCGTCGCCTGAACCGGCTAGACTGTCCGTCCTGACTCGGATCGTGGCGCGGCATGGGCCGGCGGCGGGTGAGGGGTCTGGAACGCAACCGGGATCAGGAGAGACGGATGGGCGCGCAATATCCCTTTGTGCATTTGCGGGTTCGCTCGCCCTATTCGGTCCTCGAAGGCGCGATCCGCATGCCGAAAATGGTCGAGGCGTGCCAGGCTTGTGGCATGCCGGCCATTGCGCTGACCGACACGAATAATTTGTTCGGAGCGCTGGAGTTTTCCGAAGTCCTGTCCGGCGGTGGGGTTCAGCCGATCGTCGGCTGTACGCTGAAGGTCCGTCTGTCCGACCCGCATCCTGGCGAACGGGCTGAACCGGACGGCACGCTGGTCCTGCTCGCCCAGGATGAAGCCGGATATGGCAATCTCATGGCGCTTTCCAGTGCCGCCTTTCTTGATGTTGATGGGGTCGAGGAGCCGCATGTCCCCTTCGCCCTTGTGCTCGATCATGCTGCCGGCCTGATTTGTCTGACCGGTGGACCGGACGGAATTCTGAACCGTCTTGTCACTGGCGGGCGTCAGCCGGAGGCTGCGACATTCCTGGATCAGCTGGAAGCGGCCTATGACGACCGGCTTTATGTCGAGTTGCAGCGCCACGGCCTGGCGCCGGAGCTTGAGGCGGAAGACTGGCTCCTTGAAGCTGCCTACGCGCGCGATCTGCCTCTCGTCGCGACCAATGAGGCCTATTTCCCCGATGCCTCCATGCACAAGGCGCACGACGCGTTGCTGTGCATCTCGGAAAGCTCCTTCGTGTCGGTCGCGGACCGGCGCCGTGTTTCAGTCGATCATTATCTGACAACGCCGGAGGAAATGAATCAGCGTTTCGCGGATCTTCCCGAAGCGCTGACCAACACGATCGAAATAGCGCGTCGTTGTGCCTTTCGGGTCCGCACGCACGCGCCGATCCTGCCAAGTTTTCCGACTGTTGGCGGGCGGACCGAGGTCGAGGAATTGATAGCCCGCGCCCATGAAGGCCTGACCGACCGTCTGGCCAGCATCAATGCAGCGGCTCCAGAGGAAGAATATCGGGCACGGCTCGATTTCGAACTCGACATCATCAAGCAGATGGGTTTTCCGGGCTATTTCCTGATCGTTTCGGACTTCATCCAGTGGGCCAAGAACAACGACATTCCTGTCGGACCGGGGCGGGGTTCCGGCGCTGGTTCCCTGGTTGCCTATGCCCTGACCATCACGGACCTCGACCCGTTGCGCTTCGGCCTTCTGTTCGAACGCTTCCTCAATCCCGAGCGGGTGTCCATGCCCGACTTCGACGTCGACTTCTGCCAGGAGCGCCGCGGCGAGGTGATCCGCTATGTGCAGGAACTGTATGGACATGACCGGGTCGCCCAGATCATCACTTTCGGTACCCTGCAGGCTCGTGCTGTGGTCCGCGATACCGGCCGTGTGCTCCAGCTTCCGCTTGGCCTTGTCGACCGGCTCGCCAAAATGGTGCCGGCCAATCCGGCCAATCCGGTCACCCTGGCCCAGGCGCTCGATCTCGAGCCGCGGCTTCGTGAAATGCGGCGCGATGATGACTCGGTCGACACGCTGCTGACTGTCGCGCTGAAACTTGAGGGCCTGTTTCGTAACGCCTCGACCCATGCCGCCGGCGTCGTGATCGGTGATCGCAAACTGTCCGAGCTGGTCCCGCTCTATCGCGATCCCAGAACCGATATCCCGGCGACCCAGTTCAACATGAAGTGGGTCGAGCCGGCCGGGCTGGTGAAATTCGACTTCCTTGGCCTCAAGACGCTGACGGTGATTGCGAGAGCGCTGGGCTATATCGCGTCAGTCGGCAAGGATGTGCCGGATATCGAAGGCCTTGATTTTGACGATCAGGCGACTTTCGACCTTCTTCAATCCGGTCATGCCATTGGCGTGTTCCAGCTGGAAAGCTCGGGCATGCGCGACACGCTGAAGAAGATGAAGCCGGATGCGATCGAAGACCTGATCGCCCTGATCTCGCTCTATCGACCCGGCCCGATGAAGAATATCGACGTCTATGTCGACCGGAAATTCGGTCGTGCCGAGGTGGATTGCCTGCATCCTGACCTCGAGGGCGTCCTGTCGGAAACCTATGGCGTCATCATCTATCAGGAACAGGTGATGCAGATCGCCCAGATCCTGTCCGGCTATTCCTTGGGTGAGGCCGACCTTCTGCGCCGTGCCATGGGCAAGAAGAAGAAAGAGGAGATGGACAAGCAGAAAGTCCGTTTCCTTGAAGGTGCCGAGAAGAAGGATGTAAGCCGCGAAAAGGCCTCCTACATTTTTGAGCTGGTTGCCGAGTTTGCCGGCTATGGCTTCAACAAGTCCCACGCCGCCGCCTATGCCGCGATCGCTTATCGTACCGGCTATCTGAAAGCGAATTACCCGGTCGAGTTCATGGCCGCCCTGATGTCACTGGACGCAGCCAATACTGACAAGCTGGCAGCTTTCTTCCAGGAAATCCGGCGCATGAAGATCGAGGTGAGCCCGCCCGATGTGAATGCGTCACAGGCCGATTTCTCGGTCGAGGAGGGCGCGATCCGATTCGCCCTTGGCGCCATTCGCAATGTCGGTTTCGTGGCCATGGAACATATCGTCGCCGAGCGCGAGGCCAATGGTCCGTTCCGCGACCTCTATGATTTTGCGGAGCGGATCGACCCGCGCCAGGTCAATAAGCGCACCTTCGAAAACCTGGCCAAGGCCGGGGCGTTTGACAGCCTCGATCCGGACCGCGCCCGCGTCATGGCGTCGGCTGAAACCCTGATCTCCATGGCCCAGCACGCGGCCGAACAGCGCGAGAGTGCTCAGGCCAGCCTGTTCGGTGGTGGCGGCGAGGAGGCCCAGCTGGAGCGTCCGCGTCTGCCCGAGCCGGATTCCTGGACCGCCACCCAGCGCCTTGATGCCGAATTGTCGGCCATTGGTTTTTATCTTTCCGGTCACCCGTTGGATGATCTGGCCGAGCACTTGGCAAATCGGGGCGTTGTTTTTTTCGCGGAAGCCCCGGCCCGTATTGCTGATGGTGCGACGGCGCTGCGTCTGGCCGGCATGGTGCGCCGTCGTCAGGAGCGCGTCTCCAACAAGAATGGCGAGCGCTTTGCCTGGACAACTCTGTCTGACCCGACCGGCGAGTTCGAGGTTTTCGTCAATTCGGACCTGTTGATCAGTTCGCGCGAGATTCTGGACAGCGGCCAGGCGATCCTGGTCAATTGCCGGGTCGATGAGCGTGATGAGCAGATTTCATTCTTCGCCGACCGCATCGAGCCGCTCGATACGAAAGTCTCCGCCGAGCGCCTGCGCATCCGCCTTGATGTGGCCGATGCGCTGGCCGGTGTGCACGCCCGGCTGGAGCGCGCCAATCAGCGCAGGGACGCCAGTCGTGATGCGGTGATCGACCTGCTCATGCCGCTGCGCGATGGTGGCGAGGTTGAGATGCGCCTGCCCGGACGACACAGCGCTGACGCCGCATTGCAGGCGGCCCTCAAAGGGGTGAAAGGCGTCGCGTCGATCGAAAGCGTTTGACGCCTGCCTGTCGGGGCATGTCACCACTGCATTTCCGGCGGGGTCGGGCGCTTGCCAACCGGTCCCCACGCGCCTATAAGCCGCGCCATCACGCACACGGGGCTACGTCCGGTCTTTGGCCAGACGCTCCGGTGTCGCTTGCATGTGCAGGCGGCTCCGCTCCGTGGAGGCCAACCGGAAAAGGAAAATCGATGGCTCTCCCTGATTTCAGCATGCGTCAGCTGCTTGAAGCTGGTTGTCACTTTGGACACCAGACCCACCGTTGGAACCCGAAGATGAAGGATTTCATCTTTGGCGAACGGTCCAATATCCACATTCTTGACCTGTCCCAGACCGTCCCGCTGCTGCACCAGGCCCTGGTGAAAGTGCGCGAAACTGCTGCCAAGGGCGGTCGCGTCCTGTTTGTTGGCACCAAGCGTCAGGCGTCCGAGCCGCTGGCTCTGGCAGCCGGCCGTTGCGCCCAGTACTACATGAACCAGCGTTGGCTGGGTGGTACGCTGACCAATTGGCGCACCATTTCCAACTCGATCGCGCGTCTGCGCGAGCTGGAGAGCATGTTCGAAGCCGAGGGCGGCCTGGCCGGTCTCACCAAGAAAGAACAGCTGATGCTGACCCGTGAGCGCGAGAAGCTCGACCGCTCGCTCGGTGGTATCAAGGATATGGGCGGCACGCCGGACCTGATGTTCGTGATCGACACGAACAAGGAAGGCATCGCCATCCAGGAAGCCAAGAAGCTGGGCATTCCGGTTATTGCCGTGGTCGACACGAATTGCGATCCGGATCCGATTGATTTCCCGATCCCGGGTAATGATGACGCCAGCCGCGCTATCTCGCTTTACTGCGACCTGATCGCCGACGCCGTTCTGGACGGTATGAGCGACAGCCAGATGGCCATGGGTATGGATCTGGGTGAAGCCGAAGCGCCGATCGAGACTCTGATCGAGCCTGAAGCTGAAGCCGCTCCGGCAGAAGCTGCAGCAGTTGAAGCTGCTCCGGCCGAGGAAGCTGCAACGGAAGCACCGGCAGAAGCCGCTGCTGCTGAAGCTGCCCCGGAAGCCGATGCCACTGCCACGGACACGTCATCCGAATCTGACAAGACCGAAGCGTAACGTTTCGATCCAAAGCGAAATCCAGGAGAAACCGATGGCTGGCATTACCGCTGCTCTCGTGAAGCAACTGCGCGACAAAACCGGCGTAGGCATGATGGACTGCAAGAAGGCACTCGGCGAGACCGATGGTGACTTCGAGGCGGCCGTCGACTGGCTGCGCAAGAAGGGCCTGTCCAAGGCTGCCAAGAAAGCTGACCGCGTCGCCGCTGAAGGCCTCGTCGCCGTTGCCACCAATGGTGGTCAGGGTGCTGTGGTCGAAGTCAATTCCGAAACCGATTTCGTGGCCCGGAACGAGAAGTTCCAGGCTGCGGTCAAGGAAATCGCCGCCCTCGCCATTGGCGGAAGCGGCGATGTCGCCGACATCAAGGCGGCGACGCTGCCCGGCGGTTCCACGGTCGAGGATCACCTGACGAACCTGATCGCCACGATCGGTGAGAACATGGCCTTGCGCCGTTCTGCTGTTGTCGTTGCCGAGCCGGGCGTGGTTGCGTCCTACGTGCACAATCCGGCCGCAACAGACATGGGTGCCATCGGCGTGCTCGTCGGCCTCCAGTCGGACGGTGACAAGACCAAGCTCGCCGAGCTGGGCCGCAAGATCGCCATGCACGTCGCAGCGGGTTCGCCGGCCGTGGCCGTGTCGGTCGATGTTGACGGTGTCGACAGCGCGATTGCTGACAAGGAACGCGAAGTCTTCGCTGACCAGGCACGTCAGGCCGGCAAGCCGGATTCGATCGTCGAAAAGATGGTCGAAGGCCGCATGCGCAAATTCTATGAGGAAGTCGTGCTGCTCAAGCAGGCCTTCGTCATGGACCCGGACAACACTATCGAGCAGGTTCTCGAAGCCGCGGCCAAGGATCTTGGCGCCCCGGTCACCATTTCGGGCTTTGTCCGCATGGCACTGGGTGAAGGCGTCGAGAAGGGCCCGGAAGAAGACTTCGCAGCTGAAGTTGCTGCCGCTTCCGGCCAATCCTGATCCCTGTCTGACAACAAGCGGCGGCGCTTTCCAGCGCCGCCGCTTTCTATATGCTGCACGCCGTGACTGATTCCTCTGCATCCGGGCCGGCTGATGGCCATGCAGGCGCGCCGAAATTTCGACGCGTTCTGCTGAAAGTTTCTGGTGAGGCCCTTATGGGCTCCCAGAATTATGGTATCGATATCGACACCGCTGATCGCATTGCCCGCGAAGTCGCGGCGGCGGTTTCGGCAGGAACCGAGATGTGCCTCGTCATTGGCGGTGGCAATATCTTCCGCGGGCTCTCGGGTGCCGCCAAGGGTATGGATCGTGCCGCGGCCGACTATATGGGCATGCTGGCGACCGTGATGAACGCCTTGGCGATGCAGACCGCCCTGGAACGCATCGGCGTTCAGACCCGCGTCCAGTCCGCCATACCCATGACGACCGTGTGTGAGCCCTATATCCGTCGCCGCGCCACCCGGCATATGGAAAAGGGGCGGGTCGTGATCTTCGCGGCCGGTACCGGCAATCCCTTCTTCACGACGGATACTGCCGCTGCCCTGCGCGCCGCCGAGATGGGCTGCGACGCTCTGCTGAAGGGCACCCAGGTCGATGGAGTGTATTCCGACGATCCGCGCACGAATCCGGATGCCGAGCGTTTTGACCAGCTCGATTATCTTGACGTTCTCACCCGCGACTTGCGGGTTATGGATGCCTCGGCGGTGACGCTGATGCGCGAAAATGCGATACCGATTGTTGTATTCGATATTCACAAGACCAATGGTCTTGCACGGGTGCTGGCCGGGGAGGGCCTGTGCACCATGATCGGCAAGATGAAGACCGACACGTCAGCCGGCTGAAACAGGAAAGAGCAAGAACGCCATGAGCGACGAGTATGACGAGAATGATCTGAAGCGCCGCATGGATGGCGCGATCGAGGCCCTGCGCAAGGAATATGCAGGCCTGCGGACGGGACGGGCGAGTGCCGGCCTGCTCGACCCGATCAAGGTAGATGCCTATGGCGCGATGACCCCGATCAACCAGCTGGGAAATGTCTCCGTGCCAGAGCCGCGCATGATTACCCTTCAGGTCTGGGACAAGACCATGGTCGGCGCTGTCGACAAGGCTATCCGCAATTCCGGCATCGGCCTCAACCCGGTCGTTGAAGGGCAATTGCTGCGTATTCCGATCCCGCCGCTCAATGAGGAGCGCCGCGCCGAAATCGCCAAGCTTGCCGGCAGCTATGCGGAAAACGCCCGCGTCGCGGTACGCAATGTACGGCGCGACGGCATGGACGCGCTCAAGAAGATGGAGAAGGATGGCGACTTGTCCGAGGACGAGCAGAAGGCCTTTTCAGAAGATGTCCAGAAGCTCACAAATGATGCGATCAAGCGGATTGATGAGAGCTTGAAGACCAAGCAAGACGAGATCATGCAGGTCTGATCATCCCGTTTGGCGGAGCGAGAGAATGACTGACGACGCTTCCGCTGCCCAACCGGGGCCGTGGCACACCGCCATCATCATGGATGGCAATGGCCGTTGGGCGAAGGCGCGTGGCCGACCACGCTCCTTCGGGCATAAACGCGGCGTTGAAACCGTGCGCGGCATTGTCGAGGATGCCGGTGAACTCGGGGTGCGCTATCTCACCCTGTTTTCCTTCTCGACCGAGAATTGGAGCCGTCCGGCCGATGAGGTCGGGGCGCTGTTCGAACTTCTCAAGCACTATGTCGAGGCTGACCTGGAAGGGTTGGCCAGGCGCGGCGTGCGTATCCGCATCATCGGCCGACGCGACAATCTGGGCCCCGACCTGATAGCCATCATCGACCGCGCCGAGGCGAGGACCCGGGACAATACTGACTTTCATCTCACGATCGCGTTCAATTATGGCGGGCGTGATGAACTCCTGCGGACCTGTCAGGAGATTGCGCGGGAAGCCGCAGCCGGGCGTCTTGATCCGGCGAAACTGGACGAGGCCGCCCTGGCGACCCATTTGGACACGGATGGCCTGCCGGATGTGGACCTCTTGATCCGTACCAGCGGCGAACAGCGCATTTCCAATTTCCTGCTCTGGCAGGCGGCCTATGCCGAACTGGTTTTCCAGGATGTGCTGTGGCCGGATTTTTCGCGACAGGACCTGGCGCGGGCCATTGATCTTTATCGGCAACGCAGTCGTCGATATGGAGGCGTGGATGCCGGCGCCGCGTGATCCGGTTTTCCGGCGTCGTCTTGTCTCAGCCCTTATCCTCGGCCCGCTGGCGGTCGTGCTGCTCTATGTCGGCGATCTGGCTTTCACGGCCTGGGTTGCCGCTTTTGCGGCTGCCATGGCGTGGGAATGGATACACATGTCGGACAGGGAGGCGCCCCCTGTCGCCTACGCCATCGCCTGCGCCACGGCTTCGGGGACTGTGTTGCTTGCCGGCCAGACCAACGTGCTTGACGCGCTCGCCTGGGGCGCGGCAGGAACACTGGCGAGTGGCATAGAGCGGTGGCGGCGTGGCTGGTCCAGCGAGGTGCTGGGCGTGCTTTATGTCTCGCTGTCTGCGGCACTGCTTGCCTCGATGCGGGCCGATCCGGATCACGGGCTGAAGGCCGTGATACTCTTGTTCGCGGTGGTCTGGGCTGCCGACAGCCTTGCCTATCTGGTCGGGACCTGGGTCCGCGGTCCGAAGCTCCTGCCGCAAGCCAGTCCCAAGAAGACCTGGTCAGGTTTCCTTGCCGGCATACTTGCCGGCGCTGTCGCCGGTCTGGCGGCGGGTTATTTTTTCGGTCTGGAGCCGATCCGCGTGATGCCGTTCGCGGCGCTGGTCGCCCTGGCATCGGTTGGTGGAGATCTGGCCATGTCGGTGTTCAAACGCGGTTTCGGCGTCAAGGATTCAGGAACGCTCATTCCCGGGCATGGCGGCGTGCTGGACCGGGTCGATGCATTGATGCTGGCAGTGATCGCGGCTGTTCTGGCCAGCCGGCTCTGGCCCCTCGGGTGGAGCGGGGCATGACGGCGCGCCGGGTTTCCATTCTTGGTGCGACGGGCTCGGTCGGTCTGGCCACGCTAGACCTGATCGGGCGGGCCAAGCCTGGCAGTTTTCGTGTCATAGCCCTGACGGCCAGGACCAATGCGACAGAGCTTGCCCGTCAGGCGATCCGCTTCGAGGCGGAATGCGTCGCGATTGCCGATCCGGCTGCCGAGCCGGCTCTGCGGTCCGCTCTCAAAGACCACCCGTCCATTGAAATCGGGATTGGTGAAGACGCGGTCTGTGAATTTGCCGCGCGTGATGCTGACTGGATCATGGCCGCCATTGTCGGTGCCGCCGGCCTCAAGCCGACCCTGGCGGCGTTGCGACAGGGTCGGGCGCTGGCCTTTGCAAACAAGGAGTGCCTGGTTTGCGCCGGGGCGCTGTTCATGGAGGAGGCGGCCCGCTGCGGCACGACCCTCCTGCCGGTCGACAGCGAACATAATGCCGTTTTTCAGGTGTTCGACCCAGCCCAGCGCGCGGCCATTCGCTCGATAACGCTGACTGCGTCCGGTGGGCCCTTCCGCCAGGCCAGTCGGGAGTCGATGGCGGTCGCGACGCGGGCAGATGCGCTGGCCCACCCCACCTGGGAGATGGGCGCCAAGATCACCATCGACAGTGCGACCATGATGAATAAGGGGCTTGAGGTTATCGAGGCCTGCTGGTTGTTCGATCTGCCGCCGGAACAGGTCGAGGTGGTGGTTCACCCCCAATCGATCGTTCACGGCCTCGTGGAATATGCCGATGGTTCGCTTCTTGCGCAGCTCGGCTCACCGGACATGCGCACGCCGATCGCCAGCGCCCTGGCTTGGCCGCAACGCATGTCCGCCCCCGTGGAGCGTTTGCGTCTCGCCGAAATCGGTCGACTGGATTTCCAGCCGCCGGACCTGGAACGCTTTCCTGCCATCAAGCTTGCCAGAGAGGCGATCGAGGCCGGTGGGATCGCACCCGCCGTGCTCAATGCGGCCAATGAGGTTGCGGTCGAAGCCTTCCTGGCGGATCGCATCCGTTTTCTTGACATCGCGGCGGGCGTTGAAGAGGTTCTTGATCGAAGCCTCTCGGATGCAGACATGCCGCGCTCGCTAACGGCTTTTGAAGATGTCTTCGCCATTGATGGTCGCGCGCGCCGGATGGCACGGGACTTGATGGCAGAACGCCTGGCGAATTCATAATTACGGACCTTGTTTCATGAGCCTGATCGGCAGCGGTTTCCTGACCATTTTCTCCTTCGTCTTCCTGATCTCGATTGTCGTCGTGATTCATGAGCTTGGGCATTATTGGGCGGGGCGTTTCTGCGGTGTCCATGCGGAGGCCTTTTCGATGGGCTTCGGCCCGACCCTGGTCTCATGGCGGGACAAGCGGGGCACGGTCTGGCGTGTCGCTGCATTGCCGCTGGGTGGTTATGTGAAGTTTCTCGGCGATGCGGGCGCCGCCAGCGAGCCGGATTCCGACAAGCTCGATCAGCTTCGTCAGCAGATGGGAGCGGCGGCCGACGGCTGTTATCATTTCAAACCGATCTGGCAGCGCGCTTTCATCACGGCGGCCGGACCGATCGCGAACTTCATCCTGGCGATTTTCATCTTTGCCTCGATCGCGATGGCATTCGGAAGCCAGCCTTATCAATTGCCGATTGTCGGGGTTGTGGCTGAAGGCGGCGCCGCCGAAGAAGCCGGTTTTGAGGTTGGCGACCGTATCAATGCGATCAATGGCAACCCCATCGACACGTTTCAGGACATCATCACCGAGGTGGTGTGGCGCCCGGGTGAGGAATTGCGCTTCGATATCGAGCGGGATGGTGAAGCGCGGGTGATTCTGGCTGCGCCGCGTGCCCAGCGCGAAGAAGACCGTTTCGGAGGAACCCGGACGCTTGGCCGCATCGGCCTCGGCTCGGTTGATACTCCGGCCCTGCGTGACAGCTATAATCCGATTGAAGCGGTCGGACAGGGCGTGGATCGGACCTGGTCTGCGGTCTCGATGACGGCGCGTTATGTCTCGCGCGTTGTGACAGGTCAGGTTTCGGCAGAATTGTTGAATGGACCGTTGGGCATCGCCACGGCCGCCGGACAGACTGCGAGCGCCAGTGTGGAGGCGGGCGGGAGTGCCGGTGAAAGCGCATTTCTTCTGCTGGTAAACCTCATAAACCTTGCCGGTTTTCTCTCCGTCGGACTGGGATTGGTGAATCTTCTACCGATACCCATCCTCGACGGCGGGCATTTGGTGTATTACGCCTATGAAGCGGTGGCACGACGTCCGCTGAGCATGAAGGCGCAAGCACTCGGTTTCCGGGTGGGGCTTGTTTTCGTGCTCGGATTGATGCTTGTAGCGACCTGGAATGACCTGAATTATTTGCTCGGCCAGATCCTCTGACCGGGCCCAGCAAAGCGGCGATCTTTCCATGGCGAGTGTTCTGCGTGTGCTCTTTGCAGCCCTGATGACTGTGAGTGTGTCGGCTATAGCTTCGGCACAGCAAACGGGTGCGGAAGTTCCCGCAACAACCCAGCCGGCGGTGCAACAGCCTGTTGCGGCCCCGCTGGTCCGGCAAATCCTGGTTGAAGGCAATCAGCGGGTCGAGGCGGACACCGTCCTGTCCTACCTGCTGCTACAGCCTGGCCAACCCTTTGACTCCCGCCTGGTGAACCTGTCGATCCAGACCCTGATCGCCACCGGCCTGTTCTCCGATGTCCAGATGGAGGATCGCGGCGAGATCGTGATCGTCCGGGTGCAGGAAAACCCGATCATCAACCGCGTTATCCTTGAGGGGAACAGCGCGATCGACGATGAAAGCATCACGGACGAGATCCAGGCCCAGCCGCGCGCGATCTTCACGCGTTCGCGGGTCCAGTCCGATGTCCAGCGTATTATCGAGGTCTATCGTCGCTCGGGCCGTTTTGCAGCGACCGTGACGCCGAAAATCGTCGAGCAACCGCAAAACCGTGTCGATCTGATTTTTGAGATTTCCGAGGGCCCGGTGACCGGTGTCCGCCGGATCAATGTCATCGGCAATGAAAGCTTTTCCGACCGCCGTCTGCGCCGCGAGCTTGTGACGCGGGAATCCCGTTGGTGGCGTTTCTTCTCATCGAACGACAATTACGATCCGGACCGTCTGGAATATGATCGTGAACTGTTGCGCCAGTTCTATTCGAACCAGGGCTACGCCAATTTCCGCGTCCTGTCGGCTGTGGCCGAGCTCACACCGGACCAGCGCGACTTTTACATCACGATCACGCTCGATGAGGGTGAGGTCTATAATTTCGGTGAAGTGACCGTTTCGACCGAGATTCCCGATCTTGATCCGGAATTCCTTCAAGCCATCCTGCCGGTGCAGGAAGGCGATCTGTTCCAGGGACAGCTGATTGAAGACAGTATCGATGCGCTGACCTTCTCTGCCGGTGCGGCCGGCTATGCCTTCGTCAACATCCGTCCGCTGACATCACGTAACCGCGATGACCGGACCGTGGACGTGGAATTCGTCATTGATGAAGGCCCGCGGGTCTATATCGAGCGTATCGACATTTCCGGTAACACGCGGACACTTGACCGCGTCATCCGTCGCGAGCTGGACATTGTTGAGGGCGATGCCTTCAACCAGGTCCTGATTGACCGGTCACGCAACAATGTCCGCCGCCTGGGA
>Ga0316204_10009342_pt1 | contig 13155 bp, 14 predicted proteins | sample 6monrhotite_MG_2_FD_205661 | JGI IMG/M metagenome (GOLD analysis project Ga0316204, IMG submission 205661) | Microbial mat bacterial communities from mineral coupon in-situ incubated in ocean water Damariscotta River, Maine, United States -... | ecosystem: Environmental > Aquatic > Marine >... | reverse complement strand
CTATACTACGGCAAGCGGTAATCGCCCCCTGCCTCGGGCTCGACGCGGCGCCTCAGGATGCCAGCGGCAGACGTTTTTCCACAACCCGCGCCATGATCGACGCGCCGACGGGCAAGATCGACATATCCAGCGTAAATTCAGGGTTATGAAGCGGCATCGTCCCTGCATGTCCAACGGTGCAATAGGCGCCCGGAACCACCCGCAGCATATCTGCAAAATCCTCGGATCCCGTGACCGGAGGTGTATGCGGGTCGCAGTTTTCCGGGCCCACGATGTCGCCCGCTGCCTGCATATAAACATCAGACAATTCATCATCATTGATCAACACGTCAAAGACGTTGCGCAGGTCGAGGGTCACCTCAACATCGTGGGACAATGCATATCCGTCACAAATCCGTCGCAGGCGCTTCGCGGCAAGTTCGTACATCTCGTCCTTGAAATACCGGATGGTCCCGGCAAGCGTTGCTGTCTCCGGCACCACGTTATAGGCGGCCCCCGCGTGTAATTGTGTGATCGACATGACCAGCACCTCTTCTGCCGGGATGTTTCGGCTGAGGATGGTCTGGGTCTCGCTGGCAAGCGATGCGGCCACGATCAGCGCATCGCGCGATTCGTTGGGGCGGGCGGCGTGGCTGCCCTTGCCCTTGATGTGAATGTCAAAGAACGCAGCCCCCGCCATCGCCTGCCCCTTGCAAATGCCCACCTTGCCCGGCTGGCCGTTTGGCCGGTTGTGCATGCCGAAAATCTCGTCGCAGGGGAACAGGTCGAACAAACCGTCTTCAAGCATCTGGCGCGCACCGCCCAACCCTTCTTCGGCGGGTTGAAAAACGATCACGGCCGTGCCGTCAAAATCCCGCGTGGCCGCCAGATGCTTGGCCGCACCCAACAGCATCGTTGTATGGCTGTCGTGACCACAGGCGTGCATCACACCGGGCGTGGTCGAGGCATAGTCGAGCCCGGTCGCCTCATGAATGGGCAGCGCATCCATATCCGCGCGCAGGCCAACCCGGCGGTTGCCTTGTCGCTTGCCGTGGATCAACGCCACAACCCCGGTTTTACCCAACCCAGTGTGCACCTCATCCGCACCAAATTCACGCAGCTTTTCGGCAACGATCCTGCTTGTGCGGACCTCGGTAAAGCCGATCTCGGGATGGGCGTGGAAATCACGAAACAGCGCCTCAAGCTCGTCTTTGCTTTCGGCGATTGTGGGCAGGATGTTCATGGGAGACTCCGGGTTTTGGGGTTTCGCATAGGGTGGGGTCAAACCCCACCCTACATCAAGCCCAAAAGGAGCGGTTCAGTTCAGCAAGCCCGCGTGGCGCAGCCCGTCATCCACCAGCGCCTTTGTCCCGTCCGTCAAACCGGTCAACGGCAGCCGAACCTCGTCCGCGCATAGGCCAAGCCGTGACATCGCGTATTTGACCCCCACCAGACCAGGTTCGGTAAAGATCGCCTTGTGCAGCGGCATCAGGCGATCCTGAATCTCAAGCGCTGCGGCATAGTCACCCGCAGCACAGGCCGCCTGCATCCGGCTCAACAGGTTGGGTGCCACATTGGCGGTGACCGAAATACAGCCGACCCCGCCTTGCGCGTTGAACCCATGCGCAGTGGCATCCTCGCCCGACAGTTGGCAGAACTCAGGACCACAAGTCATGCGCTGATCGCTGACCCGCGCCAGATCGCCGGTGGCATCCTTGACCCCGACAATGCGGGGTAGCTTCGCCAATTCTCCCATGGTCTCCGGGGACATATCCACCACCGAACGGGGTGGGATATTATAGATGATGATCGGCAGCTCACAACAGTCGTGCAGTGCCGTGAAATGCGCGACCAGCCCCCGCTGCGTCGGTTTGTTGTAATAGGGCGTGACGACAAGGATCGCATCCGCACCAACCTTTTCAGCATGACGCGCCAGACGGATACTCTCAACCGTGTTGTTGGACCCTGCACCGGCAATCACCGGTACGCGCCCTGCGGTGGCCTTCACGACTTCTTCGACAACCTGTTCATGTTCGCGATGCGTCAGGGTTGGGGATTCGCCCGTTGTTCCCACCGGGACAAATCCGTTTGACCCCTCGCCGATGTGCCACTCCACGAGTTTTTTCAACGTCTCCAGATCCAGCTCGCCGTTGCGAAACGGCGTGACGAGGGCAGGCAAAGAACCTTTAAACATGTGCACGCTCCTTATGTGCTGGTCTGGCGGAATGCCGGACGGGTGACTGGCGATGCCCCGCGTAGTCATTTGCACTCGCGCGCGATCACCATATGTTGCAAGGCTCTAGCCTCTGACTGATGGGAAATGCAAGCAATGTCACGGATTCTGACGGCCCTATTGCTGGTTTTTGCACTTGCATTGCCAGCCTCCGCAGAGCGGCCGCGTCCTTTGGGGTGGGCGATGGATGCAGTGCGTGCCGAAAACTGGGATGCCGCAGCCAGAATTGCCGCCAAGGACGGGCCTGTCGCTGCTGATGTCATCGAATGGCATCGGCTCAGGGCGGGATTGGGTAATTACAAGGATGTTCGCGCCTTTCTTGACCGGCGACCCGACTGGCCGGGGGAGCGGCTCCTGAGGCGGAAGTCGGAGGAGGCGATACTGGATCAAGGCGACGAGGTGCTTTTGTCATTCTTTGCTGAGGTGGGGCCGCAAACACCAGGCGGTGTGCTGGCCCATGCCGCAGCACTGATCCGGGCTGGTCAGCAGGCCCCAGCGCAGGCCCGCGTTGTGCGTGCCTGGCGCACGATGCCGATGAACGCGACATCGCAGGCGCTTTTTCTGGCCGAATACGAGCTGCTCCTGCGGTCCCACCATGCCGCGCGGCTTGATGCAATGCTGTGGCAACGCAAACACACGGAGGCGCGCCAGATGTTCGATCTGGTGGATGCGGAACTGGTCGCGCTGGCGGAAACGCGCATGGCGTTGCAGCAGCGTGAAGGCGATGTGAATCGGATGATTAACGCCTTGCCCAACAAGTTTGGCACCCATCCGGGCCTGACACGCGACAGATTCGAATGGCGCATCCGCAAGGGGTTTGTGGACGATGCCAAGGACCTGCTGCTGGCTACCTCGACCAGCGCCGAGGCATTGGGGCGGCCAGAAAGTTGGGCCAACCGCCGCCGTGCGCTGGCCCGTGGGGAAATGCGGTCGGGTGATCCCGAACGCGCCTATCGGATGGCATCGCAGCATTTCCTGACCGAGGGGTCGCAATATGCCGATCTGGAATGGCTGTCGGGATACATTTCCCTTCGATTTCTGAAGAAACCCGCTGTCGCCTATCGGCATTTTCTGAACCATGACACTGCCGTGCAGTCGCCCATCTCGCAGGGGCGGGCAGGGTATTGGCAGGGTCGCGCGCTTGAGGCGATGGGCAATCCCGAAGGTGCATCCGTGGCCTATGGGGAGGGGGCGAAATACCAGACGTCCTTTTATGGATTACTTGCCGCTGAAAAGGCCAACCTGCCCTTTGATGCCGCCCTGAAAGGGCAAAAACCGCAGACTGATTGGCGTAGCAGTCCGCTGGCCCGTGATCCGCTGTTTGAGGCAGGTCTGTTGTTGCAGGCGTCCGGCGAATTGAAGCTGGCCGTGCGGTTCTGGTCCCTTCTGGCAGAACAGCTGATCGCGGATGATATAGCGCTTTTGGGACAGGCGGCAATTGATGTGGGGCAGCCGCACCTGGCGGTGATGATCGGCAAGCGTGCGGCGCAGCGCGGACTGACCATCGCAGCCCCCTATTACGCGCTCCACCCGATGATCGAAATGGATTTGCCAATGGCCCCGGAAATGACGCTGGCCATTGCACGACGGGAAAGCGAATTTGACCCGGTGGTTCAAAGCCCGGTCGGCGCGCGGGGTCTGATGCAGGTGATGCCCGGCACGGCGCGTGATGTGGCCAGCGACCTTGGGCTTTTGTCATTACATAGCGTTGGCCGACTGACCTCCGATCCGGATTACAATGCCCGGCTGGGGGCACACTACCTGTCCCAGATGGCAGAACGATTTGACGGGAACGTCGTGATGATGTCCGCCGCCTACAACGCAGGTCCGACACGTCCGCCCAAATGGATAAGGGAATACGGCGACCCGCGCACCGGGCGGATCGACATTGTTGATTGGGTGGAAATGGTGCCTTTCCGGGAGACGCGGAACTATATCATGCGGGTCACCGAAAGCCTGCCGGTCTATCGGGCGCGTCTGGGGCAGGAGCCATTGCCAATCCCGTTTTCGCAGGAACTAGTGGGCGCGACGTTGAAGGCGTTCGCGCCAAAGAGTGAATAGACCCGCCGCAATGATGATTGTCGCCCCGATGGCGACGTTTGCCTGAACCGTCTCGCCAAAGACCGTCACACCGATCATGGCCGCAAAAACCAATTGGAGATAGGCAAATGGTTGTACCGCGCTGGCTTCGGCCGCTTCGTAGCAGCGGATCAGCAGCCAATGACCTGTCACACCCGTCACACTCAGGCAGGCCATGAACACCCAATCGGCGCCGGTCATCGGTTCCCAGTACCAAAGGCCCACACTGGTCATCGCAATTGCGCCCACCACGCCAGTCCAGAAAAAGCTGGTGGCGGTGCCATCCTTGCGGGCGGCGAAACGGGTCAGCAGCCCATACAGTGCAAACAGGGCCGCAGAGACCAGTGGAATGACCGCAGCCGGGTCGAACACGGTCATTCCCGGTTGCAGAATGACCAGCACACCGACAAATCCCACCCCGATCGCCATCCAGCGCCGCCAGCCAACCTGTTCACCCAGAACAGGCCCGGACAGGGCCGCAACCAGAAGCGGATAGAAGGTGAAGACCGCGTGGCTTTCCACCAGACCGAGAATGGTGAAAGCGGCGATCATGATGCAGATTTCGAGCGCCAGCAGCAGTCCGCGAAAGGCCTGCAAAAACGGCTGCCGGGTCCGAGCCGCCGCGCGAAGGCCCCCAGCAGACCGCCGTGCGATGGCAATCACAAAGGCGGCAAAGAACCAGTAGCGGATCATCACCACCATCAACACATTGTATTCCGCCGCCAGGTGCCGCGACAGACCGTCCTGCACCGCAAAGACAAAGGTGGTCGCCACCATCAGGCCAATGCCCAACGGGATGTTGTTGCTTTGGCTCATGGTCGCATCTTGCCGATGCTCATGTGGCGTTTGCGGCCATAACCGGCGATGCGGGTCACGTCGAAACCGGCGTGATCCAATGCACGGCGCACTGATCCCGCAGCGGTGTAGGTGGCGAAGGTGCCATCTGGCCTTGTGTGGGTGCCGACCTGCCCCATCAGGTCATCCGCCCAGAGTTCCGGGTTTTTGGCCGGCGCAAACCCGTCCAGAAACCACGCATTTGCAGCACCATCCCAACCGGGCAGCGTGTCACGCGCGTCCCCGACGACCACCTCCAGCCGCAGACCCGGCAAGTCGAAAACGCCGCCATTCTGTGTCCAGCAGGCCCCCAAAGCGTCCCGCTTGCCCGCAAAGGTGGGGAAGGTCGCATGCGCTCGGGCCATGTCGTCAGGATGCATCGGGAAGGCCTCGAAGCTGGTGAAATGCAGCGGCCCGGATTGATCCGCGCAGGTCCAGGCATCCCAAGCCACCAACAGGTTCAACCCGGTGCCAAATCCCAATTCGGCAATCTGGAAATCCGGTGCAAACCGGTCAGGCAGATTGTTGCCCGCCAAAAACACATGCTCAGTCTCGGCCAGACCATTTTCAAGGCTGAAAAAGGGGTCGTCAAAGCGGGTCGAGACGGGAATATCGCCGTCGCGCCAAAGAATCTGATCTGTCTGGTTCTGCACGCCCGCACCGCCTACAAGGTGGGTGCAGATTTGCGCGAAGGAGACGGCATTGGCAAGCTATGATCTGACCATCCGGGGCGCCGGCATCCTTGGCCTCTCGATCGCATGGGCTGCGGTGCAGCGTGGGGCACGGGTTGACGTCGTGGACCCCAATGGCCCGGCCGCGGGCAGCAGCGGTGGCGTTGTCGGTGCGCTGGCCCCGCATGTGCCGGAAAACTGGAACGCCAAGAAGGCGTTTCAACTGGCCAGCCTGTTGATGGCCAAACCGTTCTGGGCAGGTGTCGAAGAGGCTGGCGGTGGCACATCGGGATACGCCCGATCGGGTCGATTACAGCCGATTTCAGATGACCAAGCGTTGACCCTTGCCCAGTCGCGGGCGCAAACAGCCAAAGCCCTGTGGGGCACACATGCATCCTGGGACGTTATGCGCGCGCAGGGTGGTCGCTGGGAACCGATCAGCCCGACGGGATGGCTGGTCAGGGACACGCTTTCCGCGCTGGTGCATCCGCGACAAGGCTGTGATGCGCTGGTTCGGGCATTGGCGGCGCAGGGGGTGCAGGTCAAGGCCGAGACGGGGCAATCCGGCCCGACGATCTGGGCCACTGGTGTTGCGGGTCTGGCCGAATTGACCGCTGGCCATCACCGCAGCATGGGCAACGGGGTCAAGGGGCAGGCGGCCTTGCTTGGGTATGACGCGCGCGGTTTGCCACAGCTCTTTGCAGGAGGTGTGCACGTGATCCCGCATGGCGATGGCACTGTCGCCATTGGCTCGACCTCAGAACGTGATTTTGTTGATCCCACTGCGACCGATGGGCAACTCGATGCCGTGATCGCCGCCGCCCGTGCCGCCGTCCCGGCCTTGCAGGACGCCCCTGTCCTTGATCGTTGGGCCGGTGTCCGCCCCCGCGCGCGCAGTCGTGCCCCGATGTTGGGCCGTTGGCCGGGCAGGCCGGGGCATTATGTGGCAAACGGCGGGTTCAAGATCGGCTTTGGCATGGCACCCAAGATCGCGGAAGTGGTGGTTGATCTGGTGCTGGAGGGCAAAGACACCATCCCGGATGGCTTTCGCGTGGCTGACAACCTTTAGCGTGGCGGAATGAATGGCATCTGAGCCTGTTGAAGATAGCGTTCAATATTCCGACCAGCCCTGCGCGCGTTGCGTTTGTGGAGACAAATCTGGCCTGTGCTCCTATGCAAAAAGACCCTGAAACCATCTAGGCCCGCGCCTGCATGCACTGGCGTCCATCCGGGCCGCGCACCCACAAATCCCGCCCGTTTCTGCATAACTTTGCCGTTTCAAAGTGCATCAGCGGGGAAGTCGCGCGAAAATCAAAGGTTCCCAATGGCCCCAGTTCCGCCTCCGCCTTGAGCATCAATGCCTGTGCAAGCAAGGGCCCGTGCACCACCAAACCGGCATAGCCTTCGACATCGCGGGCATAATCCAGATCGTAATGGATGCGGTGACCGTTAAAGGTCAGGGCGGAGTAACGAAACAACTGCGTCGACGTGAAAGATATGTCCTGTGCGGTTTCTTCGTCGTGCCGGGCCATTGGCGGCAGGGGCGTTATCGCATCCGGTGACGGGTCTTCGCGATAGACAAGATCCTGCCATTCCGTCACGCATTGTGTCCCGTCCTGATAAACGTCATGGCGCAACGTCACAAAGGCCAACGGCCCGGTTCGCCCCTCCTTGCGCAGGCTCTTTTCACAGCACGATCGCCGCTCTGCCGGGATGCCCGCGCGCAGCGGAGTGTGAAACGCGAGCCGTCCCGACGCCCACATCCGACGCGGAAGCCCCATGTCGGGGATCAACCCGCCGACCTTGATATGTCCGTCACGGCCCAAATCGGTTGGCGGGGCCGGGGTCCAGAAATACAGTTGATGAAAGAACGGTGGCAGGACATCGCCCGGTTTGAAATCCGGCGGCTGACCCAATGTGACACGCATCGCATTGGCGCGCGCGGGATCCATGACATCGCTTTGACTTGTGCTGTTGATCGGTGCAGGTTGCATGCTTTCTGATGTAGCCAAGGACGGGAAATGTCGCAATCAATTCCAACCCTTGTGGCGCTGGATCATCTGGTGCTGACCGTTGCCGACATTGCGGCAACGGTGGTATTTTATGAACAGGTGCTGGGAATGACGGCCGAAAGGTTTCAGACCGCGCAGGGTGACACCCGCTGGGCGCTCAGATTCGGGAGGATGAAGATCAACCTGCACCAGCGCGGCGCAGAGTTTGAGCCGAAATCCGCGCATCCGACGCCGGGCAGCGCCGATCTGTGTTTCCTGACCGATCACCCGCTTGATGACTGGCAACGCCATCTTTCAGGGATTTCAATCGAGATCGAAGAAGGGCCGGTGCCCCGAACAGGTGCCGCCGGTCCATTGATGTCGATCTATGTCCGTGATCCCGATCTCAATCTGATCGAAATTGCCGTTACACCCTAAATCGCGGCACGCAAGGACGTCATAAGTGTCGCGAGATCCCGCGCATATACCTCGCCTGTCAGATTTCCAGCCTCATCAAACTGGTTGCTGCTGTCGGCCAGATGAATTTCCGGACCCTGCAGAATATGCGGACGGAACGGCACCATGAAGCCACGCAGGATCATCTGGGCGCGTTCACCTCCGGCACGTCCGGCGGCGGCGGACATGACGGCCACGGGTTTGCCGTTCCAGGGGTTGCCATTGGTCCGGCTGACCCAATCGAGCGCGTTCTTCAATACGCCGGACGGGCCTTTGTTGTATTCGGGAGTCGAAATAATTACCGCGTCCGCCCCGGCAATCTGGTCGGCCAGCGTCTGAACAACGGCGGGCACGCCGGTCGCTGCTTCGTTGTCGCCATCATAAAGCGGAAAGTTCAGGTCGGCCAAGGTGAACATGTTGTCGCCAAAAAGATGCGACGCGGCGCGCAGAAGTCTTGTATTGGTCGCGTCCTTGCGCAGGGAACCCGAGATGCCGAGGAGTTTGGGGGTGGTCATGATGTGTTGCTCCGTTCAAATTTCACTTGAGATACAAATCACCCCAGTGGTGCGAAAAAACAAGAAGCCCCCGCGTGATGCAGGGGCTTTGTGCGTTTTTGCAGAGGTCGCGTATGTATTCGAAAGTGCGCCGGATCTCAGGCGGCGTTGGGCAGGATCACAATTTCGACCCGGCGGTTTTGGGCCCTGCCTTCTGGTGTCAGATTTGTTGCGACGGGCTGATCTTCGCCGCGCCCAAACGTCTGAACGCGGGATTGCGGCACGCCGTTGGCAATCAGAATATTCGCAACCGCGCGGGCCCGTCCTTCGGACAGTTGCTGGTTGTAGGACGCATCGCCATCCCAATCGGTATGCCCGACGATCTGAAGCGAGGAGTTCGGATATTTCTGAACGTTCTGCGATAGCGCGCGCAAGTCGTCGCGGATGCCGTCCTGCACGGCTGTGCTGTCGGTCGCAAACAGGATGTCCTGCGGCAAGGTCACGATCAGCCGGTCGCCGGTGTTGGTGATGACCACATCTGAATCAAGCTGCTGACGCAGCTCTGCCTCTTGTTTGTCCAGAGAATAGCCGACGCCCGCGCCCACCGCGCCGCCTAGTACGGCACCAATCAGCGCCCCGTCGCCCCGATCCCCGTCATCAGAGATCAAAGCACCCAGAAGCGCCCCGGCCCCGGCGCCAATCAATGCGCCGTTCTTGGTTTTCTGTTTCGGGTCTCCCGGTTGCGCGACCAGGCTTCCCGGATCGGTGCAGGCCCCAAGGACCAAGACACCGGACAAGGCCGCGGCCAGGGAAATTTTCGAATAGAACATGTGTACTGCCTTCAGTTTGGGGCTCCGTTCGGGCGGAGCGTCTTGATACGGGCAGTATATAGGGAGTTTGGCGGCGTGCGATCACGGGGAAATTGCAATCGGCAGTATCCCGCTCAGGACGCATGACCCGATGACGCGTCCGCGCGGGCGGCCTCATAGGCCAGCATCGTGCGTTTGACTGGCAGGCCCCAATGGTAGCCGCCCAAGGCCCCCGATTTGCGCAACGCCCGGTGACAGGGGATCAGCCACGACACCGGATTGCGCCCAACGGCTGTGCCCACGGCCCGTACCGCCGTCGGGTTGCCGATAGAGGTGGCGATGTCGGAATAGGTGGTAACCTGACCCGATGGGATGCTCAACAGAGCCTCCCAGACCTTGATCTGAAACGGGGCCCCGATGAGATAAAGAGGGGCCTTGCCCGTGCCGCCGTCCTGCGCCCCGAAGGCGGTCTTAACCCATGGCCGCAGCATGGCGGCATCTTCGACAAACCGCGCTCTGGGCCATCGTGACATCAGATCCTGAAGGGCAGCTTCCTCACCCAGTTCCGACGCCAGCCCAAGACCGCAGATGCCCTTTTCCGTCCCGGCCACGATTGCCAGGCCGAACGGGCTGTCAAACCAGCCCCAATATACCGTCAGCCCCGCACCCTTGCGGGCGTATTCACCCGGACTCATTGATTCCCAGCGCAGGAACAGATCATGCAGGCGGCCCGTGCCGGACAACCCCACTTCATGGGCGGCCTCCAATGTGGTGGCACGATTGCGCAGCATGTCCTTTGCCTGACCCAGCATCAGGTATTGCTGATACCGTTTGGGCGACACCCCGACCCAGCGTGAAAAAAGCCGCTGAAAATGGGCCGTCGACATGCCCATCTGTCTCGCCAGGGCATCCAGTTGCATGGGGTCTTCGGCGCGGTCCAGAATATCTATAGCCCGGCGCATGACCTGAAAATGATAGCCGTCGGATTGGTCGGGGAGGGTGGTGTTCTGTGTCATGCAGCCAATCTAGGCGCAGCGGTGCGTCCATGCGACCCGAAACATGCGGGATGTTTGGCAATTGCTTGCCCCTCGTAGCCATTCCGCGCATACCGCTGGTATGGCAAAGCAGCTCGATTATCATACCATCCGCGAAATCTTTACCCGGTTTCAGGACGCCGACCCGGAACCCAAGGGGGAACTGGAGCATGTGAACGTCTATACGCTTCTGGTTGCGGTGGCTTTGTCCGCGCAGGCAACCGATGTGGGTGTGAACAAGGCGACGCGCGCCCTGTTCCAGATCGTGGATACGCCACAAAAGATGCTTGATCTGGGTCTTGAGGGGCTGACCGAACATATCAAGACGATCGGTCTTTTTCGTCAGAAGGCCAAGAACGTGATGAAGCTGAGCCAGATACTGGTTGATGACTATGACGGCATCGTGCCCAATTCGCGCGCTGCGCTGCAATCGCTGCCGGGTGTGGGGCGCAAGACGGCGAATGTTGTGTTGAACATGTGGTGGCACATGCCCGCACAGGCCGTGGACACCCACATCTTTCGCCTTGGCAACCGCACAGGCATTGCACCGGGCAAGACCGTTGATGCGGTCGAACGTGCGATCGAGGACAATATACCCGCCGATTTCCAACTACATGCACATCACTGGATGATCCTGCATGGCCGTTACCACTGCAAGGCACGCAAGCCGCTATGCCGCACCTGCATGATCCGAGATCTTTGCCCATTTGAGGAAAAAACCGAATGACAACATACGAACTGGTTGGCATCGGCAACGCTGTTGTTGATGTGATTACCCAAGCTGACGATTCATTTCTGGATAACATGAGCATCGAAAAGGGCATCATGCAGTTGGTCGAACAGGACCGCGCAGAAGCCCTCTATGGTGCGATGCAGGACCGGGTGCAAACACCCGGCGGATCCGTAGCCAACACGATTGCGGGCGCTGGTGCCCTGGGGATGAAGACCGCCTTCATTGGCCGGGTGCGCGACGATGGGTTGGGTCGGTTTTACGCCAGTGCGATGGCCGATCACGGGATCGACTTTGTGAACCCGCCGGTGCCGGAACATGAAACGCCGACCTCACGCAGCATGATCTTTGTCACCCCCGACGGTGAGCGGTCGATGAACACTTATCTGGGTATTTCTACCGGATTGACCTCAAAGGATGTACCAAACGAGGTTGCCGGAAATGCCAAGCTGATGTTCCTTGAAGGATACCTTTTTGACCATGATGCCGGTAAATCGGCGTTCCGGGAAGCGGCCCGCGACACCAAGGCGGGCGGCGGCAAATCGGGCATTGCGATTTCCGACCCGTTCTGCGTCGAACGGCACCGCGATGATTTCCTGTCCCTGATAAAACACGACCTCGATTTCGTGATCGGCAACGAAGCAGAACTGCGGTCGCTTTTTGAGACGGATGACCTTGAACTTGCGATTGCCAGAACCACCGAGATTTGTCCGATCGTTGTCTGCACCCGATCCGGGGACGGCGTCACGATCATCCGCGACGGCGAACGTGTGGATATACCCGTGACCAACGTTGTGCCGGTGGATGCCACCGGGGCAGGAGATCAGTTTGCCGCCGGGTTCCTGTTTGGCCTGTCTCGCGGTGCCGCGTTGGATGTTTGCGGTCAGATGGGTAACCTGTGTGCGGGCGAAGTCATCAGCCATATCGGACCCCGCCCGCAAAAGGACATGCTGGCCGAATTCAAGGCCGCCGGATTGATCTGAACATGATGGCAAACGGTCTCCATGAGGTGCCGCCGGGCAAGGTGGCGATGGTTGTAACGCACCTTGAGATGTCGTCACCGGCCCGCCTGCGGGGCGGGTCACTACCTGACGGCACCAGGTTTCGGCAGGTAGACGCGGATGTTGTGTGGTTCCGCGACGTGTTTGATCGGGTTGGCAGGCCGTGGCTCTGGTATGGGCGCGAGACCTTGACCGATGACGCATTGGCGGCAATCCTGTCTGACCCCGGAGTGATGCACTATACTTTGGAAAAGGACGGCCGCGACGAGGCGTTGCTTGAGCTGGATTTCCGCGAAGACGGGGCGTGTGAGCTGGCCTATTTCGGCCTCACATCGGCGTTGATCGGTACCGGAGCGGGTGGTTACCTGATGGACCGTGCCATTGATCTGGCATGGAGTGCACCGATCACGCGGTTTCACGTGCACACCTGTACCTTTGACAGCCCACAGGCCCTGGGGTTCTACATCCGCAGCGGATTCACCCCCTACAAGCAGCAGGTCGAGATCGACGATGATCCGCGATTGACCGGGGTTCTTGCGAAAGGGTCCGCGCCACATATTCCGATCATTCGGTAGGTGTCGTGCCCCGACTTCACGCCCCCTGGGTCGGGGCGGTGTCAGTCAACTGTGCAGTCCCCACCACGCAAACATTGTTTGACCGTGCGCAACATCTTGCCGGACGGCGCCCAGAACGCGCCGCCGCCGCAGGGGGTGATGCCCAGCGCGTAACCATCGGTATCCTTGCGTAGGAAGGCCAGCACATCGCCACCATTTTGCGCCGACCCGCACCACGGACCGAAACAGGCAACCTCAAGGGTGACTTCACGTTCAAACGGTGTCTTGAA
>Ga0316204_10009341_pt1 | contig 13156 bp, 18 predicted proteins | sample 6monrhotite_MG_2_FD_205661 | JGI IMG/M metagenome (GOLD analysis project Ga0316204, IMG submission 205661) | Microbial mat bacterial communities from mineral coupon in-situ incubated in ocean water Damariscotta River, Maine, United States -... | ecosystem: Environmental > Aquatic > Marine >... | reverse complement strand
GCGAGCCTTACGTGTCGGTGATACGGTTACCATTATTGTACTTGAAACAGCACAAGCGAGTGCTAGTGCTGGTTCTGCTGATAAATCTGAATTTGGTTTTGGTGCAGAAGCTGGCGTTAATGAAAAAAACTGGCAGTATGGTGTTGGAGTCAACGGTAATACTAAAGGCGCAGCATCAACGCAAAGAAAAGGGCAGTTAAAAGCGCAAATTACTGCAGTTGTCACTCAGGTTGATGAAAATAAAAATTTAATTATTAAAGGTAAGCAAACCTTAACTATTGATGGTGAAGTACAAATTATTGAATTGTCTGGCAGGGCAAGACGTTCCGATATTGCTTCTAATAACACTTTATTATCGAGTCGATTATTTGATGCCAATATTAGCTTTATTGGTAATGGGGATGTTACTGAAGGCAAGGACGAAGGTGTTTTTGCTCGTTTATTTAATTGGTTAGGCTTAAAATAATGAATAAGTTTGTTATAAATAGTATTAATATCGTTTTACTTTTTTTGCTGGCTTTTAGCGTACAAGCTAGTCAGGTTCGAATTAAAGATATATCACGTTTTGATGGTGTTAGGGATAATGCTCTGGTTGGTTATGGTTTAGTGGTTGGTTTGTCAGGCACAGGGGATAGAAATAGTAACAAAAGCACCTTACACTCTATCCGTAATACTTTAGAAAACTTTGGCGTTATTGTTTCTGAAAATGATATCAAGAGTCGTAATGTCGCTGCTGTCATTATTACGGCGACTATGCCTGCATTTGGGCAGCAAGGCGATAAAATAGATGTTGTGGTATCTTCATTGGGGGATGCTACCAGTTTAAATGGTGGAACGTTATTAATGGCGCCACTAAAAGCGGCTGATAATGCTATTTATGCACTTGCTCAAGGTGTATTGTCTGTGGGGGGATATAACTTTTCATCACATGAAAATGTTATTCAAAAAAATCATCCAACGGTGGGAAGGATATTGCAGGGAGCAATATTAGAAAAATCAATAAATAATCAATATGTGATGGATGATGGTTCTGTGCAACTGGTTTTAGCACAACCTGATTTTACCACGGTAAGTCATATCACTTCTCGCTTAAACGAACAGTTTCCACAGTTAAAAATTCATGCAATTCATGCAGGTAGAATATCTATCTCGTCAAATGAAAAATTATTTCCAATAAATTTACTTGCTAGGATCGAAAATACTTTAGTTGCGCCTGCCGAATTATCACGGGTAGTCGTTAATGAACGTAACGGGATTATTGTTTCAGGTACTGATGTAATGATTGGTAATGTTGTTATTTCTTATGGTTCATTAAAGCTTGTTATTGAAACCAATTATTCAGCATCACAACCTTTTGGTGTTATTGGCCGGATACCTAACGCTATTAAAACAGAAGTGTTAACTAATACCGATGTCAGTGTTGATGATAAACATGAAGCAACGTATGTCTCTAAAAAGCAAACAACGATTGCCAGTTTAGTTCAGGCATTAAAAAAACTGAATTTAACCACCAGAGATATTATTTCTATCTTGCAGGCACTTAAACAAAGTGGTGCCTTGCACGCAGAACTAGTTATCCAATAAGTAGGACATTTATTATGGTACAAGAAGTTTCTCTTGAGTTATTGCACGTTGCGATGAATATGGCGCAAGCAAAACATAAGGTCGCGGCGAATAATATAGCGATGGCAAATATTAAAGGATCGGAGAAAACAACGATAGATTTTAAATATGTGATTGCTGCACTTAAAACTGCAGAAGGTGCAAATAAAGCGGAATTACTGGCACAAATAAAAAATAACTGGCATGTGATTGAGAAAAATTCAATGAGTCGTATAAACGATGAAATTAAACTTGATCAGGAAACAGCTAAAGTTTTAGAAGCGTCAGGGCAGTATAAATTGTTAGCCGATACACTTAATCGCAAATTAGGGCTAATGAAACTAGCTGTTTTAGGAGGTAAACGCTAATGGCTGATCTAGATATTAAAGCGATAAGCCTTTTTGGTATGAATTATGAACGAACCCGTTTAGAAGCTGCATCTTTAAATATTGCTAACGCTAATGTGTTATCAAGTAAAGCCAGTACAGCCTATAAGCCTGTTGTGGCATCAACCAATGCCTTTAATAGTATCTTACAAACAAATGATACTGTGCGGTTAACAGATAATCTAACCAGTAAAAGTCAGGCTGTTTTTAAACCTGAACATCCTTTGGCAAATGAGAAAGGTTTTGTATTTCAACCATCAATAAACATTGCAGAAGAAATGATCACTTTAAATTCAGCAACACGAGCTTATGAAGCGAATGTTAAAGCATTTAATGCATATAGAGAAATGAGTGCTAAAGCACTTGAAATAGGAAAATAACCAATGTCATTACAGGCAATAGAACAAATTAGTTCGTCTTTAAATATTAGCCAAGAGCTTGCCACAGCTGATGTGGTTAATGCTGGTTCAGAGATCACTTTTAAAGATGTACTCATAAATGGTATCGAAAACGTAAATCAGAGTTTAAATATAAATGATCAAAACATCGAAAAATTAGCACTAGGTGAAACTATAAGTACTCATGATTTAATGATCACAATGGAGCAAGCTAAATTTCAGTTAGAACTAGCGATAGAAGTCAGAAATCGTTTAGTTGAAGGTTATCAAGAAATTATGCGAATGCAGCTTTAGGAGTCAATTATGATCAATTTTAAAGAATTAAGAACAACCCAGAAAATCACCTTAGCTTTGCTTGCCGGCATCATTATTATAGTCACTTTATTTGGTAGCTATAAATTATTAAAAACGAATTTTGTCATGCTATATCAAAATAATGAGTTAACTAATGTTTCTAATGTAACTCAGCAATTACAGGAACAAGGGGTCGAGTTTCAATTAAGCAATCAAGGTCATACGGTGTTAGTGCCTGAACAGCAATTAAATCAATTAAAAGTTGAAATGGCACAAAACGAATTGCAAATGGGGCGTTCTCCTGGTTTTGAGCTTTTTGATAAAGCGGATTACAGCATGACTGAAAATAGTCAAAAAATAACCTTTCAACGCGCATTACAAGGAGAGTTAGAAGCAACACTGAAGAGTTATTCAGAAATTGTGGATGCCCGCGTTCACCTTTCTATACCTGAAAAACGATTATTTACCAGTGTACAAAATCCCGTAAAAGCCTCTGTTTCTCTGTGGATAAAGCCTAATAGTCACATTAATGATAAGCAAGTAAAAGGAATTCAACAACTTATCGCGTCATCAGTAGAAGGGTTATTGGTTGATGAGGTCAAAGTGTTAAATTCGACTGGAACATTATTAACACAGTTACATTCTAATGAAAATAACTATGCCGTAGCGTCGCAGGGAACTGAGAAAATAGAACAAATGATGACCAGTAAAGCTATGCGTTTGTTAGCTATTTACTTTCCTCAATCAAAAGTTGCGGTTTCAGTAACAGCAAAAATAAACCGTACACAGAAAAAACAAGTGATAAAATCACTATTACTTAACGCGAATAATCAAGGTGTGATAACCAAAAAGAAAGAAAGTATTACAGCTGAAAAATCAGACAGTAATGTTGCTAATATCGAAAAGAACAAAAATTTAGAAGTGGAATATGATCATGGCGTACAGACTTCTGAAACAATTTTTTTGCCTGGTGAGATAAGTCAACTTTCAGTCGCTATTGCCATTATTTCAAATGAAAGTACTGATATTCAGAATAAAATACATAACTTGATTTTTGCTGGTTTAGGTTTGGATAAATCGCGAGGAGATCAACTATCAGTTGAGCTATTACCACAACAAAAAACACTATTACCATTACAGATAAATCAGCCTCAAACTAAGTTAACAAGCGAAACAGTTAAACATAAGGTGATTACAACGGCCACTAAAAAAGCACAATTAAGTATTGAGATGGTTATATTTATTATTAGCGTACTTGTTCTTTTTATAGGTAGTAGCATTTATTTATACCGCCGAAAATCACTTTCACAAAAGCAACGAGAATTAGTGACATTGCAGTTTAAAGACTGGCTCAATGCAGAAGGGGTTGTTAATCATGTTTGCTAACGTTAGTGCATGCAAAAAAATTGCATTAAAGCTTTACAGATATAATTGGTTTGAACGACGTCGGTTATTAAAATCATTTTCGTCAGTTCAAGTTCAGCAAATAAAGCATGAATTAATGTTGTTGAAGCAGATTAACATTGAAAATATTGATGAATTAGTTGGCCAAATAGAAGATACGCAAAATTTAACCTTGGGTAATAAAAACCAAAATAATAATAAAAAAGAGTCAACGTTGCTGGATGATTGTGGTTTTTCTAAGGACTTATTAATAGGGATCCGTCATTTGTTGGCAGAAAGTGAAACGCGAACAATGGCACCTGCATTAGTCTCATCAATAAATGAGTTTTCAGCAAATTATGACCAAGGTGAACCGTAATGAATATTTTAACTGCGGTAACCAAAGGAGATAAGAAAGTTGCTAGTTTTAAGGTTATTTCTGAAAAAACTGAAAGTAATGTTTTTAGCAATATTACTAGTGAATCGAGTGTTAAGGCTGAGTCGAAAGCTGCTAAGCTACGGCGTTTACAACAAGAGCTAACAGAACTCGAACCTGCTGATAAAGAACAACTGATCCGTGACTTATTTGCTGATGAAATCAAGACGATAATTGAACTTGAACGCCAAACTGCAATGGATAAAGCGTTCTCTGATGCAGAGGTGATCAATAACAAAAAAATAGAGCAGCAACATTTTGATTTTGTTGAACAATCAACCATTAAAGAAGAAGAATTCAAGCGCGTTTTAGATGTTTTTAAGCGTGATAAGTTTACTGTCTCAATCGTTCAAGAAGAGTCTTTGCTGCGCTTGATTTTTGCTGCGGTATTAAAAATTACAGAGAAAAAAATAGACGATAAAGAAAGAGTTAGTAATTTAGTTGACCAAATAGCCAATGATTTTATTAATCAATTACCATTGACTTTACATCTAAGTACTGTCGATTTTAATACGATAAAAGAATTGGCTGAAGATAAGTTATCAACGCTGAAAATAACCTTGGTAGAACAGTCCGAACTATTACCTGGGAGCTATAAAATACAAATGGAAAATGGAAATTTGGAATTTGATCTAGAAAAAAATATCATCAACTTTAAACAAACTCTTCTTAATACTTATTCAGGGAAAGATCGTGTTAGCTAAGTATTTTTCTGCGATCGAGCAATTAAAACCCCAACAAAGGCAAGGGCAAGTATACCGTTCAATTGGTTTAGTGATTGAAGCTACTTGTCCTGGTGTTTTTGTCGGAGAATTATGCGAAATTCAAATTGCACATTCTGACAGGATAGCTTTGGCGGAAGTTGTGGGTTTTAAAGAAGATCGCGTACTCTTAATGCCTTATCAAAAAGTTAAAGGAATATCTTATGGTTGCTTGGTTAGAGCAACTGGTGATGTTGCTACAACTAACGTTAGTACAAAGTTACTGGGTCGAGTGATTGATGCTTTTGGTGAACCGATCGATAGTTTAGAAAAAATAGCAGCAGAGCAATCATATCCCATTCATCGAGAGCCCATAAATCCTCTGGCACGCAAAAAGATAGATCAAGTCGTTGCCACAGGTCTTAAAGCTATTGATACCTTTATTACGTTAGGTAAAGGTCAACGCATCGGGTTATTTGCGGGTAGTGGTGTCGGTAAAAGTACTTTGCTTTCAAGTATTTGTAAAAATACCAAAAATGAAATTAATGTTATTGCACTTATTGGTGAACGTGGGCGAGAAGTTGAAGAATTTATTCATGAAACCTTAGGAAAAGAAGGACTGAAAAACTCTGTTGTTATTGTCGCTACTGCTGAACAGCCTCCTTTAGTTAGAACAAGAGCTGTTTATACGGCTTGTGCGATTGCGGAATATTTTTCACACAAAGGGCAGGATGTACTGTTTACCATGGACTCTATTACGCGCTTTGCAATGGCACTGCGAGAAATAGGATTAGCTATTGGGGAACCACCGACAGTAAAAGGTTATACAACCTCAGTATTTTCTGTTATTCCAACTATCGTCGAACGTTGTGGTCAGTTTAAAGATCGCGGCGCAATAACTGCTATTTTCAGTGTACTGGTTGAAGCTGAAGATTTTAACGATCCTATTGTTGATTGTTTGCGGGCTATTTTAGATGGACATATTGTATTAACCCGTGAATTAGCTGAGCGTGGGCATTATCCCGCAATAGACGTATTAAAAAGTATCAGCCGCTTGTTTAACAAATTAAATGATAAAACGCACCAAGATGTAGTTAATCGTTGCCGAAATGTATTGGCAAAATATGCTGACAGTAAAGAGTTAATTGAATTGGGTGCTTTTGAAAAAGAAGGTAAAAAAAATCAAATTGCTATTAAAAATGAAGCACTGTGTACTTTTTTAAAACAAAGTGAAAATAGTCATGTCTCGCTAAATGATGCCAGACAAACATTAGCAAGTATTTGTAATAGTGGTGAGCAATAATATGAATAATGATCTTACTTCACTAAAAAAGAAAATAAGAAATACGCAATTGCTTGTTAAAGTCGAAAATTTTAATACCAACCAGCAACTGGATAGCTTAATTGAAAAGCAAAAATTTGCTCAGAATAAGAAACAAGACTTAGATAAAACATTAACTGAAATTGAACAGTTTAAGCAAGCTTATATAACTGAAAAGGATAATATTGATTTTTATCCTGAATTACACACTGCTGTGAGTAGTTATTTCGGTAAATTAACAACAGAAAAAACAACCAAACAACAAGAATTAACTGATACTGAAGAAACGGTATTTATACAATCATTAGCCGTTGCAAAATGTCGAAAAAAAGAATCCACATTACAAAATAATATAAGTATTTTACAAAAAGAGCAGTTGTTTTTTATTAGTAAAATGGAAGATCAGCAATTAACTGAGCTGTCAAACCAAAGAAAAATATCCAATATAGAGAATATTATTAATGCCTAATATCATGAATGCTTTAATAAATACGAGCAATGTTAATAAAACATCTAAAATCATGCCTGAAACGGCTAGTTTTAAACAATTTTTGGATGGTGAAATTGCTCAACACTCACAAAAATTCCATAGTATTAATAGCATATCTGTTGGTGTTGGTTCAGGTGGTTTATTTGAAGATCAAAATAACATCACCTCCGCTAAAGCTGAACTGTCTGATCCTCAAGGTATGGTTACCCTTAAAGAGCTGGAACAAAAACAGCAATACTTTGTTTCTACAAGCATTTTATATGCGAGATCTTTTTCTTCTGTTGAGCTAAGCGCCAAAGTAGAGCACGATATCTCTACAGGTAATAAATCGCTTGAAAAGATAAAAAGTGATAATGAGCTATTGACTGAATTAACTGCACATAAGTCTTTAGATATGGCTTCTGATGAAGTGATTGAATTAGATGTCACTCAAGAATTTATCTCAATAGATGTTAAATCCGTAGATATTCCCTCAATAGATGCCACCCATGAAGAGATTAAGTTAGATGTCACCCAAGATGAAAAAATAAATGCATCATCATTAACCACTTCTTTACAACAAAATGATGGACTTGAATTGCCGTCTTTTTCGCTACTTACAAACGATATACAGTTATCAAAAAAATCGAATGATAATGTGTTAAAGGTTGAAAGTTTTGGCCAAAACGTAACTTATTCATCATCGAAATCTGTGTTATGGCAAGGGATGTCGAGTGGGAATTTATCCCAAATAACTTCACTAATGGGATATCAGTTTAGCGGAACACTAAACAACCTTTCAGCAAATAACGAACAACAGTCTCTTGGATTCAGATCATCTTTAGTTAGCTTTGATTTTGAGTCTCAACATTCATTTCAACGCAGTACAAATAATGTTGGTGAATCGTTTCTAAACAGTAGAAATAGCAAGTTTTCCCAACGTACTATTATAGAAAATAATGACAGACCTTTAGCAAGCTACAAAACGTTAGATTGGAGTAGTTCTGAGCAATTGCTCTCCCAAAAAATGGTACTAACTTTTTCAAATGAAATGAAAAAATTATGGATCAGAGATTATTTTTCTGAACAAGATTTTACTCCCGCGAAAGCTAACCAACTCATCTCTCGTTTACATGAATTTTCCTCTCAAACGTTTGAACAACTGGCAGTGAATGGAAAAATTTTATGGAAAAGTAACATAGCAACGAATAATGAAAAGGAAAGTTAAATGGAAATTGAAAGTATTGGAAATAGAACCACAAATCCAGCTCAGCAAACTAATAATTCTAATATTTCGCAGGAAGATTTTATTAAATTATTCCTTGCTCAATTACAATTTCAAGATCCAATGGAACCGTTGAATAACCGTGAGTTTTTAGCTCAGTTAGCTCAATTTTCAGTGTTAGAGCAAACACGTTTGTCGAATGAAAATTTGACTACTATTGCGACATTAAATTCATCAGATCAAGCGGTGTCTTTATTAGGTAAAGAGGTTGAAGTTAACACTGAGTCCGGTACTCCATTTAATGGTGTGATTGAAGCAGTACATTTCTCTTCGCAAGGGGCAGCATTAACCGTAAAAAATAGTTCAGGTGATTTTCTTGATGGAATTTCACTAGGACAAATAAAAATAGTTCAATAACGAGTAAATAACAGGAGTTTTATATGTTTCAAGCATTTTATACAGGTTTATCTGGAATGAATTCATTCTCAAATAATTTAAATACCGTCAGTAATAATATAGCAAATATGAATACCCCCGGTTTTAGAGGAAGTGATACTTTTTATCGTAGCCTTACAACGGGAGGCACACTTGAAAATGGTGGTTCTGGCATAGGAACACAAGTTTCAGGGCTAGGATATCGTTTTTCTTCTGGCGAAATACGACAAACGGGCAATTCAACCGATTTAGCCATCGCTGGTAAAGGAATGTTTGTACTGAAAAATGGCGACCAATTTCTTTATACGCGCGCGGGCCAATTTAATTTTAATGATGATGGTGTTTTAGTCGACAGTATCAGTGGGCTTGAGGTTGTTTCATTAGATAAAAATGGAAAAATGCAACCACTAAGTATCGATGATTTAAAAACACTAGCACCAGAAGCTACCTCTAAATTGAGTTTTTCAGGTAATTTATCAGCTGATGATAATGAAGAAGAAATTCAAGGATTAAAAGTTATTAATGGCTTAGGCGAGGAAGTTGAAGTTAATGTTAAATTTACCAATAATTCTGCAACGACAGTCGGCAGCTGGAATGTAGAGATCACCGATAAAGATGGCAATGTGTTAAGTAATAACGAAGTTCGTTTTGGTAGTGATGGTACTCCAGCGACGGGATTTAATAGTTTTGCTTTTGATGTTTCAGATTCTATGGGGGGCACGAGTTCTGTTACGTTTGATATGGGCGAAGCAGGGAAATTTTCTGGTTCTACTTCGACATCAGCAGGCGCAAATTCTACCTTAACGGGTAATGTTGAAGATGGTTCACCTATATCTACTTTAGCAAGCATTTCGTTTAGTTCTGACGGTACTTTGCAATTAAAATATGCGAATGGCACTGTAAAAGATGGCCCGATTTTAGCGCTTGCAAATTTTGGCGATGAATCTGCGTTAGAGCTAGTAGAAGGAAGCATCTTTAAAGCTGATAATAATGCTAGCCGGACGATAGGTCAACCTGGTGATGGTAGTTTAGGTTCAATTGTTGCAGAGAGCATCGAATTATCTAATGTTGATTTGTCAAATGAATTTGCTGACATGATCATCATTCAACGTGGATACCAAGCCAGTTCTCGTGTGTTAAATGTCGCTAATACTATGCTAGAACAACTTTATCAAAGCACACAAGGTCGTTAATATTCCATGAAATTAAGGCAATATAGTGGTGTTATTTGTAAGACCACATTGGCACAATTAACCAATAAAATTACCCAACAACTCCATTCGTGGAGTGAGCAATGGTTACCGGATGCTTTGATCCGAGTTGAAGTTAGTTTTCAAAATAAAACTTTATTTTCGAATAAATCGTTAATTAACAGTGATGATGCTTTTTGGGCTAATTCATTAGCGTGTTGCCAGTTTCATAATGGTTCAAGTGAAGAGTTAGTCAAATTGGCTTTAAAGTTAGCACCATCGGTTCAGTTAAATGAAGTTGATCAACAATTAGTTAACTTTGTTGCTCATGGTATGTCAATGACATTAGATACTAGCATTATGGAACTGCTAACGGTTGATAACCATAAGTCCTCACCAGAGCCGTTACAAGAAAAGCGAGAAGAGCAAAAGCAGTATAAAAACATTTGTTTATCGTTTGATGTATTTATTAATCATTTGACCTTGTCGTTATCCTTTACCGATGAATTTCTATTTTTATATCAAAATTTGAATACAGCTAAGGAAAAAAGCACATTAAAAACCATTAAAATGTCCAAAATATTAGCGAAAGAAACAATGACATTTGATGTGGCATTACCATTACCTAAAATCAGTTTTGAGCAGTTGTTACAGCTAAAAAAAGGGCAAGTTATTAAACTAGAGCAAAGTTTAGACCAACCACTTGCCATTAAACACGGTAGTAATACCGCACCATTTAAAGGCTTTTTGATCAAAAAAGGTGTTCAAAAAGCTGTCTACTTATCAGGAAAATAAAATGAAAGAAAATACTGTAAATGTTGTTGAGTTAACTGAAGTTGAAGAACTTGACAACCCTCAAGAAACGCCTTTTTTACAAGGAAAAAACCTTAATGTAATTCATGATTTACCTGTGCAATTAGACGTTAAATTAGGTTCTTTTAACACCAGTGTTGAAAATTTATATCAGCTTAAAGAAGGTAGCGTAATGCAGTTAACTACTAAGGTTGATGAATCAGTAAAAGTCTATTTAGGTGAAAACACTGTTGCTGAAGGGGTCATTGTGGCCGTAGATGGTCACTATGCTATCGAAATAACCAACTTAGCTCAATTAACTAACTAATGGAAAAGGTTAGTTTTAAAAGTGGATCTATTTTAATGGATTGGCAATGGGGCGTACTGATTGGTTTTTGTATTTTACTGATCAGCGCGCTAATTATTGCTAAACGTTACGGCATAAAAAACAACAAACATCATCACCGTTTTCAACAGAAATTTACGGTAGAGCAGCAACGAGTTTCTCGTACTGCTGTTATCTATCACCTAGAAAAAGATGAACAGCAGTTTCTAATTTTTGAATCTGAATATGGTGTTGTGCAATTACAAAATACTCTGGCTGTAGCTAAGAGTGTTGAATTAGATGATATAAAACGTGAAAAGTAATACTTTATTTTTAATTTTAAGCTTGTTAGTAGTATGTTTAATTTCAATGCCTGTACAAGCTCAAGAATCATTATCGCTTATCGAACAAATACAAAACTCACATTTATTAGATGATTTATCTAGTGAATTACAATTGGTTGGTGGGTTAACACTACTTTCTTTCATTCCCTTAATTGTTATATCGATGACTGCATTTTTACGCATCATTATCGTGCTATCGATGTTAAGGCAAGCACTTGGTGTACAACAAACACCGCCCAACGCAGTACTGATAACATTAGCGTTGTTTTTAACATTTTTCACTATGTCTCCGGCCATAAAAGTCATTGAGAACACAGCGCTAACGCCCTATTTACAAAACAAAATAGAGCTTACGCAAGCTGTTGATAATGCCATGAAACCATTACGTAGTTTTATGATCAGTCAAACGCGTGAGCAAGACATGGCGGTTATTTTAAAAGTATCAGGAAGTAGTTTGCCAAGTTCACCTGAACAAGTAGAAACGAGCAAGCTTATTCCTGCTTTTATGCTGAGTGAATTAACTACAGCATTTAAAATAGCGTTTGTTATTTTTATTCCTTTTCTGTTAATTGATTTAGTAGTGGCCACGGTTTTAATGTCACTAGGTATGATCATGTTACCCCCAATATCAATAGCGTTACCGTTAAAAATAATGCTTTTTGTGGTCATTGATGGCTGGGCATTATTAACTGAATCATTAATTACGAGCTTTTATTAAATATTGTATGGAAGCTCATAGCGACATTGAAAATTGGCAAAAATATCAGCTTGATAGAAAAGCTGTGATTCGTCATGCTTTATTTTTTGAGCATCAAGAGTGGGCAAAATGGATAGCCAAAAAGATTTATTATCGGGTTGCTTTGCGTGAGTTTGAACTTGAAGAATTTGAACAATATGCATTTACAGGGTTGCTAGAAGCTATCAATAGTTTCTCTGCTGAAAAACAAGTAAATTTTAAAACTTTTGCTGAGTATCGGGTTAAAGGTGCGGTGTTAAATAGCTTGCCTACACTTTCAGAAGCTTCTGCTTATTATAATAAGCGCGGGCGTTTTATTGCGCATACGCTAGATTATAGTGCAAATGATAAAAGCGACGCAGAGCCAGAGCCTCTCAGTCAACTTGTTGCGATGATCCAAAATATATCAGTTGAGTATATGTTAAACGAGCCTGAATCTGAGTTACAGTGTTATCAAGGTGAATATTATAGCTCACCTGAAACATTAGTTATGTTGATACATGTGCGTGAAACGATAACTCAGCTATCAGAGCCCATGCGCTCAATTATGGACTGTTATTATAATAAAGAATGGAGTTTCACTAAAATAGCTGAAGTGTTGGAACTCACAAAAGGGCGAATATCTCAGTATCATAAACAAGCTTTAAACGAAATAAGAAAAATTTTGTGTTGGTGAGTTGTACCTGTTTAGCTTTTTAAATCGTATTTTTTTATAGTATCCATAATTAAACGCTGTGCCTGTGAACTCCCATTTAAAGTCTCATTTATCCGGTCATACATAGCTTTAAATTTATTCTCATTACTGGCTTTTTCACCTAATAAGTCATTAAGCACTAATAAAACTATTCGTTGCTGAATTGTACTTTTTGTTACGGCTTGTCGATTATTTTGCAAGTCTACAATAATGCTACTAATTAATGATAAGTCAATTTCGGTAGCAGCATTATTTTTACTTTTGGTTATTGTTTTCGAGTGTTTTTGTTTTGATTGGGTTTTTGTTATATGCGCGGATGAAGTTAATTTATTTATCATTATTAAATTACATTTACTTACGTTGTTTATAAATATCTAACAACATTGAGTTAGTAACATCATTTTTATCCGTTTCTTGAGGTAGCA
>Ga0316204_10009340_pt1 | contig 13156 bp, 9 predicted proteins | sample 6monrhotite_MG_2_FD_205661 | JGI IMG/M metagenome (GOLD analysis project Ga0316204, IMG submission 205661) | Microbial mat bacterial communities from mineral coupon in-situ incubated in ocean water Damariscotta River, Maine, United States -... | ecosystem: Environmental > Aquatic > Marine >... | reverse complement strand
GGTGCCGGTGATGGTGATCACGATGTCCTGAGTTGTGCCATCACTGGCGGTCAGGGTGATCGTATCGGTGACCACCTGACCGGCATTCAGGCCCTGCGTCGCCGCAAGATCCAGGGTGTAGGTCCACGTGCCCGACGTCAGCGTCAGGGAGCCGTATCCATTGGAACCTGTAACCGGTGTCGTGACATCGGAAAAGCCTGGGCTGTTGTCCGCATCGGCATCGGTAATCGTGATGCTGCCGCTGGCCGTTATCGCCGCGTCGCCAAGATCACCTTCCGTCAGGGCGTCACCAAAGCTGCCACCAACAAGCGGTACATCGTTGGTGCCGGTGATGGTGATGGTGATGTCCTGGGTCGTCTCGTCACTGGCGGTCAGCGTGATCGTATCGGTGACAACTTCACCCGCATTCAGGCCCTGCGTCGCCGCGTGATCCAGGGTGTAGGTCCACACGCCAGACGTCAGCGTCAACGCGCCATAACCGCCCGTGCCGGTAACCGGCGTCGTGATATCGGCGAAGCCTGGGCTGTCGACCGCATCGGCATCCGTAATCGTGATGCTGCCGCTGGCCGTTACCGCCGCGTCGCCAAGATCACCTTCCGTCAGGGCATCGCCGAAGCTGCCGCCGACAAGCGGCACATCGTTGGTGCCGGTGATGGTGAGGGTAATGTCCTGGGTCGTGCCATCACTGGCCGTCAGGGTGATCGTATCGGTGACAACTTCACCCGCGTTCAGGCCCTGCGTCGCCGTGTGATCCAGGGTGTAGGTCCACACGCCAGACGTCAGCGTCAGGGAGCCGTATCCACCCGTGCCGGTAACCGGTGTCGTGATATCGGCAAAGCCTGGGCTGTTGTCCGCATCGGCATCCGTAATCGTGATGCTGTCGCTGGTCGTTACCGCCGCGTCGCCAAGATCGCCTTCCGTCAGGGCACCACCGAATGTGCCGTTGACCACAGGCGCATCGTTGGTGCCGGTGATCGTGATCACGATGGCCTGGGCGGTGCCGTCACTGGCCATCAGGGTGATCGTATCGGTAACAACTTCACCCGCATTCAGGCCCTGCGTCGCCGCATGATCCAGGGTGTAGGTCCACGTGCCCGACGTCAGCGTCAGGGAGCCGTATCCATTGGAACCTGTAACCGGTGTCGTGATATCGGCAAAGCCTGGGCTGTTGTCCGCATCAGCATCCGTAATCGTGATGCTGCCGCTGGCCGTTATCGCCGCGTCGCCAAGATCACCTTCCGTCAGGGCGTCACCAAAGCTGCCGCCGACAAGCGGCACATCGTTGGTGCCGGTGATCGTGAGGGTGATGTCCTGGGTCGTGCCGTCGCTGGCGGTCAGGGTGATCGTATCGGTGACAACTTCACCCGCATTCAGGACCTGCGTCGCCGCATGATCCAGCGTATAGGTCCACGTACCCGACGTCAGCGTCAGCGCGCCATAACCGCCCGTGCCCGTAACCGGTGTCGTAATATCGGCGAAGCTTGGGCTATCGCCCGCATCGGCATCGGAAATCGTGATGCTGCCGCTGGCCGTTATCGCCGCGTCGCCAACATTGCCCTCGCTCAGCGCGTCACCGAAGCTGCCGCCGACAAGCGGCACATCGTTGGTGCCGGTGATGGTGATACGTGCAGTTTGCGGAACAACACCGCCGTTACCATCGATGATGTCGTAACTGTAAATAATGATTTCGTTTTGACCGACGCCCAAGGCGTTGTAGGCGTTCGGGTCAACCATCAGGCTGTTACCCACGACCGATACGCCCGATGCATCGCCACTGGTCAGGGTCAAGACCGAGACGGCCAGGGTATCCGTGGCATCCATATCCACCGCGCCGGACAGAAGATCAATTGAGAAAACCTGGCTGTTTTCTGCATGTGTCGTGGACGGTGCCTCGCCGATGGTCGGAACATCATTCCTACCGTCGATGGTAACCGACGTTGTAAAATCGGTTTCAAGCTGCGTGGCGGGGTCAAAAATTGTGTAGTGAATGGTATCCGTTGCCGTATCGCCCACGGCGAGATATTCGAACTCCGATGTGCTATCGGGGTCAAAGCTGATCGAGCCACCGTTGACCGTGACAGTGGCACCAGATTCTGCTGAAGCATGATTGATGTACGGACCGGTATAGCTTTCATTGAGAACAACATCCGGGATCACAGTAATCTGAATGGGCGCGCCGTTTTCTATGGCATCCGAAGGCGGTGGTGGATCCGGCAAAGGATCAGGGGGCGGAGTTGGCGCAGGCGGTAGCACGAGCGTCGGAACAGGCGTCGGCTCGGGCTCCGGTTCAGGCTCCGGTTCCGGAGTCGGTTCCGGCTCTGGGGCAGGAGCCTCTACGGTGTTCGCCAACACCTGAGCGGCATCTATCAGAGCCTGTAACCCGGTCGTATCGACAGGGTCTTCCTCACCGTCACCGGATGCGGTTTCAAAACCCGTGAGGTCTTCAGCGTCCGCCTCTTCAAGAACAGTTTCGACTTCATCTTCAGGAAGATCCTCGTCGACAGGGTCTTCTTCCAGATTGATCGTTGAATCTTCCGTTTCTTCGCCGGCGAGAATTTTTTCGACCAGCGCTTCGGCGCTTTCTTCGTTGCCGATGTCAGGCTCGATAACAACTTTGTCCAGGGAATCCTGCAGCGGAGCCAGGACTGAATTCCCGTAGACCTGCTGAATTTGATCCTTCGACAGGACGACGGCTTCTGACAAGGGCTCCCCAATTTTGGCGACCGAAATGGTGCCCCCGGCGACATTGACAATCAGTACATTGATGCCATTGGAAACCACAATTTCACCAATGTCGCCATTATCGTCAGGCAGCAAGGTAATGGTATTCTGGCTGCCATCGGCGTCGGCCCGGCCCACCACCGTTGTGCCGCGAATGCCAATTGTCGCCACAGGGGTATTCAAGACCATGGCATCGGGTGATGTTTTTGCCACCTGACCACTGACGAAAGAGAACACGCCCTGGACGATGGAAATCTTGAATGAACCTTCCTGAATGCCGGGATCGTAGACCATTTCGTCCAACGTCATACGGCCCGATTCGCCCAACGCGAAGGTCGACGCATCGGCAAATTCAATATTAACCGCGCCATCTTCTGCCGTTTCAAGAATATCACCCTGATAGACCGGGTCGCCTTCGGAAAGCACGACGCGGGTGCCGTCGGCACGCACGGCCTCGACGGTGCCGCTGGCGGTCATGACCTGGCCAATGGGTTCGGCAACGGCGATTGATGTTGATTGAGCGTATTGGCCCGGGGCCAACGGTCCGGCCAGCGTAAAGACCTGCCCTGCAGAAACGAGAGCGCCGGTGCCGGCCATCAAGTCGGGCGGGGTTTCAAGATTGAAATAATCGCGGATCAGGACTTTGGAACCATCGGCACCGACCAGCATCAGGTCAGGCCCCTGGCGAACAAAGTCAGCGGCCAGCAGCCATCCGCCGCCAGGAATGACCAAAGGAGCGCCTTCAGTCGCCTCGACAAGCAGGATCGCGCCTTCTTTGTCGAGTGTTAAGTCGGAGTTTTCTACCGTACCCGGTGCGTTTAAAACCAAGTCTAGCCCCCCTACGTCGCCGTTAAAATACAATATTACGTTGTATTATCCGCGCCACCACGCCGCTAGTATCTCATCGCCCCTCGCTGTACAGATACACCCAGGAAACGAGAATCAGGTACTATCGACTAACTTAAAGGTAGCGCATAAACATGACACCATCCTGACAACATTCTAATATAATCAGGTGATGCGGTCCCCAGCGATGCCCCATACCTGCCCGAGCCCCCTGCTCGTCATGGTTAACATTTTGTTAATTAAAACAATTATAGGAGTCAATAAGGGGGCTGTCTAAGAAAAAAGACAGGCACACATAGGTTGAATATCTTGAAAAAAAATGTTTGCAAGACACCCAAAGGGGCTCAATCGGCGAAAAGAAAAGCATTTCCCGATTTTCAGGACAGAGATTTCAGAAAGCAGGCACCGGTCAGGGGCTATCGGGGATGACCGCCGTTGCTTCAATTTCCAGCTTGGCACCATCTTCAATGAAACCGCTGACCTGGATCACCGCCATCACGGGATAGTGCCTGCCAATCACATCGCGATAGGCGGCACCAATGGCCTTGAGCGACGCCAAATATTCCCGCTTGTCGCCGATGTACCATGTCATACGGACGATGTGTTCAGGTTTGGCGTCCGCTTCGTTCAATACGGCAACGATATTAAGCAACACCTGACGGAACTGGCCCGCGAAATCATCGGTTTCGAATTCTTCCTTTTCATTCCAACCGACCATGCCGCCCACATAAACGGTCCTGCCGCGGGCGGCGATGCCGTTGCTATACCCCTTGGCACGAGGCCAGCCGGGAGGCTGCAAAAATTCAAAAGAGCTGTCACTCATTGGCTTTCCTTTAGCTTAAATCGCTGAATTTTTCCGGTCTGCGTTTTTGGCAATTCATCCGCAAACGTGACGGCACGTGGATATTTGTACGGCGCAATGGCCGCCTTGACGTGATCCTGAAGCGCCTTTACCAAATCCTCACCGGCCAAAACGCCTTCGCGTAAGACCACATGCGCCCTGACGATCATTCCCCGTTCGTCATCCGGGGCACCAACCACGGCACATTCGAGAACGCTTTCATGCAACAGCAGCGCCTGTTCCACCTCCGGGCCCGCAATGTTGTAGCCGGACGAAATGATCATATCGTCGGACCGGGCGACAAAATGGAAGTCGTCGTTGTCGTCCTGGGTAAAGGTATCGCCTGTCAGGTTCCAGCCGTTTTGAACATATCCCGCCTGACGGTCATCGGCCAGATACCGACAGCCGGTGGGACCGCGCACGGCCAGGCGACCGACCTCGCCACGGGGTATTTCGTTCATGTCGTCATCAACAATTCTTGCTTCGTAGCCACTGACGACACGCCCGGTGCAGCCTGGCTTGGCATCATCGAAACGGTTGGAAATGAAGATATGCAGCATTTCGGTGGCCCCGATGCCATCCAGCATGGGTTTTCCGGTTTTACCGATCCATTCGTTAAAAATAGCACCCGGCAGGGTTTCACCGGCCGATACCGCACACCGCAGGGAAGACAGGTCGGCACCGTCATCCATGGCCTGCAACATGACCCGGTAGGCGGTGGGGGCGGTAAAACAAATCGTCGCGCCATAGGTTTCGATGATTTTGATCATTTCAGGCGGGGAGGCGTTTTCAAGCAGGGTCGCCGTCGCCCCGAACCGCAGGGGAAAGACCGCCAACCCGCCAAGACCAAAGGTAAATGCCAATGGCGGCGAGCCGACGAAAATATCATCCGGGGTGACGCTCAGAACTTCTTTGGCGTAACCATCGGCGATGATCAAAAGATCCCGATGAAAGTGCATGGTCGCCTTGGGGTTTCCCGTCGTACCCGACGTAAAACCAAGCAACGCCACATCATCGCGACCGGTCTTGACGGCATTGCAGCGGACCGTTTTACCAAGAGCCGCCCGGTCAAGTTCCGCATCATGATTGGCCGTGCCATCGAAACCGATCACTTTTTTCAGGTACGTGCTTTCCTTGGCACACGTAACCAGTTCATCCATCAGGCGGGTGTCGCACAAAGCCAGGGCGACTTCTGCCTTATCGACAATCTTGGAAAGTTCGGACGCGCGCAGCATGGGCATGGTGTTGACAACCACCGCGCCCGCCTTGGTCGCCGCCAGCCAGCACGCAACCATTGCCGGGTTATTGGCCGAACGGATCAAAACCCGGTTGCCCGGCACAACGCCGAAGTCTTCAATCAGGGCGTTGGCAATGCGGTTGGTCCAGTCCGACAGTTCCTTGTACGTACGCTGCCGACCATTTCCGATCAAGGCGGTGTGGTCGCCATAGCCCTGTTCGACCATGTCATCGGTCAACGCCACACCGGCATTTATGTAATCCGGATAGGTGAATTTTTCCAACAGGAAATCTGGCAGTTGATCGGCGGCAGGAAGGTTATCCCGGCTGAACGTATCGATATGTGCAGATGGCCCCAGCATGATGACGTGCTCTCCTATTACCCTATGACCCTATGAGTTGACGCGCGATGACAATTTTCTGAACATCCGATGCCCCTTCGTAAATGCGCAAGGCACGGATTTCCCGGTACAGGCTTTCGACGATTGAGCCCTTGCGGACACCATCACCGCCATGAATCTGGACGGCCTTGTCGATCACCTTTTGGGCGCTTTCCGTGGCGTAAAGTTTGGCCATGGCCGCTTCACGGGTAACCCGCAGGGCACCCATATCCTTGGTCCATGCGGCGCGGTATACCAGCAGGGCCGCGGCATCCACATCCAGCGCCATGTCGGCAATATGGCCCTGCACCATTTGCAGGTCATTCAAGGGCGCGCCAAACAACTCGCGATCCGCACTACGTTTCAAGGTTTCATCCAACGCCCGGCGGGCAAAGCCCAAGGCGGCTGCACCAACGGTGGAACGGAAAATATCAAGCACCGACATGGCGATCTTGAAACCATCGCCCGCGCCACCGATGCGCGCACTTTCGGGTATCTTGGCATCCGTGAAGGTCAACCGGGCCAGCGGATGGGGGGCGATGACTTCCAGTCGGTCGGCGATCTCGAAACCCGATGTGTCGGCAGGCACCAAAAACGCCGACAGGCCCTTGGCACCCGGTGCCTCACCGGTTCTGGCGAAGACCACATATATGTCGGCGATGCCGCCGTTTGATATCCAGGTCTTTTCACCGTTCAGGATATAGTCGGCACCATCGCGCACCGCGCTCATTTGAATGTTGGCGACGTCCGATCCGGATGCCGGTTCGGTCAGGGCAAACGCCGATATCGCCTTTCCTGCGCGGGTTTTTTCAAGCCATGTGCGCTGATCATCGGATCCAAACAGGGAAACAGCCCCCATACCCAGGCCCTGCATGGCAAACGCGAAATCGGCCAAGCCGTCATGGCGGGCCAGGGTTTCGCGGATCAGGCACAAGGAACGCACATCCAAACGTTCTTGTTCGGTGGCACCGGAATGCTGAAGGAACCCCGCCGCACCCAGGTCCCGGACCAGCCCCTGGCAGGCGGCATCGATGTCGCCATGATCGACCGGCAGGTTCTGTTCACACCAGGTATCCAACTGTTCCGCCAGTTGCCGGTGGCGGTCTTCGAAGAATGGCCAGCTCAAAAAACTTTTATCGCTCATCAGTTGCCCTCGAATACCGGTTTTTGCTTGGCCACAAAAGCATGATAGGCCCGCTCGAAATCTTTCGTCTGCATGCAAATCGCCTGGGCCTGGGCTTCTGCTTCGATTGCCTGTTCGGGCGACATGTTCCATTCGTGATTAAGCTGGGTTTTTGTCATGCCGTTGGCAAAGGTTGGCCCCGCGGCGATCCGCTGAGCCAGTTTCAGGGCTTCGGCATCCAGATCATCGGCTGAATGCAAGGCGTTGAAATAACCCCAGTCGAAGCCTTCGGTGGCCGACATGGTGCGCCCGGTATAAAGCAAATCAGCCGCCCGGCCCTGGCCGATAATGCGGGGCAGGATCGCGCACGCCCCCATATCGCACCCGGCCAGACCGACCCGGGTAAACAGGAAACCCGTTTTGGCTTCCGGTGTGGCCAGGCGCAGATCCGACGCCATGGCAATGATCGCCCCGGCACCGACACACACGCCATCGACGGCCGAAATGATCGGCTTGCCACAGCCCAGCATGGCCTTGACCAGGTCACCGGTCATGCGGGTGAAGGCCAAAAGCTGCTTCATGTCCATCTTCACCAGCGGTCCGATGATGTCGTGAACATCTCCGCCGGATGAAAAATTGCCTCCGTTTGATGCAAACACCACCGCATCCACATCCTCGGCGTACACCAGGTCGCGAAAGGTGTCGCGCAATTCGGCATAGCTTTCAAACGTCAGGGGGTTTTTGCGTTCCGGTCGATCAAGCCTGATGATCGCGACGCGGCCCTCCATGGCCCATTTAAAGTGCTTCGGGTTCAGGTCAGTCATTGAAGTCATCATCACCATCCATGTGTTTCAGGCGGCCGAAAATATCGGCCATTGCGTTGAGGTCTTTTTCTGCCATAGGGGAGAACAGGTCATTGAGCAGCGCCTCGTGCCCCTGGGCCATGCGGGCAAAAAGCGTCCGCCCTTTTTGTGTCAGGCAAACCCGGACGGCGCGGCGGTCATCTTTCACCGCCACCCGCTTGATCAAGTCATCGGCAACCAGTCGGTCGACGATACCGGTCACATTCCCGTTTGAGACCAGCAGCTGCTTTGAAAGAGCGCTCATTTTCAAGCCGTCTTCGGCGCGGTAAAGGGCGGCCATAACATCGAACCGCGGCAGGGTGGTGTCATATTCTTCACGCAAAAAATCGCGCAGGCGCGATTCAACGGCCCGCGTCGTGCGCAACATGCGGATCCACATGCGCAGGCGTCGTTTCTCAAGGGCCGTATTTTCCTGCTTGCTCAACTGGATCATACTTCGCCCCCGGATATTGAAATCGCCTGACCATTGATGGAAGCCGCCCCGTCACTGCACAGCCAAAGGGCGGTTTGGGCGACTTCGTCTGGATCAATCAGGCGACCTTGCGGGTTGTGGGCGCTGAGTGCACTGCGGGCCTTATCTTCATCCATGCCGGTTTTGTCCATGATATTGGCAACCGACCGGTCCGTCATTTCTGTGTCGAGGAACCCTGGGCAAATGGCATTGACGGTGGTTTTTGTTTTGGCAATTTCCAGCGCCAGAGACCGCACCATGCCGACCACGCCGTGCTTGGCTGCAGCATAAGGTGCAACATATGCATAGCCCTTAAGACCCGCCGTCGAGGCGACGGCAATCAGGCGACCACCGTGCCCCGGAATTTGACGAAGACCTTCCCGCAATGTCAGGAATACGCCCGTCAGGTTAACAGCCATCATGCTTTGCCAACTGGCAAGGCTGGTCTTCACGAAGGGGGCGCTTTCAGACGCACCGGCATTGGCGATAACGAAATCTGCCGGTCCACACGTGGCGAACATGGCGACCACGGATTGCTCGTCGGTCACATCGGCGACCACACTGGAAATTCGGTCATGACATGCCGCGACCTTTTGCAGGCGGTCCTTCGACCTTCCGGCAATACAAACCATGGCCCCCGCATTGGCAAAAGACAACGCCATAGCCGCCCCCACGCCGCCGCCGCCGCCGGTGATCAGGACTGTTTTCCCTGAAAGGTCGGTCATGCCCGCACCACCATAGCCTCGGCCCGTTCTGCCAGTCGGTACAGTTGGTCGCGACCCGGCAGATACGGGTCGGGCCATTTTTGGCTTTTTTCACTTAAGGATGCCGCCGCATGCAAGGTCCAATACGGATCGGCTAGATGAGGCCGGGCCAGGCAGACCAGATCGGCGCGCCCCGCCATCAAGATGGAATTGACATGATCGGGTTCGTAGATATTGCCCACCGCCATGGTCGCAACGCCAAGTTCATTGCGGATCTTGTCGGCGAATGGTGTCTGGTACATACGGCCATAAATGGGGGCGGCGTCTGTCGATGTCTGGCCACTGGAGACATCAATGATATCGACCCCGGCGTCATGGAACAGGCGCGCGATCTGCACGGCGTCTTCTGGTGTTACACCCCGCTCATCGACCCAGTCGTTGGCGGAAATACGCACCGACATGGGCTTGCTTTCCGGCCAGACCGCCCGCATGGCCTTGAACACTTCCAGGGGATAGCGCATGCGGTTTTCAAGCGAGCCGCCGTATTCATCGTCCCGAATGTTGGACAGGGGTGAAATGAAAGACGATATCAGGTAGCCGTGCGCGGCGTGCAGTTCGATCATATCAAAGCCAGCTCGCGCCGCCATTTCGGTGGACTGGACGAACTGATCACGAACCATGTCCATGTCCGCCCGGTCCATGGCCTTCGGCACGGCATTCCCCGCCGACCAGGCAATGGCTGAGGCCGACATCAGCGGCCAGTTGCCATCAGGTAACGGCGTATCCATTTCCTGCCAGCCCAATTGGGTCGAGCCCTTACGTCCGGAATGGCCGATCTGGCAACAGATTTTGGCTTCGGTTTCAGAGTGCACAAAATTCGTCAGGCGGGCCCACGCGGCTTCGTGTTCGGGTGCGTACAACCCCGGACACCCCGGCGTAATGCGGCCTTCGGGACTGACACAGGTCATTTCCACATAGACCAATCCGGCGCCACCTTTGGCGCGTTCGGCGTAATGAACAAAGTGCCAGTCACCGGGACAGCCACCCAGCGCCTTGTATTGCGCCATGGGCGACACCACGATGCGGTTCGCGACTTCCATGTCGCGCAACTTGAACGGCGTGAACATGGGGGCCTTGCCCGATCCGGAAGGCTGGCCCGCCTGGACCTGGAACCAGTCTTCGGCGCTTTCCAGCCAATCCTTGTCGCGCAGGCGCAGGTTTTCATGACTGATCCGCTGCGAACGGGTCAACAGGGCATAATTGAACTGAACCGGATCATAGCCCACATAACGTTCGGCATTTTCGAACCATTCAAGTGAATTGCGCGCCGCCGATTGCAGGCGCAGAACTTCCAGTCGCCGTTCGTCCTGATACCGCTCGAAGGCCTGTTCCATGGTTGCTTCGCTGTGCAGGTAATTGGCCAACGAGATGGCGCTGTCAAACGCCAGCCTGGATCCCGATCCGATAGAAAAATGCCCGGTCGCCGCCGCATCGCCCATAAGGACGACATTTTCATGGTGCCAGTTTTCACAAATCACACGGGGGAAATTCATCCAAACGGCAGAACCCCGCAAATGATCGGCGTTGGAGATCAACGCATTGCCGCCCAGATAGTCGGCGAAAATATCTTCGCAAGTGGCGACGGTCTGTTCCTTGGACATATTCGCAAAACCGAACTTGTCCCAGGTTTCATTGGTGCATTCAACGATGACCGTCGCGGTATCGTCATCGAACTGATAGGCATGCACCCATACCCAGCCATGTTCCGTTTCTTCAAAGATAAAGGTGAAGGCATCATCAAATTTTTGATGCGTTCCAAGCCAGATGAATTTGCACACCCGAATATCAATATCCGGCTTGAAATAGGCTTCGTATTGGGTACGCACGGCTGAATTAATGCCATCGCACGCGACCACCAGGTCATAGTCGTCCTTATAATCTTCAACGGAACCAAAGGCCGTCTCGAAGCGCAGGTCAACACCCAATTCGCGGGCCCTTGCGGTCAGGATCATCAACATCTTGCGGCGCCCGATACCGGCGAAGCCGTGACCACCGGAAATGGTTCTATGGCCTTTGTGATGAACCGCAATATCGTCCCAATAGGCGAAGTTTTCGCGAATTGCTTCAGCACTTTGCGGATCGTTTTCGATCATGTTTGCAAGCGCATCATCTGATAGCACGACGCCCCAGCCGAAGGTGTCATCGGCCTTGTTTCGTTCCATAACGACGACTTCGTGAGAGGCATCCTTAAGTTTCATGCTGATAGCGAAATAGAGACCCGCAGGACCACCGCCCAAACACAAGACCTTCATGGAATTCCCCTTGTATAATGTTATTCTGCAATAAAAATTATATCCAAATACGAATTTACTTCAAGTATAAAATATATATGTATAAAGCATATCAGGGGGACGATCCATTGAACATCGATTGGGATGATGCCTACGACAACAGCGGCCATATTGATGGTGCGGCCCAGTATCCGCCAAAATGGACCAAACTGGCACAGGGCTTCCGCGATGAGACGAACCTGGGTGGGCGGGTAGAACTGGATCTCGCTTACGGCGATGAAGCCCGCGAGAAGCTGGACATATTCCACCCCCAAGGGACCGCCAAAGGCCTTGCCGTTTTTGCCCATGGCGGGTTTTGGAGGGCGTTTGATAAATCCAGCTGGTCGCATTTGGCGGCGGGCGCGGTATCCCGGGGGTGGGCCGTTTGCCTGCCAAGCTACACACTGGCACCTGACGCGCGCATTTCGCACATCACCCGGCAATTTGCCCGCGCCCTTGAATTTGCGGCAAACCGGATCGATGGCCCCATACGCCTGGCAGGGCATTCCGCCGGCGGGCACCTGGTCAGCCGCATGGTGTGTGCAGACGCCCCCGTGCAGGCAAACGTATCAGATCGCATCGAACACGTGCTATCGATCAGCGGGGTGCACGATTTACGGCCCCTGTTGCAGACCACCCTGAATGAAACGCTGATGCTGGACGAAGCAGAGGCGTCGAGCGAGAGCGCCGTACTTTGCCGTCCCGTCGACCCCTGCTCGATCACCTGCTGGGTGGGTGGCGACGAAAGACCGGCGTTTATTGCCCAGAATGATTTACTGGCCAATATCTGGGGAGGGCTGGGTGCAAACACAAAAAGCGTGCACGTACCGGCAAAACATCATTTCAATGTTATTGAAGATCTTTGTGATGCCGGTTCAGAACTGACCCGGGATTTCATCGGCTAAGCTACCCGCGCTTTATTCTGCGACGTCGGCGAACCCTGCGGTGATCGCCGATGCCCGCATCGCTCCGCGTTCGTAAAGCGAAATCAAATCATCCAGGGTCGCCTGTGCCGCCACCAATGCAGCAGGGTCAATGCTGTCATCCAAGCGTCCGGCCACCAATTCCCTGCGCATGGCACCATAGGTATCGGTTACGTCGACGCCACGCGCGGTAACTTGATAGGTCGTGTCCTTGCGCGATGATTCATTCAGCTTTTCAATCAACCCCGCCTTCATCAACTTGCGGGTGGCATACTGCATATTGGCGGTGTCGGCGCGATTGAGGATACGTGCAACTTCGGAGAGTTTTTTGGGCTGGTCATCCTTACGAATGATATTAACGATTGTGATGTCGTCGCCGGTCAAACCGAAATCCCCCACCGTGGCCAGACAATTGACCTTCCAGCGGTAATAGGCGTGCATCAGCCTCTCCATCCCGATTTCCATACGCGATAAAGCTTGCTCGTTCGGGGTTCCGGCTAAATGCCACGTCGACGAGGATTGGGGTAGAGATGTGTTATTTGCCGTCATATCCCGGCTTTCTCCGTAGTTCACGAGTCATATTGATTGCCAAATATAGCAGATTGTATGATTAAATTTCAAATATAACTTTTACTTGAAATTCAATTATAAACTGAGTCAAACTAATCAAGCAGAGAGCACCTTTAGGGAGTTATGGGGAGGCTCGGCGCACAGCCCTCTGCGATATAAGAGCCGAAA
>Ga0316204_10009338_pt1 | contig 13158 bp, 12 predicted proteins | sample 6monrhotite_MG_2_FD_205661 | JGI IMG/M metagenome (GOLD analysis project Ga0316204, IMG submission 205661) | Microbial mat bacterial communities from mineral coupon in-situ incubated in ocean water Damariscotta River, Maine, United States -... | ecosystem: Environmental > Aquatic > Marine >... | reverse complement strand
GCTTTAGAAGATAATCCTTTCGGAGGTACCCTGGAAGTTGTTCCTGGCGGTTCGGGCATAAGTATACGCAATATGACTTTGCCCAACGGTATAAATACCTTACTCCTAAGAGTGGAAATTGGAGACATTGAAACGGGCGTTTTTAATAATCAAGCGGACCTTATAGGAATTCCGGCTGAGTTTGGAGGGGATAAACAATCAGATTATGTACGGACCATCCGGAAAAGAGACCGAGCAGTAGTGACCATCAATCGAGTCGAAGAAGACAGCCTCTATTTTACCCGTTTTGCTTGCATTGGTCAATCCCTCATCTTGGATGGAAGGGATTATGGAAGTATACATAAATGGAGTAATGGGAAATCTAGCCCCACGATAAGTGTTTCCGGAAATGGAGTCTATGTACTGGAAGCTAGTAGTGGTTGTTCCTCTATATTTGTAACTTATGAGGTGACTTCAGCTTCTTGTCCATTTACAATTGAATTAAAAAAGCAGACACTTCCGGATAGTACCTTGCCATGTACCGAGGTGATTTTTCAATATATCTTTGAGAATGATTCTGGAGTAAACTATAAGAACTTGGTTTTTTCCGACACCCTACCCGAGGAACTTATTTTTCTTGAAATTCTTCGCGATCCTTTGAATGGAGATTTAAAATCAAGCCTCGGATCGAATATCCTTCTGATTGAAGGAGGAACTTTGCCACGAGGAGTGGACACGCTGGAGGTTTTGGTGGAAGTGGGCAATATTGCTCCTGGCCGTTATGGAAGTCAGGCCAGGATTAGTGGCTTCCCCGTAGAAGTGGGCCCTTTTCGTTTATCTGATGAACCAGAAACAGTGCTTGAGGACAGTACTTTTCTAATAGTACAAGGAGTGGAAAGTGACTCTTTCTTTTTAGAAGTACCGCTCTGTACCGGAAACTCGCTGGTGTTGGATGGAAGACTATATGGGGTAGATTATTTTTGGGATAATGGGTCAAGAGAACCTACTCGCGCGGTTTCCAGTCCGGGACGTTATGAGCTGACCGTTTTTGATGGTTGTGATCCTTCCTTTATCTTTTTTGAAGTGGTTCCCGGTAAAATTGTAGACATTGAAGCGGAGTCGGACCAAGCGGTGATTAATTTAAGTCAATCGGTCGGTTTAAGCACCAGCATTTTTAATGAAGGAGATTCTTTGTTTATTAAATGGACCGATCCGCTGGATACGACTTTGACCTGTTTAGATTGTCGTTTTCCTATAGCAAGACCGCTCGAAACCATTACTTATAAGGTAGTGGCAAGAAATGAAATTTGTGCGGATTCTGCCTTCGTTACCGTTGAGGTGGATAACACGCGTAGGGTTTATGCGCCTACTGCGTTTTCACCAAACCGAGATGGGATTAATGATGATTTCTTTATTCAAAGCCCAGACTTTGGGATAATAAAACGCTTTGAGGTATACAATCGATGGGGAGCAGTCGTTTATTCGGCTACTAATCTTCCTTTGGAAAGTAAAGAAGCACGTTGGGATGGGACTTTAAATGGTGAACGACTCCGGCCAAATACCTACGCTTGGGTAGCAGAAATTGAATTTTTAGATCGAAAAGTAGAAGTTTTTGGAGGAGAAGTCAGTGTCTTACGGTAGTGTAACTATTGGAAACTCGCTTCTATTTCGAAGAGAAGGATCATAAAGATTTTGCATTGGGGGAACCAATTCCTAGGTAATTTGTTGGAGGGTGTATATTTTTGCAGAGATTAAATGAAGTGTAGGAGTCCGAAATCAAAGGGGTTCTTTTAAAAATATCGAATAATGGCGAAAGTAAGACAGCAGCAGGTAGCAGAGATGATCAGAAGGAATTTTGGAATCGTCTTGCAAGCAGAGGGATCTTATATTTTTGGATCGGAGGTGTTGGTCACCGTTACGGAGGTACGTTTGACCCCAGATTTTGGAATCGCGAAAATCTATTTAAGTGTTTATAACACGGAAAATAAACAAGCGGTAATCCTTCAACTTGAAGAACATAAAGTTCGACTTAGACAATCTTTGGCATATCGTTTGCGTAGACATATGCGGCGTATTCCGGATGTCGATTTTTATCTTGATGATACCTTGGATGAAATGTATCGGCTTTCCAAAATGTTTGATGGATTACATAATGACAAGCAAATGGGGGAGGATAAAGAATCCTAAGTAGATTGGCTAGGGCTAGTTTCAATCAGCTCAGCAATCATTCCTTCTTTCATTGCATAAGCCGAGACTATTATCCTTTGGAGCTTTCCAAGCTTTAAAATAAAATCAATAAGGAGCAGAGCCACCACAATTAAATCTGCTCTTTGAGGAGGCAAATCTGCCATTTCCAGCCGTTCGTTTTGCGTGCTATGGATAATGCGCTGCATGACTGGGCCTAGTTGGTCGACTTGAATCAATGCGTGGTAAGGACCCGGTTTCTCCAAGACTAACATATGTTCCAATACATCAAAAGTGCCAGATGCCCCCACTAAATCCTGACAAGGATTCTTTTCCAAGGCTTTTTGGAGAGGAGCCAAGGTTGTTTGAAGGTAATGGAATAATGCAGCTTGTTCATCTGCGTGAATAGGGTCGTTTTGGTGGAATTTTTCATAAAGGACTGCTACCCCAATTGGGAAACTACAAGCCCAGGCCACTTCTTTCTGGTTGGCTATAATAAACTCGACACTGCCTCCTCCAATATCCATGATGAGTTTATTCTCCAGATCAAAGGGGACTGCTAATTTTACACCTTTATGGATCAAACTAGCCTCCCGGGCACCAGGAATCATAACGATTTGTATGCCCGTTCTTTCTTGAACCTCTTTAATGAAATCTGGTCCATTACTCGCCGTTCGCATGGCTGCTGTACCAAAAGCCTGGACCTTATTGATTTGTAGTTCCTGCAGTTTTTGGTGAAAACCTAACATGGCTTGTAGCGCTCTTTGGTAGGCTTTCTCACCAATCGTCTGGATGCCACTTTCTGCTAGTTTGATGAATTTTCGTTCGCGATAAACCGTAGAGAAGCTGAGCTCATTAATCTCTACAATCAATAGATGAAAAGTATTAGTACCAAGGTCAATAACCGCTATCTGTTGGTTCATGTCATTAAGTTTCGCAGACTGCCCTTATAACTTAAAAAGGCCTCTAATCGCTATCTGTTTTCCTAAAAAAGTGCCACTGGCTGGGTCTGCTTGCAGATTGTTTAAGTATTTCGACCAACGAATACCTAAGGCAAGTTGTTCGGAAAAATTGAACAGAAGATCGGCGTTAAAGCTGAAAATATTTTCACGAAAATCCTGGGTGTTACTGACATCTTCGCCGAAGACATCAATGGCTTCAAAGTTGATCACCCTGCCGTAAGAAATACCTGCACCAACTTCAAATTTCCAATCTGCAAAATACAATAAAACAGGTGCTTCCACCAGGTTCAAGCGAATCTTCTCGAAGGCTGCGCCCGATGGATCATTGAGGGTGCGGCTACTCCCTTGTTGGGTATATAAAAACTCCAATCCCAGAGACCAGCGTTCGTTGAGGATCGTTTTAACACCCAGTCCTCCCTGCAGACCAATTTTGTTGTAACCGGCAAGTCGATCGCCATCGATTTGGGCCAAAACAAAGCCACCGATCAATTTTCCTTCGAAACGCTGTTGAGCCTTGCCGAGAAAGGGGATACTGAGTAGAAGTAAAGAAATTAGAAAGGCTCTTAAAGACATTGTTCTCTTTTTTTAATGAATTGCCTATTTTTGGTATATAAGAAGCTATTTAAGGGAATAGTTTTATTATAGCCAAATTCAAATAGCTTTTAAGCGAATTCTAAGGGATTCACAACCTTATACCATATGGCCTTCAAATATACGCGTCATTTTCTTAAAAAACTGGAAAGCTTATTCGAAGCGGTGGAATATACGATTCGTTATGAAAAGGGTAATTTCCAATCAGGATATTGTGTTGTTGAAAACCGTAAAATTGCGGTAGTGAATAAGTTTTTTGATACCGAAGCACGGATTAACACCCTCTTGGATATTCTTTCTATCATTGAATTCGATCCGGAAATATTAGAAGGAAAGGATGCGAGTTTATACCGAGAGATTTTGAAAAGTGATTCTTTTAACCCCAGCGAAGAAACAACAACATCGAACTAGAAATCCAATTTTTAGGAACCGGAACCTCCCAAGGTGTACCTGTAATCGGTTGCGAATGCGCGATCTGCCAATCTACGGATCATCGGGATCATCGTCTACGGACTGCTATTGCTATAAAAGTAGGAACGACACAGTTCGTCGTAGATGCAGGGCCAGATTTTCGACAACAAATGCTGAGGGCAAAGATCCAAAAATTGGATGCCATTCTACTAACGCATGAGCACAATGACCACATTATTGGGATTGATGATGTCCGGCCATTTAATTTTATGCAGTTACAGGATATGCCCGTATTTGCTACTACCAGGGTGCAGGCAGAATTGCGGAAACGTTTTGCTTATATTTTTCAAGAAAAAAACCGTTATCCAGGAGCTCCAATGCTCACTTTACGAGACATTCACCGCGATCAGGATTTTATGATCAATGATATTCCGATTGTTCCAATTGAAGTAATGCATGGTCGATTACCCGTTCTGGGTTTTCGGATTGGAGACTTTGCTTATATCACAGATATGAAAAGCATCGAACCTAAGGAATTTAAAAAACTGAAAGGACTCAGTCATTTGGTGATCAACGCCTTACACCATAAAGAACACCATTCTCATCTCAATTTAGAAGAAGCTACTGCTTTTGCCAAAAAAGTGGGAGCTGATCAAACCTATTTCACACATATTAGCCATCGAATGGGTTTACATGTAGAAATAGATCCTCAGCTCCCAGCAGGAATAGGTTTAGCGTATGATGGGTTAAAGGTGCAATGCCGCTAGCTATATAGCGGCCAACTTTGCACAGGGGGAACGATGTCTATTGCTTAATATCTGCTAACTCCGAAAGGGATTTGCTTTGTTCTTTGTCCTGTAATTGACTGAGCACTTCTATTACTTCCTGATGCTGATTTTCTTGAGCGAGTTCTTCGGCCGTTTCTCCCATCATGTTCTGAGCCATTGGATCAGCACCATTCTCTAAAAGAATCTGAACCAAAGTAGCAGCACCGGTTTCGGCAGCCACATGCAAGCTACTGCTGTCAAAATAGTTAACCGCATTCGACTGGGCACCATGAGTAAGTAGCAAACTTACGAGCTTCTCACTTTTTTGCTCCACCGCTAAATGGAGTAAAGGCTGACCAATTGCATTTTTCCAATTGGCATCCTGCTGAGGTTGCTTACTCTTTTTTAAGAGCATTTTTGCAACATCAGCCTGGTTGGCTTTAATCGCTTTCGCTAAAGGTAAAATACCATCAACATCTAATTTACTGGGATTGGCACCATTCTTTAAAAGCAAGGCAATTACCGCCAAATTACCCGTTTCTACTGCCCGGGAAACCGGTGTTCTACCTTTGGAATGAAGATTAATCCGAGCCCCTTTGTCCAGGAGTAATTGGAGAACGTAAAGATCCCCTTGTTCTATTGCCAACCAAAGGGGGGCTTCATCATGGTCATTTTTGTAGGCTGCTTTAGCCCGTTCGACCACTAGTTCAATAATTTCTTTATGGTTTTGTTTGACTGCAAGACTGAGGGGCGTTTCACCGTGTTGGTTTTTTAGATTGATTACCGCTTTTTGGCTTAAAAAACGGACCATGTTGACATCTTTCTTGAGGATCGCTTTGGTTAGCGCAGTCTCTCCATCTTCATCATGTTTGTAATAGGCCATTGACCAAGCTAGCCGTTGAGCTTGATCTTTGTCTTCGCTTTCTATAGCTTCGAAAAGATATTCGGCGCGTTCTTTAGAACTCATATCCTCTAATGGAATATCTGCAACCGTAGTGGAGTCTTTCTTCGAAGATTGCGCTTGTAGCGAGAATTGAATAGAAACGAGTAGACAAACTACTAGGAGAAATTTGGAACACTTCATACTTCACACGTTTTAGGGCTCGAAATTGGATAGAACCTAATGAAGTAAAAGTTGGGTCATAGAAACTTTTTATTTTTGAAGTGTGATTGTCGGAATTATAAATGCCCGATCTTTCCATTTTATTGTTTAAGGCTTAAAAAAAAATTATGTCGAGAATTGATTATGTCACGATTACCTTGGTCGGAATCTGTCTTTGTGTATTGGTTTATGTCTTAATAAAAGTATCTAATTTGAATGACCAAAAACCCTCAGGAATAGATATAGATAATTCGCCTGATGTCCAGGTTTTTCAGCCTATTGATAGCAATAAGGTGGCTTTAGGAGACAGCTTGGAAAGCAAGCCTGAACCCCCCATGGATACTTCTCCAACGCCGCAAGTAGAAACAGGTAAAACACCAAAAAATGAGGACTTAAAAAAATTAGACTTTCTAGTGGTTGCGGCTTCTTTTAATAATCGCCCGGATGCTGAAAAAGAACAAAAACGCCTCCAGGCACTAGGTTATTCGGATGCGGAAATAGGTCTTTTTAATGGTGGGGCTGTCGTTTCTGTAATCATTGGGCGCTTTGCCAGTTATTCCGAGGCAGAAAAGCAGGCGGATGCTTTACAAAAGGAAAGAAACATTAAAGCTTATATCCATCAAAAGCGGCGTTAAGCCCTTCCTGAAACAGGCCATTTATCTTTGAAATTTAAGCCATCATTTTTTTATAATGGACCAATAGCACCGTAGCCATTTTACCCGTTTTTTTAATAATAAACGTTTAATAACCGAATACTAGCTGCCCTTTGCTACACTTTTGTGAACAGGCCTGGGTTGGAGTTTATCCTCTAATCCTAAATTAAGATTGGAATCGATTCCAGTATTATTTGTTCACTTTAAAAATCTAAGGTAGCATGAAAAACCTTAAAAACAGCGTAACACTAATGGGGCATCTGGGTGCAGATCCCGAGTTCAAACAATTGGAAAATGGTAAGTGCCTAAGTAAATTCAGGCTGGCCACCAATGAAATTTACAAAACGAAAGAAGGCGAAAAGGTCACCACTACGCAATGGCATCAATGCGTGGCCTGGGGCAAACAAGCCGAGCTGATCAATCAACTCCTCAAAAAAGGAAAAGAAGTAGTCGTACTCGGAAAAATCAATTACCGGAATTATGAAGACAAAGAAGGCCAAAATCGGACGGTATCCGAAATTGTAATCAATGAGTTCTCCCTAACCGGTAAAAGGGAAACAGCCTAAATTGATTCTATTGATAACTGGGATAGGAGAAACACTGTCCCAGTTTTTTCTGCCTTAAAAGCCCTAAAACTATTCCTTCCTCCTTTTTGTATATTTAGAGCACATACCTAAATATACCAATAGCCTATGGATATTATTGACCGTAAAACTGATCTTCTACCCGTTTTACAATCCTTTGAGACCTTCCAGAAAATTGAAACAACTGCTCTTGAGTGGCTCATTGAAAAGGGCCATTATAAAAGGTATAAGAAGGGTGAATTCCTGTTTTATGCCGGGATGAAGACCGAACACATGCAGGTTATCATTCAAGGAAACTATAGCATATGGTTGGATCAAAACGGAGAACGTCTTGAAATGGGAGAATTCGGAGTTGGTAATATTACCGGAGTATTACCCTTTTCGAGAATGAAAACTGCTCGTGGAAATGGCCAGGCTACAGAAACTACAGAGGTGCTCGAATTGCACAAAGACTATTTTATTGAAATGGTGAATGTGTCCTATGAATTAACCCAGGCTTTAGTGGGCTATATGAGTAGTCGAATTCGAGATTTCACTCAACTGCGTTCGCAAAACGAAAAATTGGCTTCGCTGGGTAAGCTATCTGCTGGCCTGGCGCATGAGTTAAATAATCCCGCCTCTGCGATTGTGCGTTCCGCAAAGGAATTATATCAAAACATCCATAGTACTCCAGAAAAGTTCAAGGCGGTTATTACTATGCGTATTACTTCTGAACAGACAGATTTGGTGAATGCCATCCTTTTTAAACGCTTAAAGAATCCCGCCCATGATTTGAGTATCCTAGACCGCCAGGATGCTTTCGATGAATTACTCGACTGGTTAGATGATCACGAAGTGGAAGAAGGAGATGACCTGGCCGAAACCTTTGTCGATTTTGGAATAAACCCAGAAGACCTAGACACCATTAACGATATCCTAAAAGGTCAACATCTGCCCATTATTCTAAGCTGGATTGAAAGTACTTTGGCACTGGAACGCCTGGTAATGGAGATTCAAGAGTCTGCGGATCGAATTGCCGAGTTAGTCGGGTCGGTGAAGCAATACTCTCATATGGATCGAGGTTCTGCCATGGAACTGACGGATATTCGAGATGGCATTGTCAATACGCTGATCATACTGAAGCATAAAGCAAAGTATAAAAACATCCAGGTTAATAAAGAGTTTGATACCAATTTGCCATCCTTCAAAGCTTTTGTAGGGGAATTGAATCAAGTATGGACTAACCTCATTGCAAATGCCATTGATGCTCTGGACAAAGGAGGTTTGCTAACCATCAGAACCTATGCTGAGGATCCATACATTTGTGTTGAGATTCAGGACAATGGAGCCGGGATTCCTACAGATGTGATGGAACATATTTTTGATCCTTTTTTTACAACTAAATCTATATCAGAAGGAACGGGGATGGGCTTAGATATTACGAAAAAGATCATTGATCGCCATCGAGGAACGATCACCGTGAAATCTGAACCTGGCAATACCATTTTTAAAGTTTGTTTACCTATAAAAGCCTCCAGTTAGGGAGGAGCTGGAGCTTAGTCCTAATTGTCTACTTATCCTAGTCATTCCATTAAATAATAAAGCACCATGAGTGAAGAAAGAAAACCTATCCTTTTTTCGGTTGACGATGATCCCCAGGTATTACGTTCACTTCGCCGGGATTTGCGGAGTAAATATAAGGAGCAATACCGGATTATTAGTACGAGTTCAGCCAACGAGGCTTTAGAAAGTTTGGTGGAATTAAAGAAAAAAGGAGAGGTTATTGCCTTATTTCTATCCGACCAAAGAATGCCTGAAATGCTGGGCGTTGAGTTTTTGGAAAAAGCCAAAGTTGTTTATCCGGAAGCCAAACGAGTATTACTTACGGCGTACTCAGACATCGAGGCTGCAATTAAAGCCATTAACGATGTGCAACTGGATTATTATTTAATGAAACCCTGGAATCCACCAGATGAAAAGTTGTTTCCGGCATTGGATGATCTTTTGGACGAATGGCAAGATAATTTCAAACCTGCTTTTCGGGGGATAAAGATTTTAGGGTATCAATACTCTCCTAAGTCGCATTCGCTTAAAGATTTTCTGGCAGGCAATCTAATACCTTACCAGTGGTTAGATGTAGATTCCAATCCGGAGGCTAAAGCGCAAATTGACTTACATGAATTAATCACTACGGATCTCCCTGCGGTTATTTTTGAAGATGGGAGCTTACTCAAAAATCCTAGCAGAGCCGTTTTAGCAGAGCAGGTTGGTATGCAACCCAAAGCCCAGTCAGACCTGTATGATGTAGTGATTATAGGAGCAGGGCCTTCTGGCCTGGCTGCAGCAGTTTATGGTGGTTCCGAAGGGTTGAAAACCTTGTTGATTGAAAAGCACGCCCCCGGAGGACAAGCAGGGACTAGCTCTCGAATAGAGAACTATTTAGGTTTTCCAAAAGGGTTGAGCGGAGCAGAACTGACCCGTAGAGCCGTTGCACAGGCGACTCGTTTTGGAATAGAGCTTTTGTCGCCGCAGGAGGTGACCGGTATTGAAACGCAAGGGCAGTATAAAACCGTCTGCCTCTCAGATGGAAATGCAGTAAGTACCAAATCGGTTATTATTACTACGGGGGTGGCTTATCGGCGCTTACCGGCACCAGGCGTTGATGATTTAGCAGGGGCAGGCGTTTATTATGGAGCAGCGACCACCGAAGCGAATGCCTGTTTAGATAAAGATGTTTATGTGATTGGAGGAGGGAATTCGGCGGGACAAGGGGCCGTATATTTGTCAAAATTTGCGAAAAGGGTACATATCTTAATCCGACGCCCTGATTTATCGGCAACGATGTCCTCTTATCTAATTGACCAGATCAATGGAATTGAGAATATTCAAGTACTTGGACAATCTCAGGTGCTTGGCGCAAGTGGAGATGGCTACTTAAAGGATATCCAGATTGAAAACATGGTAGATGGAAGTCAACGCACTGCCGATGCCGGAGCCTTGTTTATTTTTATCGGAGCAAAACCTTATACCGATTGGTTAAAAGATAGGGTGATTAGAAACCCTCGAGGTTTTATTGAAACTGGAAAAGAATTAGAATTACATGCCTCTTTTAAAAAGGTCTGGAAATTAGAACGGCGGCCATTTTTACTTGAAACTTGTATTCCTGGAGTTTTTGCTGCGGGAGATGTCCGGGCAGGTGCTATGAATCGGGTAGCCTCGGCTGTTGGGGAGGGGGCTATGGCCATCAAGTATGTACACGAATATCTAGCTGAACATTAAGAGGTGGGTAGAGCAATGTTCTTTAAAGGGATAATCCATCCTTTTTTATGAAAAAAAACTTGGTTTTAAGGTAAAAAGAGCGGCTAGGTTTTTGAATTAAAAATATGATTATCAATGTATTAAAATTAATAGACGCCTCTTTTTTTGAATTTTGAAGGTAAAAGGGGAGCTCTGATTGTCGCTTCTTGAAAAGCATCTACCTTTTATTTTGGGATCGAGATTTTTATTTTTTGTTATTCAGGGTGCTTTTCGGGAAGCGAGTCGAACAATGACTCGCTTCCATTTTCTAAGCCCTCCCGACATTACTCTAAGAAATACTTAATTCGGTCGATCCATCTCCTTCATTTATTTCTTTATCTTTATTATTGCACGAATCTTTCATCCCTGACTAAGGGTAAGAATAATATGCAAGAAATAAGCCAGGAAAACATATTGACTCGCCTTAAATCTAATGATAAAGCTGCCTTGAAGGACCTTTTTCAGCTTCATCATGCAGGGGTTTGTGCGGCAATTTTTCGGATTATTAAAGATCGGAATACCGTAGAAGACCTGGCTCAGGAAGTTTTCTTACGCTTTTGGCAAAAAAGAGAAACGATTAATGTAAGTTCATCTTTGCAAGCCTATTTACGTCGGATGGCAGTTAATGAGGCATTAGGGCATTTGCGGAAGAAGAAAATGTTTGAAGAAGAAATAAATAATGATACCTTGGCGGGTGCTGCGCCAGGAGTCGAACACCAATATTTACACGGAGAGCTGGAAGAGCATATTAAAATGGCTATTGATGTTCTCCCTCCAAGATGCCGGACGGTTTTTCAATTAAGTCGTTTTGAGGAATTGAGTTATCGGGAGATTGCAGAGCAGTTAAATATTTCAATAAAAACAGTAGAAAATCAAATGGGGAAGGCCCTAAAGATCCTTCGGAAAGAATTGCACCATTATTTGCATTTTTTCTTGTAACCGGATAGGGGGTAACCCAACTTTTTTGCATCTTGATTGTAAGCATGACTATGGATACGATGGATAACCCCAAATATTTGGATTTAATGAGCAAGTACCTCTCCGGTAATATTGACCGGACCGAGCGTGAGGAGCTTATGTCCTGGGTAGAATCTTCATCAGCTAATCAGGCTTTCTTTGAGGAGATGATTCAACTGTGGGGGATGACTGGAGACCTCGAAGAAGAGGAGTACGAAGTCGATACTTTAGAAGCTTGGGCAAAACTTGAACCAAGACTTGATCCTCCAGCTGCTAGTCCATCTATCTCTCCCGGAAAAATTATACCTTTTTATTATCGAAAAAGCAGTTGGTCAATCGCTGCTAGTTTGGCCCTCCTGGTCGTTTTTGCCTGGCTCCTTTATCCTGCAATTAAGGGCCCTCAAATGATGTTAGTCACGACTTTAGGGCAAGAACAAAAAGAAGTTTTATTACCTGATGGTAGTAAAGTCTGGTTAAATGGTAATTCTAGCTTGGAATATGATCCCGTTTTCGAGGAGCGGATGGTTAAATTAGAAGGGGAAGCTTATTTTGATGTAGCCTCTATTTCAGATCGGACGTTTTCCATATCTTCCGGGAATGTGACCACTAAAGTCTTAGGTACGGTTTTTAATGTTCGAGCTTATCCCGAAGAAGCTTCTGTAGAAGTAACCGTAGAAGAAGGATTAGTTGAAGTTTCCCTGGTTCCTGAAAAACCGGAAAATAGGTCGTCCCTGGCTCCTCAATCAGTCCGTTTACAACCTGGAAAGTCAGCAATGGTCGATAAAACGGCTCAAAAAGTTGCCGTTTCAGAAGAGGACATTACCATTGTAACCGCTTGGCAAAAGAAAAAACTCATCTTCGACGATGAACCCATGCCCAATGTCGCCAAAACACTTGAGCGATATTTTGGCATTTCCATTGAAATTGATCCAGTGAAATATAAAGATTGTCCGGTCACTTTTGAAAAAGATAATCCTGAACTAGAAGATGTATTCGCCCTTTTGGAAGCCTTGTTTGATTACCGAATCGATAAAGGCGATGAAAAAATCTATTCCATTGCTGGGGGAGTATGCGATTAAGGATATTTGAGTGGCCAAATTCAATGGTCGAAACCTAGCCCAATGTACCTCGATCTTTACCAAAGCTTGTGCCGCGTATTTCAACCAAAGCTTTTGGTTCAACTTTTATTTGCCCTGTTTAGTACTCCTCTCTTTGCACAATTGCAAGACATTAAGTTGGATTATGCCTATGAAGGGGAAAGCCTGGAGTATGTAATCAATGATTTGTACGAACGCTATGATTTGCGCTTCGCTTACAGCAGTCGGTTTATTCCCTTGGAAACCAGTGTTGCCGCGAAAGCTGAAAAACAGGAAATTACCAGCGCACTTGACGCGCTTTTTGAACCACTCCAGGTTTCTTATCGATTTATTGGTAGTCAGATTGTACTTCGGCCTTCCAAAGTCGAAATTGAAGAGCTTAGCGAAAATCCAAAAGAAAACCAAGTAAATCCACAGAGCCCCGTTTATCGAGATGAACGCATGGAGGAGCTTCTGGCCGCACGCCGGGAAAAGTGGAAGGCTCGTTTACCTTATCTTCAGAAACGCTACATTTCTTCTATCGAAGGTAATCGCCCGATTGACCAAATTAACCTGGCAGACTATGAGTTAGGGCCCGAAGATCGCTTCTATGACC
>Ga0316204_10009337_pt1 | contig 13158 bp, 13 predicted proteins | sample 6monrhotite_MG_2_FD_205661 | JGI IMG/M metagenome (GOLD analysis project Ga0316204, IMG submission 205661) | Microbial mat bacterial communities from mineral coupon in-situ incubated in ocean water Damariscotta River, Maine, United States -... | ecosystem: Environmental > Aquatic > Marine >... | reverse complement strand
TTCCCTTTTTTACTCATGACTGCGTTGCTCCTCCTTACATAGAATGGCTATGTTGCGTCGTCGCGCCTTGTCATGCGCAAAAAATGAAGTGCTCTAACACCTAAATCCCAAACGCTTTGGGTATATACGAGAATAGGATATCGATCAACGGTAAATAGTATCACGTAGAAGCGGTAATTGATAATATACATTTGGGTGTCTTCGGAAAAAGAGAATAGATAAGATGTGGGATGAACGTTACGCTGCTGAAGAGTATGCTTATGGTACAGAGCCAAACGATTTTTTGAAAAATATGATTGAGCAAGTCCCTTCTGGACGTGTGCTTTGTGTGGCCGAAGGTGAGGGGAGAAACGCTGTGTTCCTTGCCGAACATGGTTATCATGTAACTGCTATTGATGCATCAGCAGTCGGTTTGGAAAAAGCGAATAAACTTGCTGCGCAGCGCAAAGTAACAATCAATACTGAGTGCCATGACTTAACAGAGTATATGTTTCCAAAAGATGCATATAGTGGAGTTGTTTCGATATTTTGTCATTTGCCGCCAGAGGCGAGAAAGCGACTGCACAAAAAGTTAGTCGAAACGCTATTGCCAGGTGGGGTATTGGTATTAGAAGCATATACACCAGAGCAGTTGAAATATAAAACCGGAGGCCCACCTGTTGAAGAAATGGCGATGACTCTTTCAGCACTCAAGCAGGAGTTGAAAGGGCTTGAATTCGTTCACGCAAAAGAGTTAGTGAGAGAAGTTGTTGAAGGGAAATATCATACTGGTACCGGTGCTGTTGTACAAATTATTGCGGTGAAACCTAAAGGAAGCTCTGATTAAGTCATCTAGCGAGCGATAACGGTGTTTACACTTCAAGAGGGCGAGGAAAAACAAATTCAGAATGCTTATTTATAAGCTGTGTTTTTTTGTTTGTTTTTGCCTCGCTTATGAGCGCCTACCTTTGGTGTTCTCATCTCTCTATCTCACTTATTTAGATCATCCGTAAAATAAAAAGGAGTTGCGTTATGGGGTTATTAGATAAAGCGAAGGGACTTTCAGATCGGGTTGTTGAAAAAGCAGTTGAATTCAGTAGCGATGAATTAATAGCGGATACAATAATAAAAGCTGTTGAAAAACAAGAAAAAGTAAATCGAGTACTTGAAGCGCGCGGCTCAAAGTATCGTGTCTCGAATATTAATATGCAAATGGGAATTCCTCCGAACGTTGAGTTTGGAATACAAAGAATTACCGAAGAAAGTTCAGAGAAATAGGCGTTTATACAATATGGTCAGTCGAAAATTAAAAAGTACAATAATTGTTCTGTCACTTGTTTCAGTAGCCACTGTATTTATTGTATTGCAATTGTCCAAATTTTCGGTTGATGTTTCCTTGAGTGGTTGGGAGCAAGACATAAGTGGTTATATAAAAGTAAGTAGGCAACAAGCTGAAACAAATAAGCCAATAGCACTATTTTTTTACACCGATTGGTGTTCAAGCTGTAAAGAATTGCGAGAGAATATTTTGGCGACTGCTGAAGTGAAATCTTATTTTGAAGGGGTTCACCCTGTAAAAATAAACCCAGAAAATGGCGTAATGGAAAACAAATTGGCTGAAGATTTTGGTGTTGTCGGCTATCCATCATTTTATTTAGTGCAAGCGGAAACTGGGGCTATAGAACAAATTCGAAAAACTTATAAAATCACACCTGATGAATTTGTTCAACAAATTAGAGATGCCGAAGTTAAACTACTCGCAAGTCGTTAATAATGAAACTCAAAACCCGCTCCTAATGCGGAATAGGTTTTAGCTTCATGAAAGAGTGCTTTTGTTTTATGTCGTAAATCTGGATCACTAATTTGATCGGTGTAATCGTGTTGTTCTAGTACGATTGGGGAGCCAAGCCCAAGCTTACTGGTCGAGATGCTGCCAAAAATTTTGAAACGAAAGCTCCTACCAAAGTCATAACCAAGGTCTACATATATAGGTGCAACTTCAGCGTTAGAGCTTGGTGCTGTTTCAGCCGTGGGAGACGTGTTGTTGCTATAGTTATAAACATAAGTGAAATCTTGCTGAATCGATAGCCTACCTACACCAAAACCTACATACATTCCATTACCACCAAAGGGATAGTAGTTGAATCCTACTGTTAACATGTCCTGTTCTGTATAAGGTGAGCTTCCGGCTGTGCACCAACTGCTACTGCTATATTCGTCATCGCAGCCTAAGCTCATGTCGATTGAGCGGAACTGAATTCGCCATTGTTCATTAAGTGCGTATTGATATTGAAAATAAAAGCCGTCAGCTTCATAGTTTTTTTCATGATTTACAGTGTTTGGTAAAAAGCCGAAACCAAAAGCGTGTTTGCCATGAGTTGCCATAGTTAAATAAACTGTTTCGTTATTAACTTTAGAGGTTTGTAATTTTTCTAAATGTTTTTCACAGAGTTGGCTCTTCTCTAGGTTTGCTGATGTCATAATAGTTTTAACTTTAGGGTATTCCCACATATACCCAGTCAGGTAGTCGATATAGAAACCATGCATATTTAATAGGTTAGCGTAATAGCTTGATGTTACGGAAGAATCAATTAACGTAGTAGACTTTGCATAACACGGGTCGTCAATTTCAATTTTGATATTGTGAAAGGAGCTTGGCCGAGTAACAATTTTTGTCGGGAGTGTTGTTTTATGAATATTCAGGTTGTGGATTACTTTTGCGGAAACTGGCCTTCCATCGCTTGAAATAGCATGAATTTCTTGAGTCCCAACATTAAACATGGAGGCGCAGCCAGAAAGTAGCAGTAAACTAGTCGCTGTAATGATTGCGCTTATTCGATTATTAGTCATAGCGGGCTACATGTTGTAATGAATGCTGACGGACGGTAATAAACCTAGCCGCACAAACTCAAATTCACTAAAACCTCTAAAACTTGCGGTATAAATGATATCAAGTGAAAAAATTAAACCATTGCGATTAGGGTTGCCAAAATCTAGTCCAAAACCCGCACCTGTATGTAATTCGTTGGCGCTTTTTATTTGATCATTTGAGACAATGTCAATACTACGATTGTTATCGTGTTCTGCTTCTATTCCTGCGATGAATTTCAAACCAAAGGGGAAAGCACCTTCTGTTAGTTCGAAGGTGTTTAAATATCTCCCGTAGGAGAGAGATGCGTCAACATACTCTCGGTCTTCATCTTTATCCACCGCACCAGCAAACGTTCCCTGAATAAACTGGTTGCCAAAATAACGGCGATAACTTAGGCCATTGGCGACAACCCAGCCTAAGCTAAGTCCAATAGCTTGTTTGGGTTGAGGTGAAGAGGGCTGAGCTATTTTTTCTGCTTGAACAAACGAGGAAAGGCAGAAGGTGCAGATAATAAATATGAATCTCATTGTTATTACTCTCTCTGTTTTGTTCATTGTATAGGAAATATTTCAAATTAAAATGTGAGCTACTTCACACCTGCGGTTGAAAAATAACCGCCCTACGATTGCCGCTTGATAGCTAAGGAAGTGTTGGTCGAAAGTTACCCGAATTTTGTTGATTGATATGACCTGCTTTGTCGTGAATCGATTTGAATTGCGTTTTCGGTAGATTCTACATGTTATACTTTTTAATCTGAATCCTCTACGGCTTGCTGCGCACATAAGCCCGCTGGGGATGTTCACTATTGAAGAATGTATTGCTGAAAATCAATCTTATGCTGAACAGAGTTGTGCAAGTTTTGTTTTTAACGATGGCGAAGATATTTCATTAATGGCAGACCAGTAAAGAATAAAACAGGTTATGGCTAATTTGCTTTCCAATGCCTGCAAGTTTTCGCCAGCAAACAAACAAGCGGTAATCGAAGTTAAAAATTATGGTGAAGGTATTCCAAAAGAGTTTCATGGGAAGTTGTTTGATAAATTCACTCAGGCTGATTCATCAAATACCCGAAAACAAAACGAAACTGGGTTGGGCTTATTTGTAGTGAAAAAAATTATTGAGACACATAACGGAGAAGTATCATTTGAGACGGGAACAGGCGTGGAAACGAGTTTATTTGTTAAATTACCAATTGAGTCTTAAGTCTTTGCATTTTGATTTGGTATTTTATGATGCTTAAATCTACCCCAGTTCGTTGGGTGATATTCTTTTTGGTCTCGCTGTTAGTATGTGGGATTATTGCCTACTCATATATTGAGCCAAGAGAAATTGTCATTAGTGATTTGCAAGCAGAAACCATAGCGTTGAAAATAGCGAAGAACGAGGATACCGATAAACGACTTAATTTAATTCGTTGGCATCGTGAAGAAAACTATCCAATATTAGGTCTTGCATCTTTCATCTGGCATTCAAATAGTGAAAATGTTTCGGAGCCAAGCTTTAATGGTTTCTTAACTCACCTTGATCAGTCACATGCTTTGCCTGATTGGTTAGTGGGCGTAAAAGAACCGCTTTGGGGTTCTCATGAAGAATTTCTATCGAACTCACGTGGGGAGTTTGAAAATAAGTTGCGCGATTTTCTGCAGGATACGATGGATGAACAGATTCAATATCTCATCTTAAAGCTGGAAGCTAAACTACCGAAAATGTTAAAAGAGGTGAAAAACCCTTTTGCAAAAATGCATGTGTATGAAAATTTTTACCATGTCGCTGTGCAGGAAAACGGAGTATATGCGTTATTGGACTATTGGGTTTTTATGGGTGATGGTATCTCCTCTGGTGAGCGATATAATAATCAAGGATGGGGGCTGTTACATGTATTGGAAAATACGAAAGGTGATTCTGATAATTTAGTGCAGACATTTGTTTCCAGTGCTGAACTTTTGCTGACGCGTCGTGTTGAAAATGCACCGGTTGATGAGAGAAAGTTTCTCCATGAGTGGCGTCGACGTCTTCATACTTATGTTTATGTGCCTTAAGTGATGAAGCAATTCTTTTCTTTATTACACCTGTTTCTTTTTTTATGCCCTCTACTGACTGTTGCAGAAGAAAATACTATTGATCTCCACTTTTGCTTCGGGAATTCTAATCAATTAGTTGCCGAAGGCCGAATTCTTGAAAAACATGAGCATTCACCTAGCAAAGAGTCGGATGGTTTCGTTGAAAACTTTTGGCGAACGCTGAGACTACTGATTAATGATGAAGAAGAGTATGCAAAAGTCGATTTAGTGATTGATGGACGATACTTTAGTCAATTGGCAGACGAAGAAGGGTATTTTCGTTTTGAGGTTTTGTTGAAAGATGAAAGAGTAGATTCGATAAAAAAACTTCTCCTAAAAAGTGAAGGCGCAGAGATGGATGTGGGGTGTTCATTGTTTTTGCCAACATCTAAAAAGCGTATCGCTATTATTTCGGATTTTGACGATACGGTGATTGTTTCAGATGTTACTGATAAACCTAAGTTGTTAGTGAATCTTTTTACAAAAAATATTATACAGCGAGAAATCGTAAATGGCATGAATGAGTTTTATAAAAAGACATTGGCTGTTGATGATAATGATTCGACGGTTCCACTCTTTTTTGTGACAGGTTCGCCAAGGCAAATTCAACCTATGATCGAGGAATTTCTAGATTATCATGGTTTTCCTTCGCGTATTGTCTTTACAAAAAAATTGAACGGCGATGATAACGACCCGCTATTGGATCAATTTCGGTATAAGGCAAATAAGATCGAAACGATTATAAAAATGTTACCTGAGATAAAATTTGTATTAGTAGGTGACGATGGAGAACAAGATCCAGAAGTTTATGACTATTTTCAACAACGTTATCCTGATCAGGTAGATAGTGTCTTTATTCGTCAAGTTGTTAAGGACAAACCGCGTCAGCGTTTTGAAGGGCAAACTTTGTTTGTCGATAATCCCGGCAATTAGCGTTTTGTTATGCTAAATTAGTGCTCCGTCTGTTCCTTGTTTTATGATTACCTTATAATCTTGTTTTTCATCCAATTTCACTATAAATATGACTCAACGAATTGCTTTAGGTGTTGAATATGATGGCCACGGTTTTTGTGGTTGGCAGGCACAAAAAGAAGGTGTCGAAACTGTTCAAGGCTCAGTGGAAGAGGCGCTTTCTACTGTTGCAGATGAGCCGATTCGCGTGATATGTGCAGGACGAACCGACACTGGAGTTCACGGCGCCGAGCAAGTTGTCCATTTTGATACCAATGCTGAACGTTCTAATCGTTCTTGGGTGTTTGGTGCTAATGCTAATCTTCCCAAAGGCGTTTGCATTCTCTGGGCAACGCCAATATCTAATGAGTTTCATGCACGTTTTTCAGCACGCAGGCGTCGTTATCGTTATGTGATTTTTAATCGCCATGTGCGGCCAACGTTTCTTGCATATCGAACTACGTGGGAGTATCGACCATTAGATGCTGAGCGAATGCAAGAGGCAGCCCTACATTTAATAGGAGAACACAACTTTGATTCTTACCGTGCCGTTGGTTGTCAGGCAAAAAGCCCGATTCGAACAGTGAGCTATATCAAGTTACAACGACAAGGAGAGTTTGTTTGGTTTGATATTGAAGCCAACGCGTTTTTACACCATATGGTTCGAAATATCGCTGGTGTTTTGATGGCTATAGGTGCAGGTGAACAAGAGCCGATATGGGCGAAGCAAATTTTAGAAGAGACTGACCGCACAAAAGGCGGCGTGACGGCTCCGCCCTATGGTTTATATTTAACCGGAGTTGATTACGATGAGGAATTTGTTTTACCTCAAATCAAAGAGCCATCGATTATTTGGTAGGTGTGGTTAAGGGGATTTATTTAGTTGCGTGATTTTAATAGAATTGATCTTTCTTCGTTTATATATCAAAAAAATACACAGAGAAAGACTCTGTTGCCTGTATCGTAACGACTGAGCTAGATATGAAATTGCTGGGAATTTGCAGGATGTAAGGTTTGCCCCTGCGCCGCTCTATCTTCTACTTCCGTGCAGTCGTGCGGAAAATCCATTATGATTGAATTTTCCGATCCCTCTCGGCGAATAGTGACGGTTATTAACCTCAAACGATCAAAATATTTGATTCAAGAAGGCTTCTCCTCGCTACAGCTCCTATTCTTGGGCAGTCTCCTAGTCTTCTGGGAGTTACATTCATTGCCTATATCTTAAAAGAATAGTAAAATTTATTTGAAACCTGAAATGGTTTTTCTGTTTAATATATGAGCAGCTAGCGAGAATAGGAATTTCAAATATGGCTTTAGATCAACTCGAAGCATTTTTAAAGAAAATGCAATCTGACCCCACACTTCAAAGTGAGGTGCTCGCCACATCAACTGCAGATGATGTGGCGAAAATAGCACTAAAGCTTGGTTTTGAATTTTCAGGAGATGAATTATTGAGAATGTCAGGTAAGAAAGTTGGCAGGGTTACTGTTAAAAAAAATGACCTTCCTGGAGAGTACAATTAAATTTTTTTGAATATCTGATTGTGTAAGTGTAGGAAGAATGCGCAATATATTTGCATCAAATCAACAGTATTTTGACCCAAGCAGAACACCCTCTTTAGTGGCTCTCATAACTCTCCATAGCATAACGCTAGCGGTGAGTGGTAAGCCGTAGTGGGGGGAGGTTCTTTTAACGCAAACGAACATCGCGTAAAAATCCAGTTGATTGCTTTTGCCTATCAGAGATTTGTTTAAGTGAATTGTCAAAAAAAGAAAAAAAGGGTCAAATCTATACATTAAAAGAAAAAGGGTCAAATCTATACATTAATAATATAAAATATCATCATCACCTATTGGCCAGACCTCTCTGAATAGAATACAAAAACGCCTATTACCATATGAACCGCGGGGCGGGTTATCGTGATTTTTTTTGCGCGATGAACATTACCAGATGTTTTTTGAGCTTTTGCGAGAAATTCACGACATGTTTCAGGTAGAGATACGTGCTTACTACTTAATGGGTAATCATTACCACCTCCTGATAAGTACTCCCGATGCTAATTTAAGCCGTGCGATGCGACACCTAAATGGTGTGTATACACAAAGATATAACCGCATGGAGAAAACTGATGGCGCTCTATTTCGCGGACGGTTTAAAGCACTTCTGGTAGAAGCTGATAGTTATCTACGAAGTGTCAGAAAATATATTCATCTTAATCCTATCGATGCTGGTCTTATCAAAAAGCCTGCGAAATACCTCTGGGTTTGAATATCTGCTACAGGAGGATAGAAGCTTAGCGCGTCGAGTAAATTGTTTACTTAAAGTAGTTAATAAATAGATTTTACCCATTAACTTTTAGGGGGGCAATTACATCAATGATAGTTACCCATTAAACAATGGGTGTGAATGACGACATCAAAACGCTTATGGGATTCTTCGAGTGTCTGAAGAAAAGCAGATAATAGTCGTCGTTGAAAATATTTAAGCAGTTTTCGTATTTAAAGACGAAGCCGTATTGGGGGAATCATTTTTGGGCAAAAGGATATTGTGTTGATACTGTTGGAGTTGATGCGGAAATGATACGACAGTATGTAAGATATCAGGAAAAATTAGAGCGAAACTTAGATTTATCTGAATAAATTAACTAAGTGGCGACAAACTAGCTAGCCTTCTCAGAGGGCTAGCTCTATACGTCCTTCTAGGGTGTTTTCAAAACCACGTTATTAGAACGTGGATCTTTACTTATAGTTAAATAGGATTGACCCGAATGGCACTAACTTACTACCTAGTCAGCAGCAAAGGATACAGCATCGTTTCTAAAAAATGATTTTACCAGTGCCTTGTTTTGAGCAATTAGCTCCAAATCGATGAATGTTCTTTGTAGTAACGACTCGCCTTTCTTCAGTGGCTCTAGCATTTTATTGTTTACATATTAGGTTAAGGCGTGACAGAAAAAGCGTTAAGCAAAATTGCCTCTTCTCCTACTGAATTAGTAACCACAAGACCGTATGTTTGTGGTATGAAATCAGCCGCAATTGTTGCGGTAATAGTTGTTGCTGTAACGGTAGTCACTGTTATTGCAGGATTACGTTGATATATCCTTCCTTTCCCGTAAATGTAACCGCCATTTAAAACATACTTATTCGGAAAAGGGGTGAAACTTTCCAGTGTAGTTGGCTCGGTATCTGAACCTGTTGTATAAGGCCCACCTATCAGTTTAGGGTGCGTAGGGTCTGATATATCAAAATCATAAAAACCAATAACAGAGCCAGTTTTCACATTAACAGCGGTTGCTACGTCACCGTCGATTTCGACTCTATTGAAATTCCCGAGCGTATAGTAACTGGCAATTGGGCTTGTTATAGCGTAGTTGGTGTCAGGCCCAACATCGTATACATGCAAACCTCCGTCAGATGAGTTGGAGGTGTTACGACTTGCTGCAATTGCATAAACTTTTGTTGGTATACCCGGCACTAGTTTGACGTCAACATCCCATATTCTATTGTACCCACTTGCTTGCGTAGGCCCTTTTACAGCAAACCTGACAACAGGGTCTACAGGGTCTGTTGCATCAATAATAATCAGGTCACCTTCTGTCTGGACACCATTTAAATCTACTGATGGTGCCGCGTTACTTTGGCGAGCCTCATTAGGAACGCCAGCAACAAAAACTAATTTCGTGGAATCTACAGTAACAACTTTTAATTTAGGTAATCCATAATTGTTTAGCGGAGTAAAACTTAAAATGTTAGCCCTGGTAGTGATTGATGTATCAATTATATAGAGCCCCGGCTGGTCATAAAGCGTCATCGGCTGGGGAGAATGAAGGCCTTTCAATACATATAATATATTTCCGTCAATCTCAATGTCATTGATACCATCAGAAACGTTTGGATGAAAACCATCTTTTCGCGTAAACACGGGGAATCTATTTGTTAGAACAGGAGTGGACGGTGTATTAAAGTCGTGAATAACTAATGCGTCATATGCTTGAGTGATAGGAACAAACAACCTATTATCAGGTGTCACATTGAATCCGTAATATACGGTACTGTTTGAAAAAGTATCACCGCCAGGCGATCGTATTATATCTGGGTAGATGGTTGTTTGAAGTATTGGGTTTAACGGGTTTATAACATCATAAACACTGATGGGGTTATTTCCCTCTTTTCCAACATAAAGTACGTTGTTTTGTATTTGAACGAGGTCAGGTTTCGTTATATCAGTCAATCGAGTTACCACGGTGCTTACGTTAGGATTGTTTATAAGCCCTATTTTAACGCCCGAATCAAATCCTGTTCCAGTTATGGTGATAGAGGTGCTGGTGGTTGATGATCCGCTGTTAGGTGTAATGTTAGTAATTGTTGGTATGGCAGCGTGGCTTGCTGTGAAAGAAAAGGCTCCATAACAAATAAACAACACGCTATTTGCCTTCCATTTACGCGCGTGCCTGACGACAGAACTAGTTCTGAAAAGTAAAAGTAATATGGCTATAAGAGTGAGTGAATAAAGTTCTATTAAGCTCATAGCTCCTCCAATAACTTCTGCGCTGTCTCCTTGAGGTCCATATGGTCCATTATTTAATCCTGGTGCCGGTGGCCTCATATATGGAAGTCGTGAAACTTTATGGTTTATAGTCGCCTTATTATTATAAAGATATGGGTCGGGTAAAGAGCTATCAGTAATTTCAGCTGTTATATTTCGCGTAGCTCCTTCACCAAATGCCGTTAATGTAAGATCAATCCATAACTCTGTGTTGGGCAGTAAAGGTGCAGAATAGTAGCAAACGCCACGATTTTCATCTGCAATTTTGTAGCAACTAACGGTTCCCCCGCCTACGGGGGCGGTATAAGTAAAATCAGAAAGAACCATACTATCAAATGTATAATTTATTATTAAAGCTGAGCCTCCCAAACCACCAACAGTGTTAGGCCCCAAATTTTTAATTCGCATTCTATATTGAACGGGTTCCTCAGGACGAATATTAAAACCCGCTTCAGTTGTTATTCTTAGCTCTAAATCAGTGTAGGGTACAACCACATCACCATATTCTGTAGCGCCAGTATCACAAGCACCGTCTGTTCGACCAAATAATCGTTGGTCAAATTGAGTGGAGCAGTTTGCCATAGGAATGGCATCTATTGCCGGACTGCCAACCACTGGTGGCCGAGAAATGGGGTTGATAAGAAATGGACCCGGGGGCAATACAGGGCCACCATGCGCGCCAGCGTCAAGTAGGTTTGGCGCTGTCTCAATCGCTGAGTCACCAGTTGCATTGAGCCCGCAATTATTAGCATCGGTAATATTGTATCCTTCGGAATGAATTAAATTCAGGTAGTCATTCGTATCGATTTGTGGCGTAGGATCCGTAATTCCGTTAGGGCCTAACGAGTACCCGCCACCACACAATTCACCTCTATAAAAGCGATTATTTATCAAGTTAAGAGCAGCAGGGTATGCAAATATTTTTTGTGTGTAGTCACTATCACCAATGATTGAATTTTTTATTGTCACCCAGTCTCGCGGATTGTTTATGTCGAACTGATCTGGCTCCGTGGCGACAAACAGTTCTTCTCCAGGACTTAGAGAGCGCGAAAAGTTACCTGTCAGTGTGACCTGATCCAGTTTTACGGCAGCAGAAGTGTAAAGTCCTGTGCCAAGTGCCCGAAAAGAAGCTCGCCGATGATTGCCGACGATAGTTGTATTCTCCAAGGTAAGATCACCAAAAAGAATATTGGAGACCCCTACACCTACACCTGATCCCCCATTCCAGGATATGGAGCTATTACCAACATACATTAAAGCCATATTACTTATACCAGCGCCCATTCCAAGTATTGCCTGGTTGTTATCAATAGCACTCCCAATGATGATTGCAATAGATTGATAGTCGGTATTAGTAATATCAGGAGTGCAAGTTGGGCACTCTGTCGGAGCACTCATATTCGAAATACCTCCACCGTCGCCTCCATCAGCTTTATTGTCACCAACATAGCTACGGGAAACAGAAAGAATTCCACCTATATTTGCAATGCCCCCACCTGAGCCTCCCCAGCCAGGTGGGCCAGGCAAGATTTTGTTTATTCTATTCTGCATAATGATGCTATCTGAAATGTAAGCAACTCCGGTGTTACAAATGCCTGCCCCTGTATCACCCCAATTACGGTTAATCTCACTGCCATTGATAACTTCTAAATATCCTAAGTTGCGGATGCCACCACCACCAGATTGAATCTTTGATGCACTATCAAAATAGAGTTTATTGCTAGCATAGTTGAATATAACATTACTGCTATCGACGATGAGCGAAGCATTTATATCATTAAATATACCGCCCCCAACACCGTATTCATGCGCTGTTGGAGAAAGGAACGGACCTATTGATTTGGCTACTGCGTAGTTATCAGAAATTTCAACATTTTGAATAATAGTATTTGGACCCGCATTGAAAATACCGGCTCCATTACCGTAGACAAGTTTAGCGTTTTTGGCGGTAAAGTCTTTAAGCGTAACTTTTCCTGCGGTGGAATGTATGTGGAAAATTCTGTCTTGATTTACGGCTCTATTCGCGTCGATAATTGAGGTTGTCATTGAGCTGCCTTGAATGACTAAATCACCTCCACCGGTTATGTCTAAATCTCCAGTTACTGCGGCATCTTCATCGGAGCCATGTCGAGTAAGCAAGTAAGTTTGCTCACCTAAAATTATGGTGTCATCACTTGGAAGGATATTTGTTTCTTGGATGGCGGCTCGTATAGTACAAAGCCCACTACCTAGCGCACTACAAATACCGTCACCAGGATTAGAATCTTCTTCGTCAACTGTGCTGTCAACAGTGAAAGTCATACCAATAGCTGATGTTGAGAATGCTAGAGATAGAAGCAAAGCTCCTAATATACATACACTTAATTGTTTTTGCTGATATGACATTATTACTTCTCAGTTTATTTACAAGATAACCCATACTTTTAGGTGTATATTAGAGATTTCTTATTGTACAAGATTTAGGCGCTAAAACAATTGGTTTTTCACATTTATCAGATTTAGTGGTTTATGAATTTACAAGAATATGATGGGGTCAGGTCTTGTTGTGTGCGTCCATTTGTTCTGCGATTTTCTTATGGCTAGACTTCTAAGTAAGTAGGTCGAAAGTTTTGCACGAAACAAGACCTGATAATCATATAGCCAGTCTCCCAAAGTTCAGTGCCAGTTGTTAGACTGGTGTTGGACACATAAACCAAACTATTGGGAGACTGAAATGAAATTATATTGTGGAATGGATTTACATTCAAATAA
>Ga0316204_10009335_pt1 | contig 13159 bp, 7 predicted proteins | sample 6monrhotite_MG_2_FD_205661 | JGI IMG/M metagenome (GOLD analysis project Ga0316204, IMG submission 205661) | Microbial mat bacterial communities from mineral coupon in-situ incubated in ocean water Damariscotta River, Maine, United States -... | ecosystem: Environmental > Aquatic > Marine >... | reverse complement strand
CCTGTTGTTCCTTGGATTGTTTCCATTCACCAAGTTTCCCTTCGGCCATGGAAGTAATTTCTTCCACTTGCTGTTGAGCGGTGTCAACCTTGTCAACCAGTTGCCACACCCTGCTGGCTACTGACGCCGAAGAGTCTTCCAACAGATCCCGCAGCGCAGCGTCCCGTGCGTCTGGATTCAGGGCTAGGATCTTGCCAAAACCCTGTGTGTCCGGCATCAGTCGTTTGATCGATTTGACCGCACTTTCGATGACTGAGTCTACTCGTTCCCTGGCCTTGCGTACTTCAGGACTACGCAGAATATCCAACTCAGCGATCTGGTTGACCATTTCCTCGCGTTCTGCCTTGAGCTTGGCGTATTCTTCCGCGTCATAGGAGTCCTTGGCAGCAGTCAGTTCCCCCTTGAGTTGCTCTAGTTGAGCCATCATGTCGGTTCTGGTTGCCTCAGATTCCTTGAACTTTTTTTCGATCTCCTTCTTGGATTCCCGTAGAGCTTTCCAATTGGTTTTCTGTTCGTCGTTATCAGGAGTCTCCTGTGGTTCAGGAGTTTCTGCCGCTTTAGGAGTCTCCTGTGGTTCAGGAGCTTCCTCGGTTTGTGGACGCTCCTGTTGTGCAGGAGCATCGGTGGTCATGCTCGCCATGACGGAGTCACTAAATGGACTCGTTTCTTCGTCACTCATTTGTCTCACCTTTCTTCAAAAGTCGCTTCTACGTCCCTGGCATCCTCTGCCAAGGTCTGAAGCGACAGTAACTTGTTCAGGCATATGTAATACCCGTCTTCAAGACTTCCCAGCCTTAGCTGTTCTCCCTCGCTTGCGTTTAGCGGGAGCTGCATTATTTGCTTTGGCGTTTCTTTTCTCAGCAGCTCCAGGATACCCAGCATCTCCGTAGTCAGGAATAATCGTTTTGTCGCTGATGTCAGCTCCGGCGATCTTCTCCAATCGGGGGATGGGATGTAATCTGTTGGTGGTTTCGGTTGTAACTTTACTTGGGGTTTTTTTCTTAATCCGAACATAAATTTTCATTCTTTCCAGAAGATCTTCGTGCGATATTTTGGTCCACCCACTCTGGTAGTCGTTGACTCCAAACACAACCATGTGTTCCTGTTGTTTGGCGTCATACAGACTACCCCCTGGGAATATGACCAACGGAAACTCCAGCACTCGGTGGTTGTTCTTGGAACCGGTTAGTAACGGCAAGCTTGTAGATCGGGTAATTCTGAACGGAGGCTTTGCCTCAAAAGCATACGCACCCATGTAGTATCTGCGTCTGCCTCTCCACCATGGCAACGAGCTGTGGTAGAACGCAAAATACTCATCTCCGATGCGGACAGGGTTACTGCCTCCTCGTCGTCTACCATGCCGCCACATGTCACTTGGCAGATCGGTTTTATATTCTTCCTGCGGACTTGCGGCTGAATCACACCGAACAACCGTGTGCGGTTCCATGTCGTATACCATGTGCATCTCTCCTTCGTGCATGAACCAAGTCCAGTTCTTTTCATGCTCTGTGTTGGAAGGAAGATCGTGTCCGTTGTGCCCATACTTGGGATGGTTGATTCCTTGGATGTTCCATGACTTATCCATGATAGCCAAGGCTATGTGTGCATGGCCCAACCCCTGAATAAAGTTTGTACACGACAGGACCAGCTTGTTACCCGTATCCAAGATCCGTGGATCTTCCCACTGCTCACGTTTGGATTTACCCAGTGGCAACGGTATACGAGTTCCTGAATCTGGAACTACGTCGGTGCCATCCAGTCGGTAGCGATCCAACGCACTGAACGAGTCGTAAGGAGGTTTTTTGTGAGGGTTGAACTGACAGTTGCGGACGATCAACCATCGTTGTTTGTCATACTCTACAATAGACGGGTTAAAAAACAGTCGGTTCTCCTTCCCATAAGGCAGATCAAATAACCCTGCTTGCCAACCTTCATGTTCAGCCTGTTCCTGAAACGTAGGAACGTCCGTATCAAAGTGCTTCATGATCAGGTCAATGCTGTCGTTGTTCTGCGACATCACCCGTCGAAACTGCTGGACCGTGTCCTGAGCTGAAGCTGATAGTTCGTTCAACTGATTGACCCGTGTGTTCAGATCGTCTTGAAAGGTTTTTAGTTGGGATTCCAGGTCGAAATACTGCTGCGAGGTTGGGCTTATCATAGATCTTATTTTGTTTATTATCCGTTCTTTCGATATACGCCACATACGTTTGTCGTTTTAAGTTCTTCTATTTTGGTGCATTTGGTCATCAGTAGTTCCCGCGCCATTTTCGTGGAAGCCCAGTCCTCGTCGTCGAAGTACACTAATCCGTTTGGTGAAACCCGATCCACCCACAGGGCTACGTCACGGGTTGAGTCCCACTGACTATGGTTGCCATCAATGTGCAGCACATCCACTTGACCCTTGATTTCGTGGTAGGCATCTACCGTTGACATTTTCAGCAGCTTGGTGTAGTTCAGCACACCCAGTTTACCGCAGGTCTGGTGGCATTCGTTGTACATGGCTGGGTAGTCGATGCCTCTCCACCATGCGGCGTTTTCTCCTTCGTTGTTGGCTACCGCTGGGCTTGCTGCCCAAGTGTCTACTCCGTAGGCGACACCTTCTTCTCCTAGTGCAGCCAATGCCAAGGCAAACGCCACGAAACTCCTGCCCGCAAACACTCCCAGTTCTACACAAGTGGTTGCACGTTGTTTAACGACTGAGTCAAATATGTGGTTTGATTTGGCGGGGTCACACCATCCGTTCATGCTTGGAACGGTTTCAAGTAGTTTTCCTTTGTAGTTCATGAAAAAAGAGGTAGCCATAAGCTACCTCTTCAGCCTCTTCAGGAGTTACGTTTTGTCAAACATTTTTATTCTGGTTCCTGATAGTGTTGGCAGTCAGCGCATCTTGTAGTCTCATTTGGTTTTCAGTCCTAGCTCGACTAAGCTCCATTTCGTTCTGCGCTCGTTGCTGTTGGATAGTCATTTTCTGTTGAGCTTCAGCCTGTTTGATCTGAACTTTAGGGTCCATTCCCTGCTGGATCTGCTGGGCTTCCTGTTGTCCTTGCTCCATGGCACCTGATTGCTCGACCAAACTACCCAGCTCCTGCATTTGTTGTTGCAGGATCTCAAAGCGTTGGCTTAGTTGTTGGAATTCTCCTTGTCGGATTGGGTCGTTAGCCAATCTAGCCAAATGCTCGCCTGTATGCTCAAGCACTGCCATAGCGTAGACCAGGATTTCTTGAGGGTTTCCACCTTGTTGCAAGGAAGCAATTCCCTCTGCCACAGAAGCCATATGCACACCTGCATGGACCACATCGTTCTGTGTATCCGTGACCACAACCACATTCCCCACTCGCATACTCCCATTCTCCTGTGTCGCATCCCATTCGTGATCCTGCAAAGTTGTTGCCATACGGTTTTTAGGGTTATACCTGTTTACCATTCCATACCCAGCGGTGGATGCTATGAAGTCATCCATCAGGTTGACTCGTCCACCTTCTGGCAGCGATCCGGCCACAGACCCAAGTAGTGACTGCAAGGTCTGAGTTCTCAGGAAATGACTTCCCTGTCCGATGGTTCTGGTAGCCTTGATGGTGCATGCCGCGAAGATGTCCTCGGGCACTCCTTTGGCTGCTACTTTCTGACGAAACACTCTGGCTGCTTTGGCCGTGTCACTGAAGCTGTTCAGCTTGCCAGTCAAAGCTCTTCGGAATCGTTCTGCATACCAGTTGTCCAGTTGTTCAAAGTATCTTTGGATGCCGGTCTTGGTCAGCACGGACTGCTGGTTGACCGTAGAGGCTACCTCAAACGCAGTACGTGGGTTTCCTTGCGGCTGTGCTACCTGTGGCCTGAACTGTGCCAGATTGGATTGTAGTTCCATGTCCATCGTTCTGGACACGCTCATGGCTGCTTCCATCGATGAACCAATCTGATTGAAGTTCATCGGTTCAAAGTTTGATTTCCAAATCGTAAACGGTCCCATGTGAACCATGCTGTCTGGGGTGGCAGATCCGGTTTGTTGATTTCGGATATGCAGACTCGACATCACGAACGCATTGTCCGCTATGGAGTTTGTCAGTCGTTCCTTGGTCCACAGGAATGGGAACATACGAACCCCAATGCCTTTGATGGAGTGGTAGGTTCCATCTCCACGGTCAAGCATGAACGGGCACATGATCTGGTTCCAGTTCTTGTACTTTCTGACTTTACGATACAGGAACCCGTAGTCGTGATCCAAGCTGACCCATGCCTCGGTGATTCCACCTTCCTTGTTGTCCTTGTTTGGAAATTCCTTGAAGAACAATCTGGCTACGTTGATCACTTGGTCAGGGTTGGTGTACTCCAGATCGTTGTTACGGATAGCCTGTTGCTGACGTTCCCAGTCCTTGGGGTAAGTAGCGAACTCGTCGGTTGCACTCAGTATAGATTTACGCACTGCCTCTACGTCCCAACCTACTTTGCTGGCTACATCAGGGTCGTTGATATACTTGAACAACTCTGCCGGAGTAAATACTTCCCTGACCACAGCCTTGGTCCACCGATTCATGTCGGATGGTTCGTTGTTGGCTAGAAGAACACGGTCGTGCTTTTTGGGGTAAGTAACCCAGTCGTCATCCCGCTCCCACAACACAGGACCGGAACCATACAGGACCATGTCGTGCTGGCTCAACTGAATGCCGTAATCCAGACAAGGGTCTTGCCGTTGGATCTCGTCAAATTCTTCTGTCAGGATCTTGCCCCACTCATCGTCCTTGTCAGGGTTGCCTGAGTCGCATGTAATCGTGGCATACGTCGGAACCTCCGCGAACAGATCGTAGTATGCAGTCAACGAAGTTTGCAGGAACGACATTGCCTGGCCTGAGTTAAAGTTTGACCTGTACTTCTGACCTGCCTTGGCAAGCGCATTCGCTGAGTAGGGAGGGTTGCCATCAACCAATCCTTTGACTCTGGAGTTACGGTCCAATCGTCGGTCGTTCTGGTCGATGATGTCGTTTGAGATTTGTCGGGCGACTATAGGGTCTGTGACCCTTGTGTTAGGCACCGACCCATTTTCGTTTAGATTGTCTAAATCGTTGTTCATTATATTTCCTCCCACTTGTTCAGGGGGCATTTTTCACCCGCTACGTGCAGTTTCAATCCTGAGCATCCGCATGACCCGCATCTACCCATACCAAATGATCCTTCTCCGTTCCAGAGCGAACATTCCTCGCACACCGAACGTCGATCCAACAACTGCTCTGCGGTGACCATCTTGAATCCGTTGTTTACAAAGTTCTTGATGGCGTTACCCGCTCTGGTCAGTAATTCGGTTTTGGTAGGAGGAGTGTAGTCAAAGCATCTGTCGCTGTGTGGATCTGACTCCAGTCGTTTGCAGATCTGGTCCATAATCAAATACTCCAAGTTTTTGGGAGGAGTCTTTTTGCTGGCAAAGTATGCCTCGCGTACAACGACTACGGCATGTTCCAAAGTAGTTCCTCGGAACTTGTTGCCGTCCTCGTCTAAGTAGATCCATCCTCCTGGAGGAACCATGCTGGTGTCAGTGATTGCTTGCATATTATACAGGTGCGTCTAGGTCGTCGAATTCATCTCCAATGTCGTCGTATACTGCGTTGGTCAAATCCACGAACTCGTCAGTGTCCTGCTCACGTACGTGGTCTGCTATATATACTCCTATGCCAGATCGTTTGGCAACCTCAGTTAGTATGACAGTGCAGTCAGCTATATCCGGTGACATGCCGTACACAGCTTTCATGTCGCGTTTGGTTTGTAGCTTGAGCTTTCGACGTTCGTCCTCAAATTCTCTGGAACAAAACTCTTTGGCAGTCCACGGGTCGATACCTCTAAGCTGACCCGACTGCAAATATTCCCGTGCCGTGAACCACAACTCGGTCACACGCCGGTCGTAGACTTCTTTGGCAGGTCTCAAGTCCTCGCTCGATACAGGTAGATCACTGGCTGCTCCACCAAACTCCACTCGGTTAATCCGTGGTGACCATTGCTTGGCTAGAATGTCGGCCAAACCGCCACCCTCACCACTGGCGTCAATACCGAAGTCCTCTGGTCTGCATCCTCGTTCCTCGCATTTGGATTGGATCTGAGCGGCTAACTGAAAGTGAACCGGTTCTTCTGAGGAAGCATCTATTTCAAGTTCATCAAACAACTCCAGTTCAATGCCTGGTTTACCGTCATCGATAACCCCGACCACCGCAAACCGCAACACAGCTCTGTCACCACCACCGAACGCTGGATCGCATGCACCGATGACCTTGATCTCTCGTCGAAACAGAAAACCCAAATGAGCTTCCATCTTGGCAAGTAAGGTTTCGTTGAACACGGTTTTAAGCACACCACTCGGTGCCCAGAACCCACGGTAGAACTTCCAGAACAACGGAGACTCAGGTCCATACTTTCGACGGGAACCTTCAAGCTGATGCTCCGTCATCAGATACTTGTAGGTTGTCTTGCCCGCTATGATGTTCGGGCTACGTTCTGCGTCAAAGCGCACACAGTAACCAGGTTCCCCGTTTAGCTGGATCTGAGTTTCCCAATCTTCTGTTTCAACAGTGACAGAATTCCAGCCATCTTTTGGCTCACTGAATTTTCCGTGGGGATCGTAGTGACTGTTTGGATTTCCGATGACGAGCATTTGGAATTGTTCACACCCTGCGTAAAGGTTTGCTGTTGCATCAAAAATGGCCTGGGGAGTGTCCGTCGCTTCATCGATTACTATTAAAACTCTGCTTGTGTGAATACCCTGAATGTGACCCACCGCTGCCGAGGTATTACCGTCTTTGACCGCAAGTCCGAAGATAGCGTTCTTTTCGTCGCCTTTGACTGCTTGCCATACGGTCTTGGAATCAACCATGTTTCCAGGTGGATTCCATTCCATGGATGTATACAGTTTCTGGACTTCACTCCACATACGTTTGCGGAGCATGCCTTTGGTGGTGGATGTCAGCACTGCCGCACTAACGTCAGGTTGGCAGATCCACCACACCGTGCAGTAAAGGGCACCCGCGAAGGTCTTGCCTGAAGCAGCACAACCAGTCCATGAAACGAACTGGTTGTCGCACAAGGATTGGATCTGTCGTTCCAGCCATATGTTCCATTCTATTTTCGGCCACAGGATGGAGACTATGTTTCTGAAGTTATCGAACCGTGTGCATTTGGCTTTCTGCAAACCTTTGTATGCCACGAACGATAGCATCTCGTACTGCAACTGCGTTAGCCCTTGGATCTTGTCGAATCCATAGGTACGTAGTTCGTAGTCCTTGGACTCGTCAAGTCGCTTGATCAAGTCTCCCATGGCAGTGCTGTTAGCTATCTGCCGTTTACGAGCGTCAAGCTTCTCCTTGGTAGCTTTTTTGGAGATAGCTTTTGCCATTTGTTATCGAACGGTTTTAGAAGCGTCAACCAGAGGCGCAGCCATCCGACCACCTCCCCGTTTTTTAGTTGCCGAAGGAAATAAGTTACGATGGTATGAATCTAATTGTTTTTCAGTGACTTTACCTAAGTTCAACATGTCTCTGAAAAATATAGCGTATTCATCTTCTACCTTTTTGAGTAAATTTTTCTCTTGCAGTTCTAGACGTTCCGCTTCAGCCACTGAAACAGGGTCACCTTTAGTGCGTAATGCTTGAATGGTACGATCTGAAACTTCTCGGTTGATCTCTTGATACTTAAAATTAAAGTCCTGCATCTTACCACGAATAGCACCTTCCCAGTTGTATCCGTAATTTCTTACCCCTAGCATCGACATTATCTCTTCCTCAACAGAGTATTGCCTCCCATGACCCCCCTCTGATCCGTCTAAGATTTTGGGGGCCTGGTTAAAAATAAGCCGTGAGATACCGTCTTGAAAGGCATTTTTGTAAATATGGGTTAACTTCTCCCATATTCTAGTAGATGCAGGGTGGTACTCTCCCACTATCTTGCGCCCTAAATCAGCGTCATAGTTCAAAACAGCTTCCGCAACTGCTTGAGCAAATGGAGCGTTACCTGCGAATAAAGATACAGCGGACTTCAATGAATCTTCTAAGGCATCATTCCAAGGCTTGCCTTGGGTGAAAGCAACCACAGGGGTGAATAACGCAGTGTCCTGCAATATATAGGACGTATTGTTATACGAAAAACCTTTGTCATCGAACCTAACAATTGCAGTAGACTGGTCTTGGTCCCAAGGGGGTAACAACCATCTACGAATAATCCTCGACTTTTCATAATCAAAATCGTCGTCATTATCTCCAGAAAACTGGAACATCTGTTCAATGCCCTCTTTAGCACCCCCCGCAATGGCCGCGGATACAATCAATAAAGCTGAAAGTTTTCTTTGTCCTAACTTCCTTACTCTAGGGTTTTCCGATTTTAAATATGTAGTGGCAATATCAGCTTGATTAAACCGGTTTCGTATCAGTTCTATAAACCAAGACACATAGGTATTTAATAAACCAAAGTTACTTGCCTCTCTCAATCGGGTAGGAATTCGTGACGGATTAGGAGTAGTAGACTCAGTAACTCGGCCCGCACGTTTTAAAATGTCTTCTAGGGTGGAATCTGGATTAGCCCAAGCTTCGTTAACCGATTCTACGAGGAACGCATTAAACTTTCCGGCTTGATCCATACCTCCATAAAAAGTAGGGAGGGCTTTGAATCCTTTCTTTAGTAAAGCCTTTTTAAATCGCTTCAACTGCTCAGGACTCACTCGGATGTTAAGCTCTTTTAAAGCTCTTTTAGCGTCAAGCTGCTTGAGGTAATCAACCTCTCTTTGGGCTAATATAGTATCTTCCAATAGCCTTACATCTATCTGATCTCCTAAAGCTCCAAATTCCACAGCTAAATCTTCTAGAAGCACCGGCCTCGTCTCTAGTATAGACTTGAAGTTTTTCAGGAAGGCAGAACCTTTCATACCTAAAAACGCATCTCTTTCTTCTAAAGTGGTGAGCTGCTCCCCTTTTTCTCGTCGCTTTTTATTTTTAAGTAATATGCTAACCGCTTTAGCATTCAACTTGTGCAGAGGAACATTAGCCGCTTTGCCGGACACACCTTTGCCAAGTAATCCTAAACTAAGCCCTAAACGTCCGTTAGCAGCCTCATTCATAATTGCCGCTATAAATTGAGTTGAATATGCTTTAGGGCTGAGTATGACTTGGGCATATTTACCTATCCCTGTTAATAACCGAACAGACTTAAGAATAGATTGAAGGGTTTTCGGCAACTGTGCAGATCTATAAAAATCGTTCAGCTCGTTGGCCAACTCGGGAGTGGTATACAGTGGCTGAAGAGAAGGATACTTTTTAGCGTTGAGTTTTTTAGATATAGGATCTACATCGAATAACTTTTTAGTAAACCCCCTAGACCTATTTTTCTCCGTGGAGGCTAAACCCATTGCCAATAAGTCACTGGCCACTCTGTTTTGGACTTGAAACCCAATAACCAGATCCGCTTGTTTGGCAATAGTCGTATATATATTTGCTACAGGGTCTTTTATTTCACCCAGCAAGTTCCGTATTTCGGGAGCTATTTCTTTACGTCCTCTAAGCAAACGAGAAGCTACCCCCTTAGCAGGACTAGTGCCCATCATCCAATCAAATGTCTGCTCCGAATCCTCCAATAAATCGCGAGCAGCATCAGTAGCCTCTTCCTCGGTCACATCTTGGTTTTCTTGGATATAGGCGATAGCTTTCTCTTTGACATCAGAAGGTACAGTGTCCCAATTCCAGCCAAACGCTTTTGAAAAAACTTTGTAGGATCTCGTTACGTAGAACCCTTGGTTTTCGCTAAACACATCCGCTATAGACTGGTCAAACATGCCTATATCAACTTGTTGCCTAGCTAAATAATCCATTAATCGTCGAGCTTTCGCGATTACTTCTAGCACAGACCTAGCTTCGTTTAAATCAGCCTTAGTTAGCTGGTAAGATTTTCCTTTATGAGCAAATAGATCTTTCGCAAACCCCTCTAGTCTAGTGGTCCCAAGAAGACTGGCGTTATGAAGTATTCTATTTATAGGGGATAAATTACGCTTGTCAGGAGCTACCCCTTTAAAAACAATCGCCAAACGGTTTTCCAAAGCGTTGGCCAACCCTTGACCTTGGGTTTTTAAATTTTGGAGAGCTGACCTAGCCTTAATTTCTGCCTCAGTCGCTACGTCTTTAGCCGGACCTCCTCTAAGTTTAGATCTAAGTTTTCTACCTAACCTAGCCATCCGAGTTCCGGTAAACTCTACCTTACCCTCGCTGCCTAGTTCAAAACTGGATTGGAACAAAGGATCAACGGCCCCTAAAGTAATCAAAGATTGACCTTCAGGTCTAACATCGGTCTCGATCTCTAGGTTTTCGTCTACAAAAGGAACCGCGTTATCTTGCTGTCGCTGTGCTTGAACCTCCCTAGCCGTTAGTTGTGCCTCTACTAGTTTTTCTTGAGCTGCTTGCAGCTCTTGAAGTTTCGTCCGTATTTTAGCTGACTTATCAACGATAGATTCTCCTTGCTGAACAACGGATGGAGGTAGGTTTTCTAAAGGCTCCCCTTCCCATATAGATTCCCATACTTTACGGTCGTTCGTAAGAGAATCCAATTCCTGGGAAAGCTTCTTAGACTCCTGGTCCATGGAAGCCAACTCAACTTTACTAGGATCAGTATCCGGTAAAGATTCAACAGACTCTTCTGAAACAGTTTTTTCCAAAACCTCCGGTGTAACTTCGGGGGTCTGCGCTTCAGGAGTCGGACCCTCCTCCACGACTTGAGGGATAGGAGCGGCTTCTTCCGCTGGTGCAGTAGGTGCCTCTGGAATCTCTCGTTCGACTTCAGCTTGATTAATTCGTTCGGCCTCCTCCACAAATTCTTGGGGAGCCGATTCCTGTAACGCTTCGTCGGTTTGAGGTGTAGTAGACGGCTGCTCTCCTTCTGGAGCGACTGATCTACGTGGTCCTCTAACCCTACCTAGCCCCGAAGCCAACAACGACAGTATACCACCCGTAGCACCTCCTACAGCAGTCGCGTCTTCAAACCCTTCAAACACACCCCGATCAGGATCATATCCTAATTGTTGAGCGGTTACGTTCTGTAAAGCAGATTGAAGGTTCTCTTGAGCTGCCTCTTCTGCACCAGATATTACTGCGTCTAGAATAGTCTTTTTAAATCCTACCGCTTGGCTACCTGGTATTCTGTTTAGTATTCGATTAAGAGGAATCAGTTCTGTTAAACCTACTCCCGCACCTAAAGCGGCTGCTCTGAATGCAGTGTCCTCGTCGGCCCCAGATCGTTTGGCATCTTCATAAAACTCGTTGGAAGTAGCCGAAGATCCTAGAGCAGCTATTCCGGTCAACCCAGCACCGGCAGCTCTAGAGGCGGCACCCCCAGCTAAAAATCCCGCCGCTGACCCCAATCCTTGCCCTATCTTAGAGGACCAGGTATCCCTAGCTTGGTCGTCGATGGGGAATTTATCTTCGGCTGCTTCTCTAACTATTTCTCCCAACTGGTAGGTAACAAACTCTTCGGGAGGTGTATCCTTGCCCCTTAGTTTGTCGATAGCGGAAGCACCCAAGGCTATTGACTTAGGAACTGAAGCAAATACATCTAGGGCACCTTTGAAAGCACCCTTTAAAGCCAGTTCACCTGATTCAGCTACAGGAGCTACCACGGTAGCTATGGGAGCGGAACCCATCCTAGATTTTAAGGTGTCCTGATAGGCTTGCTTGAACTCAGGGTCTTCGTCTAAAAAATCCTTTTGAGTAGCTCCAATGAACTCGATTAAGTCGTCGTCAGACTCATTTTTGAAAGCCGGTTCTATCTCTCGAAAAAACTGAAGTACATCGGTAGTGGCCATATTTAATATCCCAGTCGGGTTTGTCGATTTCGGTATGCATCGAGCAATGATCCTTTAGGTAAAGTAGAATCAGGAGCTTCAGGTAAACTAAGACCTCGTTTGGTGGCTTCCTCTCGGAGCCATTGTAAATTCAAAGTGACTGCCTGTTTGTCATCGACCTCATCTGGATCAGTCTCAGAAAGACCTAAGTATTTACGCTGAATCTCAGCATCACTCATCCCAGGGAACTCGGTCTCTGCGTCTTCTTTTTTATCGCTCAAATAAACTTGGCCTAGACCTTTAATATTCAGGCTTAGTCCAGTTACTTTGGGGTCTCCCAAAATTTCTGCTCCCGTTTCAAGAGCAGCTTTAGCTTCTTCTTTCGACTCCATACTAGTGACGCTATCCATGGCTTTTTTAAGCCCCGCGTAAGTATTAGGGATATTATTAGACGGATAGTAAGGAGCCAAGCTCTCTCGCATTTGAGCCATTTCGGAGAATCGTTTTCCTTGCTCAGAATTTAGTAGGCCGTCTCGGAATTGAAACAACTCTTCTTGAGCCGATTGACTCATGCCTTTTGGAGGAACGAACGTCCGCAAGCCTCGGAGATTTTGATTATTTAGCATCGACTGCATCTCTACGGTAGAGGATCGATACCCCATGTTATCGTCAATGCTTTGCTGAAGCTTGGCACTATACTCAGCCTCGTCGAGGATTTGGTTTTGCTGGCGTAGGTTGTATTCTTTCTCGCGGATACTGTTCTGCAAAGCGTAGTTCGCAGCCTGAAGCTTCAACTGATCCTGAGCCAAACGTGTGTTGGCTGGGGTTGCTGCTCGGGTAATTCCCTTCAGGATAGTTCGGCCCAAACCTGGAACTTCTTCTCCAGGTTCAAGCTGACCCCGTTCGGCGCGTTGCATGAGTGATCGTCGTTCAGCACCGGCTTCCATGCCGGTACCCATGCTCTCGAACAAACTTAGAAATGGATTGTCTTGTGCCATAACTTTAGAATCCTGGAATTGAATTAAATCCTGTTACCCCAGAGCCAGGCGCAAAACTAGATTGCATTCCAGGCAAACCAACTGTTGTAGAAGACGGAGCTATGCCAAGAAAACCTTTGGCTCTAGTGCCCATACCTTTCATAGAATTCATGAACCCACCAGCCGAACCACCCACACCAGCACCTATAGCACTTCCCGCTATTGCCACTCCCGCATCAAATAATCCTTTAGCTACTGGGTTTGCTTTTGCTCGTTCTTGTGCTGCTGCCATATCTCGGTTGTATTGTTGGTTTCGTTCTCCTTGGGCCAAAGCTATTCGTTGGTTTGGCATCATAAACATAGAGCTTACGCTCATTCGTGGGGACATGGACGAATA
>Ga0316204_10009333_pt1 | contig 13160 bp, 16 predicted proteins | sample 6monrhotite_MG_2_FD_205661 | JGI IMG/M metagenome (GOLD analysis project Ga0316204, IMG submission 205661) | Microbial mat bacterial communities from mineral coupon in-situ incubated in ocean water Damariscotta River, Maine, United States -... | ecosystem: Environmental > Aquatic > Marine >... | reverse complement strand
AGCTCTACCAGAACATCCCCCTTTTTAACAATTTGCCCGGCATTTACATTCACCTTTTTAACAATGCCTTGTACAGGTATCGTTAACTCTACTCGTTGAGCCCAATCAACAGTAGCTTCTAATTTTTCCTTCGCAATTGCAATATTGTTACTCAATGAAAAAATTATCCCACCAATTAGAATGATATTTTTCATTACTTGTTTTCCTTTTTAATTAAAGATGATGTTCCGATATTGTTTTTTAAGTTAGTGCTTATTTTTAAAGAATCATCCAGTTGCACACCAAGTTCCAACTCTAATTTTGCAAGTGCTAACATCATCTGATATTGTGTTTGCAAAGATTCTCGTTCAGCTTCTGATACTCTTACCATTGCATCACCTAAGTCAGTTTTTACTTCCATCTCATACAATGCACGACTACGATCTAGATAAATTTCACGATAATCTGTTAATGCTTTCATTTGTAACAATTTGCCTCTCAAAGAATCATATTCCAACCATTGCGTTAATATATCGGCAGAAAGTTTAGCTTTAGCTAAAGCAATCTCTGCTTCAATCAAATGAACTTTATTTAAAGCCTGAGCTATTTTGACGTCTGACCGACGTCCTCCAAATATTGGCACACGTAATACAACACCAACTTGTAACTCATCGTGGCTGCTTCTTTCTCGAGAATAAGCATAACTACCCGCTTCCAAACTCAATGTTGGGCTATCTGAATTTCTTGCTAACTCTATATTTTCACGAGCAGTTAATAGCTTTGAATTAAGCGACTTAAGTATGTGATTATTATCTAAAGCCAGTTTTTGTAGTACTTCAACCTCAGGTAACTTATTTTCAATTTTATTTAATACAGGTTTTGATATTGTAGCCGAAAGCTCTCCGGGACGTCCTAATGCGACAGCCAATTCTGCTCGTGTTTTTCGCTGTTCATTTTGACTTTTAATTCGAAGATATCTCACTCGGTTATATTCAACATCTTGCTTCATAACGTCTATGTCAGATTTTTGACCTAATTTTAATCGATCTTTCAAACGGTCAAGTGATATAAATGCCGTGGCCATCTCTTCGTTATAACGATAAAAATTCATATCAGCTAAAATCACATCAAAGAATTTAGTCATAATATCAAGTCGTCGCTCTAATACTACACGCGTTTTATTCAGTACATGTGTTTTAATATTTTGTTCCGCAGAACGTATGCTTGCATCGGTACGACCAAAATCATATAGGGTTTTGCTAACAATTATTCCAGCACGGTGATCATCATTACTCTGATCTACTGAAATACCCGCAGGCTCGATATAACGTAGCCTGCCTTCTAAATATGCATTTATATTATTTTTTGATTTAGCATCATCTTTAGAATTAAGAGCAGATTGGATATTAAAGTTTGCGGTTGACAGATAAGGGTGAGGCTCTTCTGAAAAAGATAATGCGTCATTCAATTTCAATGGTTCCGGGATAGCCTTTTTCTGTATTTCCTCAGCCCAAACTGATGAAATAAGAAGAAAACTAAATATTATAACTTTTACGTGAGAGATCATAATTAATACAAAAGAATTTCTAATTTATACGATATTATTTTTTACGCTGTTGACGTTTGTAACGAGTAAATGACATTTTTTCATATGTCTTATTTTTAACGAATTCACCCATCAGCAAAAACTCATCAACACCCGATGCTTTTCCCGTATAACGAAATATACGTTTACCTTCAACATTAAAGAAAGCCATAACTGGTGTTGCCCGAACTCTGTTTTCACGAACGGCAAAATCTTTTTGCTTTAAACTTTTACCTTTAAAATTCTTAATAAAGATATCACCTTCAATATCGACAACAATATTCAAAAAGTTTTTTCTATAGTAATCCTGCACTACTTTTTGATTAATTATATTCGTTTTCATGAAGTGACAAAATGGACATTCATCCATTTCAAAGAAAATGAAAACGCCCTTTTTGCCCTGAGCCTTAGCATTAGCAAGTTCTTCTTTTAAATCACCCCAAGTTTCATTAAAGAAGAACTTATATGGGTCTCGAGGAGCATCATTTTTAATACCTTCTTGGCCTAAAGCGGTATTAGGCAAATTAAGGCTAATGATAAGCAAAAGTATGTAGCGAATTTTCATGCAGAACCTCTAGATATTGTGTTAATTAAGCATATAAGCTACTGTAAACATTCGCACTGTGTGCATGCACAGTTAAAAAAGCACCAAAGTACACTATTATACATTATAACGATTCTAAACAATGAACAAATAAGTACTAATCTATGCGAAGTTTACCTCTCAATATTCAGATTCTTGCAGCCCCACTTGCACTAGCTATACCTATTGTTTTTATTCTTATTTTCTCGCTTATTTACCTAAATGATATCTCTGAGCAAAATGATACGGTTAGAGAATGGGCAAATGCTACCGATCAACTTAAAATCGCAAAATCTGCAACTTATCAGATGCAGGATATCCTTAATGAATTATCAAAATATAAAACTAATTCCGATGAGAGAGAGGAATTATTTTTTAACTACATAGAACAGTCTCAATTTTTAACATCCAGTCTCACTTCATCGGATATTAAAGACAAAGTTTCAGTTGAAAATTTATCCTTATTTTCTCAAACTATAAAGTCCACGCAATATTCTGAAGATATAGATATCATTTCCTCAATCAAAGCATTACAAATACTTAGCCCTAAACTGGATTATATCTATAATATACTTCAATCGAAAAAACGTGCGCTTTATATAAATTCGAATCAAGATATAACCCAAATCACATCGAAACTGACTAATATCGTTATTATTGTTTTAGCAAGTGCAACACTTATTGCTCTTATAATTGCAGGACTCGTAAGTAAAAATCTCAAACTACGACTAACCGCTATTAGTCAACAAGCCTCTAGTATTTTACAAGGTGATAACAAAGGCCTAATACAGAATAATGATAAACACGATGAATTGGATGAAATTTCGAATAAGCTAACTAAAATGTCTCAAAGGCTTAATAACTCTATTGATAGTGAGAATATTCTGCAAGCTGCAGAAGATGAACGTCAACGTATTGCAATGGATATTCATGATCAGTTTTTATCAGAAATAACCCAATTAAGACGCGAAATTGATCAGTCACATGATTCAGATAATCCTCAACGACAACTTAAAAATATTGATAATACTTTAGAAAGACTCAATACAGACTTACGCTCTCTAATTAATGATTTATTTCCTCACTCTTTAGATATTTTAGGACTTGAAGCTTCAATAAATGACTATATCTCTCGAAAACTACCTTCGTTTCGAAATATAGAGTTCTTTATACAAATTGATGACGACATTGAGTCATCTCTAACACCCAAACAATGCTTGCACCTTTACCGTATATCAATAGAAGTGATAAACAATATATTGAAACATGCCCACTGTAATAGGTTTGAGCTGGTCTTTAAAATAATTAATTCACGGCCTGTACTTACGATTGAAGATAATGGTTGTGGATTTGACTTTAATTCAGCAGAACCTATTGGTCATATAGGTATGTTATCCATTAAACAAAGAGCAAGTATTTTAGATACTGAAGCAACATGGCAAGCCTCTAGATTTAGCACAGGAACATGCTTTAAAATCGTATTAAATCAAGAACTGAAGAATGACTCAGCTCATCGCTCATTGGAAAACCAAACACCCGCATATGTCTAAAGATAATCTTCTACACAATACTATTATCATTGCTGAAGATAATCCCCGCGATCAAGAATTTCTAACTCAACATTTAAGTGAGTATAAACTTTCATTAACGGAAGACCCTTTGCAAGCAATTGAGTTAGCTATCAAACAAGATTGCCCTCAAATTATTTCCGACTTGCAAATGCCTTTAATGAATGGCGTTACTCTGGCAAAAAACATTTGGAAAGAAAGACCCGTCGCTAAAATTTTATTCTGGTCGAACTATGGGGATGAAACTTATATCCGTTCTTTAATTAAAATTATCCCTCAAGAAACTGTCTATGGTTATGTATTAAAAGATAATACTTCTACTATATTACTCAAAGCCGTTTCAGCCGTATTTATGGAAGATCAATGTTGGATCGATCCAAAGCTACGTCCTACTCGAAATCTAGTTCTACAAGCAGATAGCGGACTAAGTGACACAGATTACGAAGTGCTTGTCGATATATCCCTTGGACTCACTGATAAGCTTATTGCTCAAAGGCGTTTCTTATCTCATAGGGGCGCTCAAAATAGACTTAAAACACTCTATCTTAAGCTTGGTGTAGCAGCTGAAAATAATGATTCGAAAAACCTCAATATTAGAGCGCGTGCTGTTTCTGTTGCTCTTAGACGCGGTTTAATTAATTCTGATGAAATTGAGAAAGAAGAAAAAATCTTCCAGCAGTGGACTCAGCAACAATTACGCTTTAACAATTAATTTCTCTTACAAGAATCATTTAGCATTTATTATATTTTCTAAACGCTCCATAGTGACAGCTCCAACGATTTTCTTAACCAACTCACCTTTACGATTAAGAATAAAGGTTGTTGGTAAAGCTCTCACTTGGCCATATGGGGAGTTCGCTGGGTCCAAAGCCTGCAGAATAGGATAACTAATTTTAAAATCATCAGAAAATTCTTTTACGTATTCCAGTTCTCCTTTTTCAATATTAACACCAACAACCACTGCATCCTTATTCTTATGCTTATTATGAAAAGCATTAAGCTCCGGAATTTCTACTGCACAAGGTGGGCACCATGTCGCCCAATAATTCACAATTACCCACTTCCCTTTATAATCGGATACTTTAATTTGTTTCCCTTTTAAATCGAGTAAAACCAAGTCTGCTTGTTCTGAATATGCCACTTGGGCATACAATGAAATTACAAGAATTAAAAAAAATGAAGAAAAAGTTCTTTTAAAGAAATGCACGAATCTGAAATCCTTTTTATAATTAAATACTGAGTGCTATGAGATTAAATACTAGGACAGCTATTATTTAATAATGTTCATTTAGTATTACTTGTCAGCATACCATTAAATGCGAATGAGAAATTATATGTTAATACCGCACCAACTAACACTATGACCCATGAAATATATATCCACAAACAAAATAATGGTAATACAGCGAATGCACCATAAATTAAATCATATGAAGGAAAGTAGCGGATATACATTAAAAATATAATCTTGGCTAATTCAAATAAAATAGCTGCAATCAAGCCGCCTAAAAAAGCTGATTTCGTAGAAACTTTAGTATTAGGAACCCATTTATAAATACTTGTAAATGCAATCCATATAACGATAAAGGGACTAAAATTGACAATAAGGAAATGCAGAGAACTATCAATGATGGTATCTTTTAAAATTGCAATTGAGAAAAAATACGTACTCACTGAAATACTAAGACCAACCAAAACCGGAACCATCATTAGTGCAAGTAAATAAAGAGCTAACTTGAACAAGGTTCTTTTACAACGTTGAATATTCCAAATACGATTCACCGTTAGATCGATTGTATTCAATCCCAGTAAGACCGTTGTGATTAATGCAATTAAACCAAACGTACGTAATTTAGAAGCCTGCTCGGCCAACGTAATAAGTTTCGTTAGTAACTCTTGTCCTGCTGCAGGTGAAAAGAAATTTAATAATGTATTATGAATAAGTATTTGATTTTCAGAATCACTAATAAATGTGCTAACAGAAAAGAATAAGAGTGCGACAATAGGGACGATACTAAGAATTGTTGTAAACGATAAAGCAGCTGCAGATTTCAAACACTCATGGGTAATAAAATGATTCAGTATTTGTTTTAAAAATCCAATAAGTTGAATCTTATTCATAAAAAAAGCTCCAGAGAATAATCAATGGAGCTTTTTTTATGATACAAATAATTATTTATTTAGCTAGATAATCAGTATCTGAACTTTCTACACTACCTATTGACCAACTACCACGAGTTTTAGCATGGTTAACTGCAGCATCAATATCACTTGACGATGCACTTTGATCGATAGCTAAGTTTTGTCCAGGGTAAATCAAATCTGCATCTTTAATCTGAGCTCTATTTGCTTTATAAATTAAAGGCCATTGATAAGGATTAGAATAAACTTCAGGTTTTGCAGAAATATCCCATAAATTATCACCTCGAACAACTTGATAATCGCCAGCAGACATTTGTTCTGGCTCAGAAGATCCAATCATATCTTTAATACGATCAAGTTCTGAATATTTTTGAGCAACAGCATCTTCAGCTTGTTTTTTTGCTTTATTAGCCAATTTAATTGCATCAGCATCTTTGCCTGATTTAAGGGCTTTTTTTGCTTTCTTAATTAGCTTGCCGGTATCGCGCCAAGCATATAACTCGTCTAATGCAATTTTATAAGCAGCTTCAGCGGATGCAATTGCAGCCGCAGCTGCGCCAGGGTCTTTTTTAGGTTCTTCTTCAGTTGTACCAGCACAACCAATAATCAGGCTAGTTGCTACAAGTACTAATGCAGAACTCCTTAATAACTGGGTAAATTTCATTGTTACTACTCCCAAAATTTATGTAATTATAATAGAGTCAAAATATCATCGACTTGATAGCAGGTCAAGATGGTAATCTGAATCAAAAAGATCCATTAGAATATAGCAATATCCTGTCACTTTTTCGTAACAGTAACCTGTCTAGCCTTAATTGCGATTGAACGAGCTTCTAATGCTAAATTTCTAGCTTCGACATATTCACCAGCATCCATTTTTTCTGAGGCAAGATCTAAAAGCTGCTTAGCTTTAGAAAAGCGTTTAGAATCATGATCTTGTGCACCTACATCCTTAGCAGATTGCAAACTTTGGCGTGCATTACTCATTTCCTGAATGGGAGGAAGAAGACTACAAGCAGTAAAAAACAGTAAAATAGCAAGCAAGCTACTAAACACGCTTAAGTGTTTGAATGAGCTAGATTGGAGGGCATTTCGATCAAATTTGATCATTGAATCAGTTATCACCTGTGCTGCTTCGAATATATCTACATCTATACAATTGAAGTAGAATATTATAAAAAAATAACACTCGAACCTAGATCTGTCAAGGTAACTCAGAATAGAATAAAGTCAGTCTAAATTACTTAATTTTGTCTCTAGAGAGGGAAAAATGTCTATAAAAATTTATCATAATCCACGCTGCTCAAAGTCTCGCGAAACACTTGCTCTCTTAGAAGAAAAGGGCGTAAACGCCGAAGTAACCGAATATTTAAAAACACCACCAGACTTTGAAACCCTAACTGAAATACTAAAATCTTTAAACATGGAACCTCGCCAACTGATGCGAAAACATGAAGCTGAGTATAAAGATAATAATTTAGATAATCCGGAATTAACTAACGACCAACTTATTCAAGCGATGATAGATTTTCCGAAATTAATGGAACGACCAATTGTTGTTAAAGATGGTAAGGTCGCTATTGGCCGTCCACCGATTAGTGTTTTGGATATACTATAACGATGTCATCTTCTGAAATTTTAATACTATTTGATAGTAAACACGGCTCAACAGCCGAACTAGCGAATTATATAAACCGTGGAGTAGAAAGTGTATCGGGAGTGCAAGCACGTGTGCGCACAGTCGCTCCTGTCTCTACGGTTATTGATTCGTACCAAGATAGCATTCCCGATCAAGGGCCGTTATACGCAACCCTTGATGACTTAAAACAATGCGCAGGCTTAATTATTGGAAGTCCGGCATACTTTGGAAATATGAGTGCCTCGTTAAAATATTTTATTGATAGCACAACACCTATTTGGCTTTCGGGTGAATTAATAAATAAACCCGCGGCCGTTTTTACCTCAAGCTCTAGTTATCATGGCGGGCAGGAATCGGTATTACTCAGTATGATGCAACCACTATTACATCATGGCATGTTACTGGTTGGTATCCCCTACTCAGAAACGACTCTTAATACAACCACTACAGGTGGGACGCCTTATGGTGCCAGCCATATTACTGGTGCTAATCATGACATGCCGATAAGTGAAGATGAAAAAATATTAGCAAAAGCACTTGGTAAACGAGTTGCAGAAATTGCTTTAAAATTGAATGAAGACAATGATTAAAATAAATTCTAAACCAGACTTCTATTACCTGATAACCGTAGCAAGTTACTTTGGACTATTAATACTTTTATCAAGTTGGATTATTTATTTTGATCCACCTAAGAATTCCACTACATCATTGGCTCTTATTTTTATACTCACACCATTACTCATTGCCTTACGCGGAATACTCAATGGTAAACGCTACACCTACGCATGGAGTAGCATGTTAATACTTTTTTATTTTATGCATGGCGTTGTTGAAGCTTGGGCAAATAAAGTTCAGCTAATTAAAACACTAGCATTAATAGAAGTTTTCTTGAGTGTGGTTTTCTTTATTGGTGCGATTCTTTATGTAAGACATAAATCACGTGAGTTAGGTCAGAAATTAGAACCTGAAGACTGAATACTAAGGACTAACGCTCCAAAATTAAAAGTCAGTAGGATACTCTGAAAAAGTTTCTAAACCATCATTAGCGCAAGACCACTGAGCACGTGAGTCCCAGAAAATTCTAGCTTGAGGTTTTATTGATGGCTCTGTATCAAGAGAACCCGCTCCAATAATAACCGCACCTAACTCAGGAACGACTCGTGGCATTGGGCTGCCGCACTCTTTACAAAAACAATTATAAAAACGTTCTGCTTCAGGAACTTTATAACGCCCTAAATTTTCTTCTCCTGACAACCATTGCAATTCACCTTCAGGCTTAATCATTATATTTGACGCATGACCCGTACCGGTTAATTTACGGCAACGTTCACAATGGCAATGATAAAAACGAACCGCTTCGCCTACAAGTTTATAGGTTGTTTTTTTACATAAGCAACTTCCAGTAAATGTTTCCGACATAAAAATTCCTCTTCCTTGTTTATAGTAGCTCTCGTACAAACGGTACCGTCAACTTACGTTTGGCTACTAGTGATGCCTTGTCTAACTTGTCTAATAAATCAAATAAACTTTGCATATCACGTGAACTACGTTTAATTAAATAATCTACTACATTATCATCTAAATCCAAACCACGATTTTTAGCACGCTGTTGCAATGCGGTTTTCTTTTCATCATCATTTAATGTTTTTAAATGATATACCGGCCCCCAGCACATTCTAGATGCAAGATCAGGTAATTTAAAATCTAAACCAGTTGGGGATTTTTCAGCTGCAACGACTAAGCGAGTATCTGCATCACGCAAACGATTATATAAATTAAATAGCTCTTCTTCCCACATTGGATTACCTGCAGCAAATTCAATGTTATCTAAACAAACTAAATCCATTAACTCTAAATTTTCAAATGCGCTAGGAGTAAGCATCATATTGTTTAGCGGTAAATAACTTATTTTTAAATTCGTCTGGGAATATGCATGACAAAGTGATTGCAATAAATGTGTCTTTCCACAACCACTGCTTCCCCATAAAAATACATATTGCTCCATTGTGTTTTTAATAGAATACACAGCCGTTTCATTATGCCCTACCACATAATTATCAAATCGTGCATTATCCAATAACTGGATACTTAAAGACATTTGTTCAGGCATACTCACACTCATACGACTTGCTACCATGGAATTGAGAGGTAAATTTATGTTCGACTATTAAATACTAAGCTTTATTATACTTTATTGTATAGGGCGCTATCTTTATATTCTTTATGCATATGCCTTACTATAACGGCTAAAACAGCAGCAACGGGTAAAGCACATAAAATACCAAAGAATCCAAAGAGTTGGCCACCGGCAAGAATAGCAAAAATAACGGCAACGGGATGTAAACCAATTTTATCACCAACCAGGATAGGTGTTAACACCATACCTTCTAAAGCTTGACCAACCCCGAATACGATAAACACATACATGACATAAGTAATATCATTAAACTGCATAATAGCTGCAATGCCGGCAACAACAACACCAATAATGAAACCTAAGTAAGGAACAAAGCTGACAACACCGGCAAGTAAGCCAATTAATATTGCGAGCTCCAGGCCAACAATACTTAAACCAACTGAATACACTAATGTTAAAGCAAGTACCACTAAAAGTTGCCCTCGGAAAAAAGCACCTAAAACTTCATCCGATTGTTTTGCAAGTGAAGAAACTAATTTTTCTTTATTGCGTGGTAATAATTGGCGAATATTCTCTACCAGAAGATCCCAGTCTCTTAATAAATAAAATGAAACTATAAAGACTAATGTTAGATTAGCAAGGCCCGTAAAGAGAGCAAGACCTGAACGCGTTATCGAACCGACAACCTGCGCCATAATGCCACCCGCTGACTGCCAGTTTGATTTCAATGATTCTTGTAAGCTATGTAAATCTAAATTTACTTTTGCTTCACCAAGTTTTTCATTAACAACCGGCAATATTGTTTGCTGAATCCATTGAGCATACTCAGGCACTTTATGAATTAAAATTATGATTTGTTTTTCAATTAAAGGAATAAGAATAAGCAAGAAGATTACAGCAACTAATGTTAAAACAAAAAATACAGCTGAGACCGCTAATGTTCTAGGCCACTTTTTTATCTCCAACCAATCAACTAAAGGATCTCCAATATAAGAAAGTACTGCGGCAATAATAAATGGCGTTAAAATCGGAGCAAGTAAATAAACTAACCCTACAAATAAAAGAATCGCTATTAAGCTTAGCCACTTTGAGCTATCCGTCATGTTAACCCCTATAAAAAAATTAGTCTTTTGAAGACTCTTTAAGTGCACGTGCTCCCCAAGAAAACACATACATTGCGCCGCTCGCTATTGTTGTAAATAAAACGGCCCATATTAAAATCTGAATAACAAGCTCGTCCATTGGTAACCACGTTAACGAAAGCAACATAGTCGCGACCAACACAATCTGCATTAACGTATTAAGTTTACTAATGTATGAAGGATTTATATCAACTTTGCCAAATAGCATTCTATAAGAAACACCACCAACAACAATAAAGACATCGCGTAAAATAACGCTCGCAACAAGCCATAGTGGTAACAGTTCTAACCAATAGAAACACACATAACTCGACACTAATAGAAGTTTATCGGCAAGAGGATCTAAAATTTCACCTAAAGCAGATTCCCAATGAAAATGCTTTGCTAACCACCCATCTAAACTATCGGTTGCACCTGCAATGACAAATAATACAAGAGCAGATGTATAGTCATGTTCTAATAAATAAAAAACAACAGGCGGGACTAACAGTACTCGTAAAACACTTAAAAAATTTGGTATGTTACGAAGACTAAACATCTGCTTATTTTAATAGTCGATAAATGAGATCAGGAATTAATTCGGTTGATGCTTGATTAGGTATCGCAACACCAGCCAAATCCGTTGTAGCCGTTCCATTAATTGGAACTGCCGTTTGTTTTGGTACAGTATTAGGTTCAGCAACCAACTGGTTCCCTAGTGATATTGCTTGCATAACACCAACACGGCTTCCTTGAGTCGTTAAATTAAATAATACATTTGTATTATCCAACTTGACCGTTTGTACTTTTTTAACAGCACTAATTGACGATAAATATTTCACAGCTTGTGAATAGTCAGCCAAACCATTTAAGTCTTTTATTTCGACTAAAACATGTTGAACACCTTGATCTGTTTTCACATCTGCGAAAGCTTGACCTAGATTTTGTGCTGCGCGGCTAAGGCCTTGCTTAACAACTTTTTCCAAATAAATATCTTGAGCATTCCAATCAACCCTTCGGTCATCAACATACAGAGTCCATTTGGTATTCCAGGAACGATTAGCAATATATAACTTACCCACTAAAATTGATTCAGTTTGATAACGCTTGGACGCTTGCATAATACGATCTTCAAAATTCCCCCAAACGTCACTTATCGAAATGTTTGCTCGATCGGCTAAGTCCATTAAAGGAAATCTAATCGGTAAACCATACAAACGCGCATGCTTTTCAATCGCTTCTCGAGTCGTACTTTGTATACTATTCGATAATAAATAACGTTTACTTCGATTTTCTACAACCATCCAAACTAATATAGACGGTCTAGTTTTAGACCAAACGGGCAAACCCGTTTCATGTAATAATTTGTTTACTTTCTTTTTATTAAATCGAATCCAGATAACTTGCTGTTTTAGCTTGGTGGTTTTGTCATCTTTTTTGTCAGCAGGTTTCAGCCCCCAATCAATATAAGGGCGACCCGTTGGCTTTTGATAACGAAACTGTTTTACATAATAAGTGGCTTTTGTAAGCGCTTCGGCAATAAGAGCTGTTTTTCCCACTAGGACTAATTTAGGTTGTTCTTGATTCGGTGTTTTCACTACTGGAATAGCATCAGTTTCAATAAGAGGAGGTAATGCAAGAACCACATCTTGCTGGCCAGAAACCCGCACTAATATTTCAGCAAAAGCTTGTTTAATCGCAACATGGCGATCTGCGCGACTTTGGCTTAACACAGGTATTTCAGCTTCATACAAATCGGTGATTTTAGCGGCCTGACTCACTTGGCTAGCTAAAATACAGCCAACACCTAACAATCCTACAACCACTTTGTTAAAACAATTCAGTCCTCGCAACTCTCACCTCTTCGTGTAATCTATCTGTAAATCAATTAACTATCTAAAACCATTCTAATAGTCTATTCAACTTGGTACAATTGCCAATTATGCACTGAAATAACCCAAAAAAGATGGTTCTTCATCCCATCTTAACTACCATAGATTAGCTACCATACAAACTGGAGTTTTACATTGTCTCACGATGCTTCAAATACTGACACAAAAACGACTACACCATTAAGTTACAAAGATGCAGGTGTTGATATTGATGCTGGCAACAAGCTCATTGATAAAATTAAACCACATGCGGCACGTACCAAGCGTAATGGCGTAGTAGATGGTTTAGGTGGTTTTGGTGCGTTATTTGAAATTCCAGAGCGCTATCAGTCTCCTATGTTGGTTTCAGGTACGGATGGGGTCGGCACAAAACTCCGATTAGCGTTAGAAATGAACAAACATGACACGATTGGTATCGATCTTGTCGCTATGTGCGTAAATGACCTGATTGTTCAGGGCGCAGAACCTCTCTTTTTCCTCGATTATTACGCGACTGGAAAGCTTGATATTGAAG
>Ga0316204_10009330_pt1 | contig 13167 bp, 10 predicted proteins | sample 6monrhotite_MG_2_FD_205661 | JGI IMG/M metagenome (GOLD analysis project Ga0316204, IMG submission 205661) | Microbial mat bacterial communities from mineral coupon in-situ incubated in ocean water Damariscotta River, Maine, United States -... | ecosystem: Environmental > Aquatic > Marine >... | reverse complement strand
CGATCATTAATGCGCATGGGCGACTGGTATATGAATGGCTATGATTTAGATGCCAAGGGTAAACATCAATTGATGATTTTATTTAAAACCGCTGATGGCAAGAAGCATAAGGGCGGCGTTTATTACCAACGATAACAATAAATTAATGGCGCGGGCTCACATACCGATAAGGGTATGAGGGCCTAGCCTCGGGGCTGAGCCAATCCATCAACCCCTTTCTTGGCTAATTCTTTTGGCTTTGTCAGTTTGTATTTTACCCTCTAATCGAGCCGACTCTGTCAGTGTCATACCCACCAAACTTGGCTAAATTCAGCTAACTTTCTATCTACTCTCTCATTTTGTGATTTGCCGCTTACTTCCCGATAGCCCTTCGAAATAGCAGGATAAGCGGTCAAAAATGGGCTCATGTTTGTGCCCGAAAAGCCCGCTATTTAATTAAGTCCGAAGAATTAATTGGAAAGCTCATGTTAAAGCACAGCACAACAACACAAGATCTTAATTATATTAATGCTCAGCAGGGTTTTACCCTGATTGAGTTGATGATTACGGTAGCGATTGCTTCTTTGTTGTTGACAATGGCTGTGCCCAGTTTTAACACGATGACAAAAAATAATCGGCTGACCAGTAACGTCAACCAATTAGTGGCGGCGTTAAATCTGGCGCGTAGTGAAGCGATTACTCGTCGAGCGACGATTGATGTCGTTGCGACAGATAGTACGAATGCGGCGAATGAATGGGGTCAGGGCTGGAGTGTTGGTGTCAACGGTGGTGCTACTTTGCGCATATTTGAAGCGTTAAAAGGCGGCACGACCTTAGATAGTAGTGGTGGGATTGGCACAGTTCAATACTTGTCTAATGGTCGAGCCAGTGTGGCCGATGTATTCACACTTTGTGATGATCGTACGGGAGAAACTGGTCGCCAAATAACGATTTTGGTGACGGGGCGTTTGTCTGTCGAACAGACTGTGTGTAGCTAACGGTGCTTGTAATGATGAACCAGCGACGATCAATTAAGAATATGGCAGGCGCTTCGATGATTGAAGTGTTAATCACGATGGTGATTCTGGCTATTGGTTTGCTTGGTATTGCAGCGATGCAACTTAATGGTCTTCGTAGTGCGAATAACTCGGTGCACCGGACTCAGGCAACATTGCTGGCGGATGATTTTATAGAGCGGATGCGAGCTAATCCTACCGCGGTTGATGATAATGTTTTTGCGGCAGTAGCTTCGGCGGCAGTTAATTGTGGTGCTGCGCCCAACCCTTATTGTGGTGAATATTATGATGGCAGCGATATCGTTGCTGCTCAAAGTTGTAACGCCACTGAGTTAGCCGCTCACGATATTAATGTGTGGTTTTGTGGTCAGTTAAATTCAGGCACACGTTATGGCGGCGTGCAAAACACATTGCCGCAGGCAACAGTTGCCATCACATGTACCGATGTTAACCCACCGTCGGGTGTTGATGCCGATGTGTGCACTAATCGCTCGTCCTATCATACGGTTACTGTGGGTTGGTCAGAACTTAACCCTGATCGTTCCGCTGGCGCAGGTGCGACAGTCAATCAGGCTATCTCTGTATCGGTGGCGCAATGAAAATCTTACGTTTAAGACATCCTACGAAAACACACCAGCAGGGCTTAGGGCTGGTTGAAATTATGGTTGCTCTGACCATTAGTTTGTTACTGCTCGCGGGTGTGATGCAGGTGTTTTTAAGTAATAAGGCATCAAGTGATCTACAAAATGGCTTGGGCCGGTTACAAGAAAATGCTAGAGCGGCAATGGAACTCATGGCTAAGGATATTAGTATGGCTGGCTATAGCGCAACGACGACGCCGATAGCCGGTATTGTGGTGGCCAATACGCTTGATAACACAACACCGAATACAGACTTAGGCTTTACAGTTGCCAAAGAGACGGCGAGTGATGTGCTTGAAATTAGTTATGGATCCGCGACTGATTGCTTAGGCCAGGCCAGTGTCGCCGGGGTTGCGGTGAATCGATATTATCTTGATGGCACCGATCTGGTGTGTCTTGGTAATGGTGCCGTCAATCCAGGGTTGATGGCTGAGGGGATTGAAAATATTCAATTCCTTTATGGTGAGGACTCCGATGGTGATGCTATTGCCAATCGATACATTAATGCGGACAACATTGCTGCAGATCCTATCGTGTCGATTCGGATATCCCTGCTGGCGAGTACGGTCGAAGGTAGTGGTACTACGGATCTGTCTCGATATGCGCTATTAAATATTCCGCTGCTCGGGCCGTTAAATGACAATCTTATGCGCAAAGTTTTTACACGAACAGTGATTCTTCGTAACACAAGATAAGCCAGGATAAGGATTGATATGAAAAGCTTAAATAAACAAAAAGGTGTCGTCCTTATCGTTAGTCTAATGATTCTTACGGTGCTTTCAATGGTGACGATTGCATCTCTTTCTGGCACAACGATGGAAGAGCGTATGTCGAATAATTTTCAGCAAGATATGGTTGCGTTTCAGTCTTCTGAGTCTGCTATATCTATCATTATCGATGCCGGTGATCCAGGCGGTACGGGTGCTGGGGCGAATCCCTTTTATAGTGCAGCTAATGACCCTTTGGTAAAGGCTATGGCGTCGGGCTTAGATACTGTGACGACCACCTCAACACTTAATATGGATCCATTGGACAATAGCAATGGTGCATTAACGAGTGCGACCGTTGTTAGCTATAAAGGTGTGAATCAATTATGTCCAGGTTATGGGGCGGGTGTGCATTGTCTTAAGTTTAAAATAAGTGCGGAAACAAGTATGAGCGGTACTCGAGTAGGGCCAACCCATGCGCAAGGGATAGAGCGTCCAGCGCCAGGTGTCTAACGTTGAAAAAATAGAGTGATGAGGAATAGAGCAATGTATCAACTAACCACTAAACTTATTGCAGTCTTCGTTTGTATGGCAGGTTTGCTTGTCTCTCAAGTGAGTCAAGCCGAATACATAGCGACAGAAAATAGCGCTGAGGCAAATCAGCTACGCATTGTTTTTGAGGATAAGAGTCTTCAACAAGGCGTGCTTTATGTCAGAGGTTGTGAGTTGTGTCCTCTTAAGCTCAACGTCGATGGTCAAACACGATTTTTTTATAATAATAAGGACGTTCAACGAGGTCGGTTAAACGTGTTATCAGGCAAACCTGGAACGGTTATCTACAGTCTGGATGACAAGCAAGCCATTCGGATTCTTTGGTAAACAGCGAACCCTATCAGGTAAGCGAGGTAGATCATGAAAAATACAACTCTGAATAGTACATTATTTACGTTGACGATAACGCTAATGTTATTCGCCAGTACATCAGCTAAGAGCGACGATACGGAAGTGTACCTCGGTGCGACGACGACGCCCTCTGTTGTTCGACCAAATTTAACGTTCATTATCGATACCTCGGGCAGTATGAATACGACAGTGACGTCGACGTCGACAGCAGGTGATTATGATCCCGCTACAACGTATACAGGAAGCTGTAGTAGTAGCAATGTGTATTGGAGCTCCGATGGTACGCCGCCAAGTTGTGGCACTAGCAGATATGTTGTCGCCAGCGCCAATACGTGTAATGACTCGTCGAGTGCATTAAGTGCCGGTGGTAGCGGTTATTATATCGGGCGCTTTGCTCGTTATCGCACCAGTAAAAAAGGTGATTATTGGTCCAGCTTATCAAAGAATAGGAATAGCCAACGCATTGAATGTCAAGCCGATTGGGGTGTTCATGGTGAAACCTCATCAAGCAACCCTTATCCCGCTGATGAGCGGCGAGGTGGGCCGTGGAAATCCAGTTCTACTGAGGCCATTAATTGGAACAATACAGGTAATACTTACACGCTTTATAGTGCAAATTATTTGAATTGGCGCGAAAGTGCAGTGACCACCACATCCAGTTCTCGCCTAGATATTGTGCAGGACGTATTTAGTAATTTAATGACGAGTATTTCGAATATTAATGTGGCCGTTATGCGCTATGACAATCGTTCTGGTTCAGATAATAAAGGTGGCTATTTTGTCATGCCAATGACGGAACTCACGGATGCTAACCGCGCCGATTATGTTGCTGCAGTGAATGGCTTTACACCAGGCGGTTATACGCCGTTGTCGGAAACTATGTATGAAGCCTATCGTTATTATCAGGGGGCATCGGTAAAGTTTGGCAATAGCACCTCGCCTGCAACAAATGTTGCCGCTGTTTTAGATCCGACAGATAGCAGCAAGTATAAAACGCCAGTTGAATATCAATGTCAGAAAAACTTTGTGGTGTTGCTCACCGATGGTGCGCCGACTTATGACACCGATGCCGACGCTGATATTAAGGCCTTACCTGGATTTTCTTCGGTGACTGGATCAACCTCATGTACCGGCAACTGTCTTGATGAGCTAACGCAGTACATGTACAAACAAGATTGCAGCACACCATTAAGTGATAAACAAAATGTCATTTCGTACACCATTGGTTTTAATACTAATCAAACCTTGTTGAGTGACGCGGCTACAAATGGTGGAGGAAAATACTACACCGCAGACGATACCGCAGGGCTCACCGATGTATTTACCTCGATATTGACTGAAATCTTGGCCATTAATACAACGTTTATTGCACCAGCGGTGTCCGTCAATGCGTTTAATCGGTTCACGCATCGTGATGAGTTGTATTACGCTTTATTTCGCCCAAATTCACGGCCTGAGTGGGATGGTAATATTAAGCGCTTTAGACTCGCTGGCAATCCCCCCATTATTGTTGATCAAAATAATGTTGCTGCGATTGATGCCAATACGGGATTCTTTAAATCATCTGCGACTAGTTTCTGGACAGTGGCGGCTGATGCACCGGATGGCGACACGGTTAGTGCGGGTGGTGCGGCGAGTAAATTAAGCTTACCGAGAAATATTTATACTTACACCAGTGCGACAGCCGCGAATGAAAGCATCATTAACTCTACTGTGAATAAACTGCACGAAGCTAACACCGCGATCACTGCGACCATGCTGGGTGACGCTGCCATGACAGCGACGGAGCGCACTGAGTTATTGCAGTGGGCACGAGGCGTCGATTTGCTCGACAGTGATAGCGATTTAGATACTACCGATATTCGTCGTCACATGGGCGATCCTCTGCATACCAAACCGACCTTGGTTTCATACGGGGGGACTGATGCTAACCCAGATATGACCCTCTATGCGGGTACCAATGAGGGTTATATTCAAGCGATAGACACCACCGATGGTAGCGAAGTGTTTACTTTCGTGCCTCAAGAGCTGTTGCCGAACTTACTCACTCTCTACACAGATTCCGCCAGTACGGCACACCCTTATGGGGTGGATGGCCCACTTACTGTTTGGTTTAATGATGTCAACGGTAATGGCATTCTGATTAATCCCGACACCAGTCTGCTTGAAACCGGTGAACATGCCTATTTATATCAAGGCATGCGCCGAGGCGGAGATAATTATTACGCTCTAGATGTTACTGATCGGGCATCACCAAAACTAAAATGGGTGATTAACGGTGGCTCCGGTGATTTTAGCGAGTTAGGGCAAACTTGGTCTGCGGCAACTTACGGTAGAATCAAGCTCAACGGTGTTGACAAGGATGTGCTGATTTTTGGGGGTGGTTATGACACCACACAAGATAGCAACACTGTGGCACAGGACGATGCCGTCGGCCGAGCTGTTTTTATCGTCGACGCAAATACCGGTGCTAAGCTCTGGCAGGCCGGCCCAGCGGGCTCAGCCAATGGGGCAAACCCCAATCTATTGCTGGCCGATATGACCAACAGTATTCCTGCAGATATCTCTGTTCTCGATACCAATGGTGATGGCTATTCTGATCGACTCTATGCTGCCGATATGCGCGGTCAGCTATGGCGATTTGATATTAGCACTACGAATACGGGAGCTGCGAATTTAGTCACCGGTGGTGTGTTGGCGAAATTTGGTGGTACCACCCCCGCAGACAATCGTCGCTTCTACTATGCGCCAGATGTTTCATTATCGAAAACTCTGACTTATTTGAATATCGCCATTGGTTCTGGTTTTCGAGCCCACCCGCTTGATACGACAACCAAGGATGCCTTCTTTGTGGTTAGAGACCCTAACGTTTACGGCCCTGCCTTGGATGGTAGTGGGGTGCCTGTGTACAACACGATGACTATGAGTGACTTGTACGACACGACCAGTAATCTCATTGGCCAAGGTACGACAGCAGAAGTTGAATTGGCCAAAGCTGCACTAGCCAGTAAGCACGGCTGGTATATGTGGATGCAAGAAAGTGGTGGTACGCTTGTCGGTGAAAAAGTGCTGGCGAAGTCACTCACTTTTGACGATATGCTTATGTTTACTACCTACACGCCGATTGCCTCAGTCAGTGGTGCTTGTTCGCCTAGCCAGGGGCGTGCACTCGCCTATTTAGTGACTATTGATGACGGCATTGCAGTGTACGACACCGATAATTCAGGTGGTCCCCTCAATCGAGCTGATAGACGGATTGACCTGGTGCGCGGCGGTATTCCACCTGAACCCTCCATGCTGTTCACCGAGAATGGTCCCGTGATTCTTGTTGGTACAGAAAAAGTGGGCGACCCAGATCTCGTGATTTCGCCAATGAAAACATACTGGAAAACTGAGTAGTCAATTCATAATTTTGCTGGAGATAACTAAGTGAAGAAATTAAATGGATTTACCTTGATAGAGTTGATGATTGTCGTGGCCGTTATCGGTATTTTGGCTGCGATTGCCTTTCCGGCTTATCAGGATCAAGTGTCAGCCTCAAGGCGTACTGACGCACAAGGTGTAGTGGCGAGTTTCGGCCTGGCGATGGAACGTTTTTATACGGCCAATAATACTTACCTCGGGGCAGCAGGGACGCAGGTTACCCCAGCAAACAGCGGCGCACCGTGGATTTTTGCTAGCGAAGCACCGCTTGATGGCGGGACTAAATCTTACGATCTGACGATTAAAGCAGGCGCGACGCAAAGCTCATTTACCCTGGTGGCCACACCCAAGGGGCCCCAGGCGGGTGACGGTGTATTTGAGTTGGACAGCACCGGGGCTAAACGCTGGGATCGTGATAATAATGGTGCTTTTTCTGCCGCCGAGGCGTGCTGGGCTACTAGTTGTTAGCATGAGAAATACGTTGTTACGATCTTAAATCCTAAGTTGTTACTGCCTATTTACGCTGTACTGCTGAACAATAAACACCTTCGTTTAGACGCTTATAAGCCCGTTCCTGTGTATTGTTCGGTATAATTGATTGCAGTGGTGGGGAGTTGTCGCCAAATGCGATGACTCTCGGATGGCAAGGATGCCAATAATAAGAAACAAGGAATGAGAGTTTTATTGTCGGTACTGGTGGCTACTGCCTGCTTAGTGAGTTTAGGTGTTGAAGCCAGAGAAAACAAAAAAACATATGCGATTAAATGGAAAGAACGGAATAATAGAATTATTGACGCCTCGGTTTGTTTTAATTACAAATACGGCTCCATCGATTCTCGTGAATGTCGTAGTGCTGCGTTGAGTCATTTTAAAGATCAGTGCACTAAGCTCAGTTTGAAAAGTACAAATTACGGCTATCCACACAACAATGCCATCCGACCTAAGCGTGATAAGTTTTGTGTCGCAAAAGATAGTTTTAGTCCTGTTAATTAAGGCGTGAAATTTCTACACAATGAACGTTGATCAATGCGATTGTAATATCAAACGTCATAGCCACTTAACTTGAGTGCATGCCTGTTCTAGCCAGTCTGGCGATGCTTGCGAGATGATTGTCCTGCTGAATAGGGTAATTTCAACACTCGCTGGTATTCACGCTAGAATACCGCCTCGTATAGTAGATTGAGGCGAACCCCTTGGATTACCAACAATTAGTGGCGCTAGATCAAGCGCATGTGTGGCATCCCTATAGCTCGATAGACTCCGCCGTACCGGTCTACCCTGTGGCTTCAGCGCACGGGGTGATGCTGTACTTGGCCGATGGCCGTGAATTGATAGATGGCATGTCCTCTTGGTGGAGTGCCATTCATGGTTATAACCATCCGGTGATGAATCAGGCCGTTGAGGCGCAACTCAAACAGATGTCGCATGTGATGTTTGGTGGCTTAACTCATCAACCTGCTGTTGAGCTGGCAACTGAGTTAGTGGCAATTACCCCCCCGTCGTTGCAAACGGTATTTTTCTCAGATTCCGGCTCGGTCAGTGTCGAAGTCGCGATGAAAATGGCCATTCAATATTGGCATGCCAAAGGCCAGACCAACAAGCAGCGATTTGTCAGTTTATTGCGGGGCTATCACGGCGATACCTTTGGCACCATGTCGGTTTGTGACCCTATTACTGGCATGCATACCTTGTTCGAACAGGCACTGGTCAAACAGCATTTTGTGGAGTCGCCTAGGTGTGCGTTTGGTGATGCTTGCAGCGATGAAGATATCGCACCACTGGCGAACATGCTGGAGCAACATGCTGATGACGTCGCCGCGCTGATACTCGAACCCATCGTACAAGGGACGGGGGGAATGCGATTTTATTCGGCCGACTATTTACGCCGAGCGCGCGCGTTGTGTGATAGGTATCAAGTATTATTGATTGCCGATGAGATTGCCACAGGCTTTGGTCGCACCGGTAAGTTGTTCGCCTGTGAACATGCCAATATTGAGCCTGACATCATGTGCGTCGGCAAAGCCCTCACGGGTGGTTATATGACCTTGGCGGCGACCTTAACCACTAAAACAATTAGTCATACTATTTGTCAGGGCGAGCCGGGTGTTTTTATGCACGGCCCAACCTTTATGGCCAATCCCTTGGCTTGCGCCGCGGCGCTAGGCAGTTTGAATCTGCTAAAAAATACACACTGGCAAGCGAATGTGCTGCGTATAGAACGTGGACTGACACAAGGGTTAGCCGCGTGTCGAGAGTTGGCCGGCGTTGCTGATGTGCGGGTACTGGGGGCCATTGGTGTGGTTGAGCTGTGCGAGCCTGTCAACATGGCCGTGATTCAAGCGAGGCTTGTTGATGCTGGCGTTTGGGTACGACCTTTTGGCCGGCTGGTCTATCTCATGCCGCCCTACATCGTGAACGACGATCAACTCGGCCAATTAACGCAGGCACTGACCAGCGTGTTAGCTGAGTTGTAGTGGGCTTAGCCCAGGCTTTTGAGTATACTTATCGCATTAATCGCCCCGCTATTGGGGCGTTTTTGTGTCCAGTCAAATGCCGCTGGACGCACTTAAATTATTAACAGGAGTTTGCTCAAATGGTACTCAGTATGACTTCATTCGCCCGCCGCGAATGCACCACCGATGTAGGCACTTTACGCTGGGAACTGCGCTCCGTTAATCATCGTTATCTCGATGTGAGTCCTCGAATCCCTGACGACTTGCGTCAGTTAGAACCTAAAGTACGTGAAATGATCGGCAAGCGACTTAACCGTGGCAAAGTAGAATGCTCGCTGCGCTATCAGCTCGATGCCAAACAAACGCAAGACTTTGCTATCGACCAAACCGTTGTGTTGCGCCTGGCCAACGCCACTCAAGAAGTCACTACTTTTTTGCCGAACCCGGCACCGTTAAATGTTTTAGACGTATTACGCTGGCCTGGTGTGTTGCAAACCGAAGAAGTAGACCTGAAGCCATTGCTAGAATCGGCGATGAGCCTATTAGAAGAAGCGCTGGACGATATGGTCGCTAGTCGTGCTCGCGAAGGTGAAAAATTAAAAAAACTGATCGAAACACGCTGCGATGCGATTGATGAAATCGTTGTTCGTGTCCGTGAACTCATGCCCAACTTGCGCAAAAAACTTCGGACGAAATTAGAAGAACGCCTAGGCGAATTAATGAACGAACTCGAACCTGGGCGGTTAGAGCAAGAGATCGTTATTCAAGCACAAAAAATGGACGTCGACGAAGAGCTTGACCGCCTCGTAGGCCACGTCATCGAAGTACGCCGTGTTATTAACAGCCATGAACCCATGGGCCGTCGCTTAGACTTTCTCATGCAAGAGCTTAATCGCGAAGCCAACACACTAGGTTCAAAATCAGTGGATGGTGATGTGACCAAAGCCTGTGTTGATTTGAAAGTGCTGATCGAACAGATAAGAGAGCAGGTTCAGAACATTGAATAATGTTGCCTTCTTGAAGCAACAAGCCCCTGTTTTCACATAAACTCATACAATAGAGGCCGCTCTGTGGAGTCGTAGGTATTTATTAATGAGCACCACCGTTAAACTGAGTAAATTGTCTGCCCCAATTTTCAGTAGAATATTTAACCGTACTCGGTTATTTGATCTGTTGGATCAAGGGCTAACGGGCCCAGCCCTATGGATTGGAGCCCCTGCGGGGAGTGGTAAAACGGCATTGGTCTCCAGTTACCTCGCTGAGCGCGGGCTGTCAGCACTATGGTATCGGATGGATGAGGGGGATAGTGATACTGGTGCTTTTTTCTATCATTTATCGCTGTTAGCAGATGATCTTTCTACCGAGGGCACTCCTGCTTTACCGTGTTTTAGTAACGAGTATATGGGCGGCTTGGTGACCTTTGCGCGTAATTTTTTCCATGCCCTGTTTGCTCGCATGGCCTCGCCTAGTGTGTTGGTGCTCGATAATTGTCAGGCGCAGGCTAACGCGTCACCATTGCATGAGTTGCTGGCCCAGCTCATTGCCGAAGTTCCTGAACCGATTAGTATCGTGATGATTAGCCGCGAGTCAGCACCGATCTGTTATGCGCGTTTGCAGTTGGATGATCAGTTGTTGGTGCTGGGATGGGAGGTGTTGCGTTTGGATCGCCAAGAAGCCGATGGGGTAGCTCAACAGTGGGCGGAGAGTCTGCCGAACCTTATTGAGGGGCAGGTTGAGGCTGCCTATCAGCACAGCCAGGGTTGGTTGGCTGGCTTTATTCTGATGTTAAGAGCCCCCGACTCAGTTGTGCTGAACAATGTTGAAGAGATGGATAATCAGCAGGTGATTTTTGATTATTTCTGTCATGAAGTTTTTGCCACCCTGGAGACTGCACTACAACAGTTCCTGCTTAAAACGGCCCTGCTGCCAGAGGTGACGACGGTGCTTGCCCAACAAGTCACAGGCCTGGCAGAGGCTGAAAGAATGCTTGAGTTACTTGCCCGCGAGCAGTTTTTTGTCGTGCGTCATGGTACAACCGCGTTTAGCTTCGAATATCATCCATTATTCAAAACGCTACTGCAGCGTATAGGGGCACAACAACTGCCTATCCTTGTGCGCCAGCAGATACAAAGAGAGGCAGCTAAGCTGCTGATAGAGAATGGTGTTTATGACATGGCTGCACAGTTATTGGAGGAGGCAGTAGCCTATGATGAATTGTCAGTGCTGATTCTGAAATATGCGCCGATTTTGATGGAGCAGAATCGCGTTCAGCGCTTACAGTATTGGCTCGATAGACTGCCCGTAGGCAAGCCACCTAACCCCTGGCTGCTCTACTGGCGGGCTAGTGCGGAATTGGCGCAAAAGCCAATGCAGGCAAGAGTGTTGTTTGAACAAGCTTTACCATTATTTGAGGCGCTGCAACAGCGAGAGGGGGTGTTGCTCTGCTGGGCTGGGGTTGTTGAGAGTTTTATCTTTGCCTGGGATGATTTTCAGCCACTGGATCAATGGATCGCCTGGATGGATCGTCAACTGCAATGCGAGCCTAGCTTTCCATCGCCTCAGATTGAGGCGAGGATAGTATTTGCAATGTTTGTCTCCCTAATGTACCGACAGCCCCAACACGTTGATATGGCCTTGTGGGCTAAACGTGTCGAACGGCTTCTGGATCAATTGCCTGATGATAATCTGCGTGTGGCGATGGCCGCCTTTTATTTGCACTACCTGGCCACTATCGGAGAGTTGTCGCATGCCAACTTGATTCTCGACAGAATTAAACCCTGCGCTACGCTAGCCAAGGTAAAACCAGTTAACTTGATCGCGTGGCAACAATCCGAAGCGATGTATTACTGGCTAATGACCGACTTTAAGGCCAGTCAAAAAGCGCTAGATACTGGACTGGCCTTGGCGCAAAGCAGTGGTGTTCACCTCTGGGATTTTGTTTTACTGGTGCAGGCAGCCTACACCGGTTTTGAGTCGGCGAATAAGCAACAACGTCAACAACAGCTACAATGTGTAGTTGCATTGATGGATCAATATGGTCGTCTGCACCGATCTCACTACTATTACCTTGCCTCACTCGAAGCGCTACTCAGTCGTGACCCTATTCGTGCGCGGGAGCACATTTGCCAGTCGCTTAATGCAAGTATTGAATTAGGTGCGCCATTCCCGATTAGCTTAGCTCGTATTGCGATGGCGCGAGTGTTGATTGAGCTAGGAGAGTTAGTTCAGGCCGAGGAGCAACTGGCGCTCGCAGCAATAAGTCAGATCAATAGCGATTTTTTGCGCTTTAACATCGCGTTGACTCAGGCTGAGCTGGCGATCAAAGGTAATCAGCCCGAACGTATACGTCGGGCCTTGGAAGAAGGGATGGGCTTGGCCCGCTGTCGTGGTTTTTTTCACACCGATTACTGGCGTCCCTATGCCATGACGGCGCTAGCTATTGAGGCGCTAAAGCTTGGTATTGAACTCGATTATGTCTCTGAGCTGATTCAGCGTCGTCGCCTGCAACCCGATACGCCGCCCTTGGATGTGCCCCATTGGCCGTGGCAGGTTCGCATTTTTACCCTCGGCCGGTTTGGTGTGATGATTGATAATCAAGCGCTTACATTGGATGACAGAGTCACTAGTAAACCGTTGCTGTTGCTCAAAGCCTTAATCGCCCTAGGCGGGCGAGATGTTAGCGTGGATAGCATCTGCGCCGTATTGTGGCCGGATGCCGAGGGGGATGTAGCTCGCAGCGCCTTTGCGACCAACCTTAGTCGCTTGCGCAAGATGCTCTTTCGTGAGGCGTTGATCTTGAAAAATAATTGTTTGAGCCTGAATGATCGATATTGCTGGTTAGATAGCTGGGCTTTGGAGCGCCAATTCACTCTGCTTGATCAGACCTTGTCCCAAGCTGTACCGACAGTTGAGAGCGTGCAACGGCAGGCAGCTGAACTGTTTAATGTATACAAAGGGGGACTTTTCGCCCAGCAAAATCAAATGGACTGGATGTTGGCACCGCGTGAGAGACTGCATCTGAAACTGCTGCGTACCATTAAACGCC
>Ga0316204_10009329_pt1 | contig 13167 bp, 7 predicted proteins | sample 6monrhotite_MG_2_FD_205661 | JGI IMG/M metagenome (GOLD analysis project Ga0316204, IMG submission 205661) | Microbial mat bacterial communities from mineral coupon in-situ incubated in ocean water Damariscotta River, Maine, United States -... | ecosystem: Environmental > Aquatic > Marine >... | reverse complement strand
ATATATCCGCTGGTGACGTAGTGCCCCTGTCTGTTCTGTTTAAGAACAACCTCAGTAAAACCATTTTGATTTCGTACTTCAGGATTTTGATTGGGATTTATTCGCTTTTCTTCAACGCCAGAAAATAATACGGTCAGAAGAGCAATTGCGACTAGCCAAGCAAGCGCATACATGCCTCGACCTATGGATTGTGTTGAATTTTTGTCATTTTTGCTGTTATTTGGGTCAGAATTTGGCGACACGTTATTAGCTATATATGTTTATTCATTTAGTAACACTATGGGATTTATCTCGAGTGCTTTCAAGGATATTCTTCGTTTAAACGAAATTTTTATGCCGATATACTTAAAAGATATTCCATACTGTGAAGCAATTTACAATTACAGTGGCTATCTAGGCATAAAAACTAGTAAAATGTTGATTCACTGTAATATTTTCAAGTATTGCATCTCGTAGGATACGAGATTGGTAATCCAATAGTAGCGATTTGACGTTATATTTAGGGAGCGCTTTTGTCTGAAATCACGACACAGATTACAGATCATTGTTTGGAGTTAATCAGTAAGCAGGCACAGAAAGCCTTGGATACTGCACCAGACTATTTGACTGCGCTCGCTGATCAAACTAGCTATTCTGAAGAACGTACGCTCTATCTAGACACCATGCATGAATTGAGTTTCGCTCGAAAAAAGGTAACCGATAAATTTAATTCTGAAATGCTTAAGCCATTTGAAGTCTTATCAACAGGTGAGATTCCAGAAGAGTTTAAACGCAAAGGTGGTGTCATCCTTAATGTCACGGGTGCTGATGATTTAGAAGAAAAGTTAGCACTTGAAACCATGCTAAATAAATCCCACGCTAAAGCAGAATTAACGCTACATAATGTCGAACGATCGCTTAATGCAATCATGGGGGATGACTGGGTAAAGAGACATTATAATCCCATTGATCCTGAGTATATTATCCGTGCTTGGGTCTCTGCAGTACACGAGATGGATCTTACGGCCAAAGGCAACTTGGCGATGTATGGTGTATTAGATAGTCAGTTACTCAATAAACTATCCGCAATTTACGAAACAGTAGGAAAATTCGTCGAGTCTCTACCAAGAAGTCGTAGAAAGCATTTAGATGAGGCGAAACAGAGTAGTCGGGATCAGAGTAGCTCGGCTGCTGATGAAAGAGAAGATTTTGAGACTATGTTTGGTGATATTGACAGTACACAGCCAGATATAAACTTTACATCCCAGGGATTAGAGCAGGATTATGATGATAATGAAGAGCCGCCAGAGGCCATTCGAACGGAAAGCCTGCTGGGTGTACTAGAACGTTTGCAACATGATCGAACGCTCGATAATAGTGACTATTATAGTAGTAGTTACCTCTTGGACAGCCGTAAATTATTAGAAGATTCTCATGCCACCCCAGAAGGGGTAATCAACCCATGGACCGTCGGTCAAATCAATGATGATGTTATTGATATGAGCCGGCTTATGTTTAGCTTTATCATGGATGATTATAATTTACCTGATGATATTCGATTTCATGTTTCAAGATTGCAAATTCCCTATTTGAAGTTAGGGCTAAATGATAAGACCATGTTTCAATCGAGAGAACATCCTGCCCGGTTACTGCTAATGAACCTTACTCAGAGCATTGATGCCTGGGACCCAAGCCATTCGGGTGGATTAGATATGTTACTCGAAGAAGTGATTCGAGTAATCGATGAAATACTCGCGACCTATAAGAGTAATTCTAATGTATTTGCGCTCATACAAAAACGGTTTAGTGCATTTCTAAATGGTGAAAGCCATGTGGATGAAGGCCTTCAGGAACGCAAGAAAACCAGAGAAACTCAAACGGCACGGGCAGATAATGCTAAGTTATATATTGAGGCGACCCTATCTGATATATGTGATGATAAGCGCATTCCTCCGATAATAGAAAAGATCTTAAGTGACTATTGGTCTAAAGTGTTATTTTTAGAATACTTAAAAGACGGAGAGGATACCGAAGCTTATCAAACATTACTAGAAACAACCCATATACTGGTGGATAGCGTACAAGAAAAATTTTCTGAACAATCCAGAAAAGAAATGGCTAAATCCTTACCGGGGCTTATAAAGCGAGTAAAGCAGGGATTAAATACAATCTCTGTTGCTTCATTTGAATCAGTCGATCTATTCAGAGAATTACAGCAGTGTCATATGGAGGTGCTTAAAGAGCGTCCAGAGACTCATGAGAGTGCTGAATTTGAAGTATCAGATGATGAGTATGATGAGTTTAGAGAACAATCATCTCAGCAGGTTTGGAATCGCGATATGATTGAAGCTTCTATGTTAGAAGAAAACATAGAACGAAGTATTAGCATGTCTAATTCTGATCCTTATGCATTTGAAGATAACCCAAACATTATTAAGGATCATAATAATGATTTGCAGGATGCAACCGTTGCTAAAGCAGCACGAGAGCGGCAAATTATAGATGATGAATTAAAAGAAGCACGCGAAGCATATGAAAAAGCACTAGAAGATCATAAGCAGAAAAAACAACAAGAAGTAGCCCTATCAGATAAAGGATCTGAGGAAGATGATGGTGATGACTTTATGTCGATGTTTTTTTCAGACCCAGAATTTGAGCAAAAGCAATCAGCTGCATTACGAAACGGTGATGAGTCTAAGACATCAGAAAAGAGTGCGACCAATGCTGATGAAATGGATGAATTTGGTTCAGAACTTGATTTAGACTTGCTAACAGACTTAGATAATAATAATGTTGAAGTGAACGATGATGAGATCGATAGTTTATTTGCAGATTCTGATGATAACATTATGAGTGAAACAAGTTCTGATAAATTAATAAAAGATGCTGAGGAATTAGAAGATATCAGTTCAGAACCCTATGCTGATCTAGATACGCAAGATGTTGAGGAAATAGAGCTGGCCGCCTTTGTTGAACCGAACACTTCAGAACAATCACCTGCTCAATCAACAGAACAAGAAATGATGCTAAAGGGTCGTGCCAAAGGTGCTTTAGATGATGATAATGCCAATCAGAGCACAAGTGATGAGCTCGGTCATGATATTGTTGAGGAGCTTATCGAGCGTCTGAAGGTTGGTTTATGGGTTGACCTATACCATGCTGATGGACAAAAAGTCCGTGCGAAAATTATGGCCATTGTTCCAACAGTAGGTAAGTATATATTTGGCGATCGTAGTGGTAAAAAGCTAGCTGATTTTAACCGTAAAAGTCTACATGAAGCGATTCAATCGAGGCGCATTATAATTTCAGAAGAAGATACGGTCTATGATAAAACTCTAGAGTCTGTAATTGCCAACCTCCGGGTCATGAAGAAAGCAGAGGATGACTAGCCAAAAAAACAGGCATTTCTGACCCAAGCCATGTATAATCAGTACCCCCATGCATTAATGCATTAATGCATGTTTGCAAGTTCAATAATAGATTAAAACACACGAACCTATGATTCTAATTAGTCTGCTTTTAGTATTACTTCTGGAACACCATATGAAGGTGAGCTATATCTTGAAAGATAGATTATCAGCTCATAATTGGCTGCCTTTATGGGTCGAGACAATTGAGCCTAAACTACATAACCAGAATGTCTGGTTTAGTTTAGCCGTTGTTCTATTGCTTCCTGTCGCTATTATTTATTGGCTTACTAGCATAGACGGCGACTGGCTTCTTTCAATTTTACAGTTTGGCTTGACTATACTGGTGCTAATTTATAGTTTAGGGCCTATGAATCAGAACGCGCATCTTAGTGCTTATTTTAAGGCAGTGAAACGTGATGATTTGCAGGCTGCCTATATAGAAGTTCAAGAGAACTTAAATCAAAAGTCATGCTTAGCTCCTCCGAAAGATATAGATGATTTAGGGCGGACAGTAACGCACCTAATTCTTAAGCAGTGCAACTTCAGGTTGTTTGGGGTACTGCTGTACTTTGTAATATTTGGTATTGCTGGTGCACTTGCATATAACCTCATTTGCTCTCATGAGTTTAGACTTAGGGAGGATAAGGCGTCGCGCTATCGTGTTCCGATGGCGAAGATGAGACAGATAATTGACTGGCTTCCTCAGCGGTTAACTGGATTGTTGTATGCTTTGGCGGGTGATTTCAATGGTGCTCTATCGCAGTACATGAAGTATTTTTTCAAGAGCCCTAAAAAGTCCATAGGAATCCTTGTCGATACTGGTATGGGCGCTTTGGGTTACAGCGAAGAAGATAGAACTGAGGAAATTTTGCTTGAAAATGAACAGGCAATGGCACTTGTATCAAGATCAGCCAGTGTGTTTGTACTAATGATAGCTATTCTGACTGTATTTGGTTGGCTTAGTTAATAAAAACAATAAGGTAAAATGGATGTCTGAAGAAGAAAATAATGATCTAGATCCGCAGGAAACTCAAGAATGGTTAGAATCTCTAGATGCGGTTCTCGAAGTAAAAGGGCTTGAACGTGCGCACTATTTATTGGAGCGTTTAATTGATAAAGCCCGTCGATCAGGGGCATATCTACCGTATACGGCAACAACAGCTTATTTGAATACCATCCCACAATCTAAAGAAGCGCGCCTTCCAGGAGATATGGAGTTAGAGCGACGTATAAGAGCGGTGATCCGTTGGAATGCCATGGCGATGGTGTTGAGAGCGACAAAAAAAGATTTAGAACTTGGTGGGCATTTATCGAGCTTTGCCTCTTCAGCGACATTGTATGATGTAGCCTTTAACTACTTTTTTCATTCAGAAACTGAGAATCATCCTGGTGATTTGGTTTATTTCCAAGGGCACACGGCACCTGGTGTATATTCTCGCGCTTTCTTAGAAGGTCGTCTCTCGGAAGAGCAGCTTGATAACTTCCGTCAAGAAGTGAAAGGTGAAGGTTTATCATCTTATCCGCACCCATGGTTGATGCCCGATTTTTGGCAGTTTCCTACAGTTTCTATGGGTTTAGGGCCCATTCAAGCAATTTATCAGGCACGCTTTTTGAACTATTTACAAGATCGCCAAATGGTTGAAAACGTTAACCGCAAGGTTTGGTGTTTCACCGGTGATGGTGAAATGGACGAACCTGAATCATTGGGTGCAATTTCTCTTGCCGGACGAGAGAAGCTAGACAACTTAATTTTTGTTGTAAATTGTAATTTGCAGCGCCTTGATGGTCCGGTCCGCGGTAACGGAAAGATTATTCAAGAATTAGAAGGTTCATTTCGTGGCGCCGGTTGGAATGTAATTAAAGTCATATGGGGTCGTTATTGGGATCCACTTATAGCTCGTGATGTTGACGGTGATCTACTCAGTGTCATGACTGAAACAGTCGATGGCGAATATCAAAACTATAAGGCGCTTGGTGGCGGCTATACCCGAGATAATTTCTTTGGTAAGAAAGCCAGTACAAAAGCCATGGTTGCCAATATGTCAGATTCAGATATCTGGCGACTAAATCGTGGTGGTCATGATCCAACCAAGGTTTACGCGGCATATGCAGAGGCTATGGCTCAGACTGGAAAACCTACCGTGATTCTTGCTAAAACCGTTAAAGGTTATGGCATGGGTGAAGGTGGTGAAGGTAAAAATATTTCGCATCAGGTTAAGAAAATGGACATTGAGGCCTTACGTCATTTTCGTGATCGTTTCAAAGTACCAGTTTCAGATGAACAGCTAGAAGAAGTACCTTACTACAAGCCGGAAGATGATAGCGAAATAATCAAGTATTTGAAGGAACGTCGTGGTGAATTGGGGGGTAGTTTTCCAGCGAGAAGGACAGAATCAGACATTAGTTTGAGTGTTCCAAAGTTAAAGGCGTTTGATGCCATCACCCAAGGATCTGGCGAGCGTGAAATATCAACAACCATGGCATTTGTTCGTCTCTTGAATGTGCTGGTAAAGGATAAGTCGCTAGGAAAGCATGTTGTACCTATCGTTCCAGATGAAGCGCGAACATTCGGTATGGAAGGCATGTTCCGTCAGTTGGGTATTTACTCGAGTGTGGGTCAACTCTACGAACCTGTAGATTCAGATCAAATCATGTATTACCGTGAAGATAAGCAAGGCCAAATCTTGCAAGAAGGTATTAACGAAGCGGGTGCTTTCTCTTCTTGGATGGCCGCAGCGACAAGTTACTCGTCAAACAATACCCCGATGATACCTTTTTACATTTTCTACTCGATGTTTGGTTTCCAGCGAATTGGTGATTTAGCTTGGGCTGCAGGTGATATGCAAGCCAGGGGCTTCTTGATCGGTGGTACCTCTGGACGAACAACGATTAATGGAGAGGGTTTACAACACCAAGATGGCCACAGTCATGTACTGTGTAGCACTATTCCAAACTGTGTTTCCTATGATCCAGCCTATGCCTACGAGCTAGCGGTCATTGTTCAAGATGGTGTTCGTCGCATGGTAGAAGAGCAAGAAAACGTCTTTTATTACATAACGACGCTTAATGAAAACTATGTACAACCTGCAATGCCTGCTGGTGTAGAAGATGACATCATTGCTGGAATGTACTTATTAGATTCTGGGCCAAAGTCAAAAGGTAAAACAAAGTATAGTCGTGTACAGCTTCTGAGTAGCGGCGCAATAATGAGCGAAGTGCGTGAAGCAGCTGAGATTCTCTTGAATGATTATAACGTCAGTTCTGACATATGGAGCGTCACTAGCTTCAATGAGTTAGGTCGGGAAGCTCAGTCAGTACAACGTTGGAATATGATGCATCCTGAGCAACAAGCAAAGTCTAGCCATGTAGCACGTTGTTTAAACAAGCAAGATGCTCCTGTGGTTGCTGCGACAGATTATATGAAAAGTTATGCCGATCAGATTCGTTCTGAGGTGGCTTCAAATTATATTGTACTCGGTACTGATGGATTTGGTCGTAGTGATAGTCGAGAGAACTTACGTTCTTATTTTGAAGTTGATCGTTATTATGTTGCTTATGCTGCCCTTGCTGGATTAGTCGAGCAGGGTAAATTAGACAAGCAGATATTGACCAAAGCTATGAAGCAATTCGAAATTGATCCAGATAAGATAGATCCGGTTAAGGCATAAGATAAAAAAAAGAATAATGAGAGAGAACCTATAGTGCCAAATGTAAACGAAATAAAAATACCCGATATTGGTGATGTGACTGATGCTGAGATTATTGAAGTTTCAGTATCAGTGGGTGATGAGATAAAAATAGAAGACACATTGGTTGTGCTTGAAACTGATAAGGCCAGTATGGATGTCCCATCACCTGAAGCGGGTGTTGTAGAATCTATACAGTGCAAGGTTGGTGATACAGTATCGGAAGGCTCTTTACTGCTGACTATTTCCAGTGCCGCAGTAGCAACTACAGCCGAACAGAAAGCAGAAGAGAAAACAGTAGCTGAAGAAGCTCCTACAAATGCTAAGGTTGAAGAAGTCTCAGCTAAAGTCGATATTCCAGCTGAGACGTCCTCAGCCACAACGATAGAAGAAATCCGAGTGCCTGATCTAGGTCAGGATGGTGCTGTTGATGTTATTGAAGTCAGTATTTCTGAAGGCGATGATGTTGAAATGGACCAAGCGCTGGTTACATTAGAAACAGAAAAGGCGAGCATGGAAGTGCCGTCACCTTTGGCGGGAAAAATAATCAGTGTTGCTGTCAAGGTATCTGATCAATTGTCTACTGGTGATTTAATTGCAACAGCAGAAGTCAGCGCTAGTGTAAATAAAGTTGATGTTGTAGAAACAACGGCTGCGGATACAACCAAAGTGGTTAAGTCAGAACAACCTGTGCCTAAATCGCCAAGTTCTGCATCAAAGCCTGCTGCACCTGTTCCTGATTATCCAGCTATTCAATCAAAGCCGAATATGGATGCAATCTATGCTTCTCCAGCAATTAGACGACTGGCACGTGAATTCGGTGCAGATTTGACCCAGGTTAAAGGTACGGGCAAAAAAGGCCGCGTCATAAAGGAAGATGTCCAGCAGTACATTAAATATGAATTATCCCGCCCCAAGGCAACTGCCAATTCTGGTTTAGGCCAGGCGCCTGATTTGCCCGAAATTGATTACAGTAAATTTGGGCAAGTAGAACAAGTACCATTATCACGTATTCAGAAGGTTAGTAGTGTTAATTTATCCCGCAACTGGATGATGATTCCTCATGTTACACAACATGATGAAGCTGATATTACAGAGATGGAAGCATTTCGACAGCAACTGAAAGCTGAAGCATTGGCCGAAGGGATCCGATTAACGCCACTCGTATTTATGATGAAGGCTGTTGTTGCTTCGCTAAAACAATTTCCTCGTTTTAATGCTTCATTGGCTAATGATGGTGAAAACCTTATTCTTAAACAGTACTTTCATATCGGAGTGGCGGTAGATACGCCGGAAGGTTTGGTGGTACCTGTAGTCAAAAATGTTGACCAAAAGTCACTCTATGAGCTGGCTCAAGAGTTGGGTGAAATTTCAGCCAAGGCCAGAGAAAAGAAACTGGGTATTGATGCCATGCAGGGCTCTTGTTTTACTATCTCTTCATTGGGGGGTATTGGTGGAACCGCATTCACTCCAATTGTAAATTGGCCAGATGTGGCGATTTTAGGTGTTTCTAAAAGCCAAATGAAACCAATATGGAATGGCAAAGATTTTGAGCCAAGACTGATGTTACCACTTGCGTTGTCCTACGATCATCGCGTCATCGATGGCGCCTTAGCTGCTAAGTTTACTGCGCATCTTGCACAATCTCTGACAGATATAAGGCGTTTACTTTTAAAGTAGGCTGAATGGAATAGGAATTAACCATGTCGAAACTAGAAGATTTACCAAATAAAGCTCAGGTCGTAGTTTTGGGTGCAGGCCCTGGCGGTTATAGCGCTGCTTTTCGTGCTGCAGATCTGGGACTGGATGTTGTTCTTGTTGAAAAACACAGTACCTTAGGTGGCGTTTGCCTCAATGTTGGCTGTATTCCTTCCAAGGCCTTATTGCATACGGCGAAGATCATAGATGAAGCTGAAGATATGTCTTCTCATGGTGTGAAGTTTGCGGCTCCTGAAATTAATATTGATGAGATACGCGCCTATAAAGATTCAGTTGTTTCAAAGCTAACTACTGGCCTAACCGCCATGGCAAAAGCGAGAAAAGTGACAGTGATTCAGGGCCTAGCACAATTTACATCGACTAATGAGATGAGTATCGAGACTGCATCAGGTGCACATCTTATAAGTTTTGATAACTGTATTATTGCTGCTGGCTCACGTGTGGTTCAATTACCGTTCTTACCTGATGATCCTCGTATAATTGATTCAACAGGTGCACTCGAGTTATCCGATGTCCCTGAACAGTTATTATGTTTGGGTGGTGGAATAATCGGTTTAGAAATGGCGACTGTATACAATGCTCTGGGCAGTAAGATTACAGTGGTTGAATTATTCGATCAGATCATCCCTTCTGCTGACAAAGACATTGTTTCGCCTTTGACCAAAAGGTTAAAAAACAAGTATGAGGCGCTTCTATTAAAAACCAAGGTTACTCAGGTTGAAGCAAAGGATGATGGTTTATGGGTCACATTTGAAGGCGCTAAAGCACCCTCTGAAGCGCAACGCTTTGATAAAATACTGTCTGCTGTTGGTCGTAGACCCAATGGCGATTTACTCAATGCCGAAGCAGCTGGAGTCAATGTCGACGAGCGAGGCTTTATAGCAGTAGACGCGCAAATGCGAACTAATGTGGCTCATATCTACGCCATTGGAGACATAGTAGGTCAACCGATGTTGGCACATAAGGCAACTCATGAAGCACATGTGGCTGCTGAAGTGATTGCAGGTAAAAAGCATTATTTCGAACCAGCATGTATTCCAGGTGTTGCGTACACTGATCCAGAGGTTTCTTGGGTAGGTTTGACCGAGAAAGAAGCCAAAGAACAGGGCGTTGAATACCAGAAGGCAACTTTCCCATGGGCAGCAAGTGGCAGAGCATTGGGCGTCAACAGAACCGATGGTATGACTAAACTAATATTTGATCCTGAAACAAACCGATTACTTGGTGTAGGGATTTGTGGTATCAATGCCGGTGAATTAATTGCTGAAGCAGGACTTGCGATTGAAATGGGTTGTGAGGCTGAAGACCTAGCGTTAACCATCCACCCACATCCAACACTATCTGAATCAATCGGTTTTGCTGCAGAACTTCATGAGGGCACTTGCACGGATCTTCCTCCTCCGAGAAAGCGCAAATAATACTGACTCAGACCCTATTGAATTTAAATCGGGTTTTACAAGTCAAGGTTAGTAAGATAGAAATCTGCCCATGTTAAGAATTCATCCTCTGGCATGGGTTTGGCTATATGGTAGCCCTGTGCTCTGTGAACGCCCAGCTCTTTTAGTGCCTGCAGAGAACCTTCATTTTCAACACCTTCAGCAACAATTTTCAAGCCGAAACCTCTTGATAGGCCGGCAATCATTGATACCATTTTACGGTCATCTTCGTTATCCATCATGTTAATAACAAAGGATTTATCTATTTTAACTTCATTCACTGGTAAAGACTTGAAGTATTCTAAAGAGGAATAACCGGTTCCAAAATCATCCATAGAAATGGTGAATCCTCGGTCTTTAAGATGATTCAATTTATCCAAGTTGGTTTCAAATGATTGCATCATAGCGGTTTCGGTTACTTCAATAGTGACATATTTGGGCTTTATGCCCCATACGCCACAGCTGTGTTCAATAAACTCTACAAATTCCTCGTTATCAACCACTATACCTGACATATTAATAGCCATATTTATGCCCAGCCCAAGCTTGTGCCATTCCATTAGATTTCTAAGAGAAGTATTGGTTACCCATTCTGTTAGCTCTTTAATCATAAGGCTATTTTCAGCAATGGGAATAAATATTTCAGGTGAAACGAAGCCATCATGATTACTTTTCCAACGACATAATGCCTCAACACCATAGAGCTTTTGGGTTCGCAAATCGATCTTAGGCTGGTACCAGACTTCTAGCGATTTTCTTTGAATAGCCAGGTCTAATTCTGTTTCAACCTTAAGTTGTTTCTCAATACGATTAGACATAACTTGAGTGAACATGAGATGGCTGACGCCGGTGCTTTCAGCCTGATGCTGGGCTATTTCTGACGACTGGATTAGGCTTTCAGCTGTTATGGCATGACGCGGGTATAGGGCGCCACTAATGGTCATTCGGGTCTTGGTGGTATAACTTTTAACACTCAAGGTTTTATTATTTAAATCACGCTCAAGCCGATTCAAAGCAAGTTGGCAATGACCTGGATTGTTTAGGTTTTGCAACAGCAGCGCAAATTCGTGTTTGCCTGTTCGAACCAGTAAGCAATTTTCCTTTACGAAGCCTTTGAGCTGCTTGATTAGAATATCAAGTATTTCCTGACAGGCTTCCATTCCATGGTGGGCACTAATTTGACGGGTATGGTGAACACTTATGAGTACTAAAGCACTGTTCTTTTTATCGTCATAAATTAAGTATGGTTCGATTAGTTCACTAAGTTCATATCGATCAAAGGCTTGCTTCAACTTAGCGCCTTGATTAGAGGAAGTAGTCATCGGCTTTAATATCGTATGATCCATCAGGCAGCGCATTATTGATATTGAGTGGCTTACCATCCTCATCATTAAAGGTGGTTAATAGATTACAAACTATATAGTCTTCTCTTGGCGTTTTATCTTTATTTAGTAGCAGCATCACCTTCGGCCTAAGTCTTCTGGTACGAGACTCAGTAATAACTACTCCGACTTCTCCATTGGAGAGCTCGACAAGAGTGCCTGCGGGGAAGACGCCAATGGCTTGTATGAACTCCTCAACCAACTCTTTTTGAAATTCTTTGCCGCGCCATTCATAAAGACGTTTGACCGCTTCTTGAGATGAAAGCGGCTTGGCATATGACCTATCACTGGTGATTGCATCATAACAATCAACAATGGCTGCGATACGGCCAAATAGTGGTATTGCTTCATTCTTTAGGCCATGGGGATATCCTGAGCCATCCATTCGTTCATGATGTGTCTCAACCATATTCAACACTTTAATGTTAATGCTGTCTTTGTCTTTGATGATATCCATTGACAGTTTTACATGGGTTTTAATCAGTTTTAATTCGTCATCTGTGAGGCGTTCAGATTTTGAGAGTACTCTCTGCGGTAGCCGAGTTTTACCAACATCTAATAGTAGTGCGCCGAGGCCTAAGGATTCTAGGTCACCGCGATTCATACCTAGTTGCCGACCAAGTGACATGGCTAAAATACTGCAGCCTAAGGCATGAGAATAATTATAGTCATCCAGTTTACGAAGACGATTTAACCAGAGCAGTGCATCAGGGTTTCTAATGATACTATCAACCATTGGCTTAATGGCTTTGCGAGTACTCTCTATATCCAACTTCTTGCTATACCTTAGAGAGGTCATCATTTCTTTAACTGTACTTACCACGGTATTATGAGTTTGCCGAACATTGGCAAGCTCATCAGTCATTTTTGTTTTATCTTTGTAGATGCGCTTACTTGGGATAATTTTGCTGGATTTAGAGAGCGACTTTATACCAAATTTAACGTCTTCTCGGGCAACATCAGGTCGTTTGATTAATTTTGGGTCAAAATGTTTGGTCTGAAGGGAATCAATAAAACAGTAATCACAGTGTTTACGTAGCAACTCGAGATCTTCTTTATCATTGATCATAAAGCCTTGCAGCATAAAGGGTGTTTCTAGCCAGGGTTTATCAAGCCTAGAGACATACATGCCAATCTGTACGTCACTAGCATTAATCTTGATTTCTTTTCCTGCCATTTAAAATCACATCACATTGTAGAAAAAATATTTAGGTTATCTATTTAACCATAATTGCCTTTATGAGCAAAGTCTGATATTTGATATTATTATGAATATTGAAATTATTAGAAGTCGTAGAAAAACCTTAGCTTTGCATTTTTCAGACAGCAAGGGAGTTGTGGTGCGCGCACCATTGCGAGCAAAGCTACAGCAGATTGAGACATTTATCGCAGATAATGGACATTGGATTGAGCACCACAGACAGTTATTAGAGAAATATCCTGGGCTACCTGAGAGCAATTACTGCCATGGGGGCTTCTTATACCTTCAGGGTATTAAACGAACGATTATTGTGACTAAGGCTAATAAAGCCAAGGTCACATTAAATGATGATTC
>Ga0316204_10009328_pt1 | contig 13169 bp, 11 predicted proteins | sample 6monrhotite_MG_2_FD_205661 | JGI IMG/M metagenome (GOLD analysis project Ga0316204, IMG submission 205661) | Microbial mat bacterial communities from mineral coupon in-situ incubated in ocean water Damariscotta River, Maine, United States -... | ecosystem: Environmental > Aquatic > Marine >... | reverse complement strand
TCGGAAACCTGTGTGAATGCGGGCTCGGTTTCAGCCGGACATGGCGGGCCTTCCATCGAGGTGCACTTCGATCCGGAGCGCAATGATGCGATTGTCCGATGGGGCAATGCGCTGGGCGATATTATGGATTGCGCCGATGGCGGTGAGACGATTGCCGCATGTGTATCGGTGGCGGAAGTTGTACAACCCTGCAAGGACGAGTTCGACCGTTTGACGGACCTCGCCAACGAAATTGCAGCTTTTGATGCGGTGTTTTTAACCGTGGGCAGTCCGTGTCGCCCAGAGGAGGGTCAGCCATGAGCCGGACGCTTTCTACGCTCTCACTGGCCGCGGTCGGGTGGTTGGCTTTGGCCGCCTGGGATACACGCGTCATCACCGGAAATACCTGGCAGGCCATCTATCAGGAGGCGCCGTCCACCACTCTGGCGGAACATACTCACGTCTCAGATGAGACGTTTGATTATCTTGACCCAAGCGGAGATTTGCGCGGTCTTTTTGGACGAGGCGGAAGCGCCACGCTGGATGTTGTGGATCTTAATGCCAGCTTCTTCCGTGTGGATGAATTGCTGGGCATTGCGCCCGTTGGCGACGATCCCGGCACTGAGGCCGAAGAGCGCCGTATCCCGCCGCCCGGCCTGTTTTCCGGCCTGCCGGACTATAGTTATGGCCTCTATGACTGGCTGAACAAGAACACGACTTGCCCGGCTTTTTCGGACGGCAATTATGCTTGGCGCTGCCACGAATTTCTGGGGTGGTTGGGCGCGATGAATTCCGTGCATTTCGGAACACAAGCGACCGATATGTATGCCCACCAACATCGCAATGCGATGGCGCTCGCTCGCCGTGCGCGCGACATGCGGATGTCCATGACGGACGTCGAGCAGGAAGCCTATAGCGACGAATTGCAAGAGGCTGAATTACTGGCGCTGTCCTATGAGGGTTATGCCCAGCATTTCCTGCAAGATCGTTGGGCGATGGGCCATATGTGGGAACGCTGGGATGCGCCCGACCCGCAACAAGAGCCAGGCAGTCTGCCGGCGCATCTGGCGATCGGGGCGCTGGCCGGGGTCATCCACGGCTCAGAGGCGCTGATTAATGATTATCCTTTCCTTGAATATTTGTTGACCCGCGCAGATTCCATGTCGTCGCCGTTGGCAGGGCCGGGGAATACATCCATTCCGATGCATTATCGGCATCACCGTGATGGCGTTGATGGCGATCTGATACCGGGCATTGGTGATGAGCGTTTTCAGGACGCATTGAACAGCACGTTCAGCCTCCGTCGTTATGACCCGAGCCGCCGTAATCAGCGTCTGAATGTTCAAACCCAGATGGATGGATTGATGGAATGTGCCGGGGCCGGCTGGGCGGAGGTGATCCGCGAATTGGGGCCGGGCGAGGATGGTGGTTTTGGCATTTATGGTGCCAATATTGACGGCTCTGCGCCCGATTTTGCTATCGTCGATCAGGACGATTGCTGGAATATGTGGGCGACAAATGAGTCGATGATGATCGGCCTCCTCGGAGAAAATGCCGGTCGATCTCTGGCGCTGATTGCGGCGGCAGACTTCGTGGTTCCTGACATCGGCCCGGATGTCGGTGTGGGCCCGGAAGGCGTCGTCGTCGGCAGCCGCGCCGAATTTGTCGCCTTCGCCGGTCGGCTCTGGCTTTATGGTCGTGATGACCCGAATGGCACACAGATAGCGCGCGGCGAAATGACGTCATTCGCGCAAAGTCTGGGCAGCGTGTTTGGTCAAGGCGAGCAATTGAATCCGAATACAATTTTCGGCTTTCAGGAAGGCGGATCCTATCAGCTGCCCGATTATGCCGAACCCATCGGTTTGATCACCGAAGGCAATGGCGGGCAGGTGGCTGTGCTGGCCGAGAATGATGCGCGCGGCCGTGATGTGCAGACGCTATACGGCGCCTTTACCGGCGCGCAATCGGACTATTGGTGCGAACATCGTGACGTGCTGGAAGAGCTGCGTGCGGAGCCAACAGTCCGCAATCGAGAGCTCTGCGAACGTATTGCCGGACGTATGTATCAGGGCATTCATCCGCTTTATGAAGGAGAACAGACCGAGGAACGTAATTTCTCCGGTGAGCCCATTCGGTCGATGTGCCAGATTCGCGATGCGGGAATTGAATCCGACAATAGCGATGATCCGCAAAACCCGTATTGGCTGGATCAGGGCTATCTGCCGGTCGATGAGGACAGTCAAAACCACCAAAGCACGTTCACAGATTCCGATGCCGTTGCCAATTGGTGCGCGCGTGTGCCTGTTATTGCGCTCTACGACGATGAAGAATTGCGCAATGACAATGTCGCGGCCGTCATATTTGCCGATGATGACCAACTGGTTCTGAATGGCTGGGATTTTGGCGATCAGCCCGGAACGGTTATGGCGACGCCGGTTGGGCCAGGTCGTGCTCGTCCTCTGGAGACGATCATCAGCTGGCGACCGACGCAGGTCGTGCTCAATATTTCCGAATATGACTGGGAGGCGGGTGATGAATACGCGCTCCGCCTGCTTCCGGCCTATGAAACCAGCCTGTGGCATCGCGGCCCGACGGTGGGCGAGTTCTATCTCCAGGTCGGGGAACCGCCGGAAATTGTGACCGTCGATCTGGACCTTGGAGGCGTTGGTCCTTGCATGGACCCGATCCGGCAATTTGACATTATTGATCTTGGCCAATCGATCAATGACACGATGACACCGGATGAATTCGAGGACATGGCCGATGAATTCTCCAATGATCTGAGAGATGTTCGGGCGTATTTCTCCGAGCAGCTGGTTTGCATGCAGCAACTCGCGGATGAGCGGACAGCGGCCTTGCATGAAGCGGCCCGTTCCGGTGTTGATATGGTGTTAGCGCGGCGCGGAGAGTATTATTTTCGTACGCACATGTTTGACGCGCTCAATGTCCGGATGATGGTGGATACCCCGCCTTATGACCGCGATGATCTATTTCTCTGGCAGGATATCTACGCCACATATGCGGAGCAATTGCAGGGTACAATGGCGTTCCTCGAAGGCACAGACCGAATGATTCAAGCGTGGGTGCAAGCCTATGCCTCGGATCCACCTCTCGCCAGAGGGACAAGAGATGTTGCGGAGCTGATGTGGGCGTATGACACTGTTGATGAGGTTGTTCGCAACGGTTTTGATGCTCACCCCATGGGAAACACTGGGAATTTGCCACGCGAAATGCGGGGCGTGATGCGGCAAATGTCATTTTTTGCCATTGAAATGGATGTCAGCACACTAAGCGAAGCTTCGCTGGCAATTACATCTGAAACCATGCGCGGTTTACGAACCTGGACGCAGGTTCAACATGCGTTGACGCAGATTGCTTTGCCAGAGCTCGAATTGGAGATGAGCCGGATACAGGCTCAGGCCGAAGTTATCCTCGACCGAACATTAAGTGAGCAATCGCCTGAATATTGCCAGACCATGACGGGTATCCCCGGCTGTGAAATCCTGACGAGCGAAACTGTTAATCTTGATGATTATTATGAGCTTACAGAATGGATTGGCGAGCTGAATGGCGGAATTATACGGCCAATCGGCCATTATATTGGTCTAATGTCGAGTTACTTTCCGACTGCGGATGGATATGAACGATCCTTGATGCCTTGGCCTTCCGAGCAGTCCTACCAAGCCGCCATAAACGGACCGGGCAGTGAAGGGACGGAAATTGTCTCGCCACCAGCGGGGTCGCCGAAATGATCTCGCCAAAACTCAAATTCGATCTATGTATTGGTCGGTTAGATAAATACGGAGTCTCCACCATGTTTCGCACGCTTATTGCCGCCGCTTCCGCCGCACTCATCTCTTCTACCGCTGCCCTTGCTGATCTGGAGCCGGGTGAAGCTGCACCGGATTTCACGGTTGAAGGTTTTCAGGCCGGTGAGCCTGCGAGCTTTACGCTTTCAGAAGCTTTGGCTGACGGGCCGGTTGTTGTTTTCTTTTTTCCAGCCGCCTTCACCAATGGGTGTGAGGCGCAGGCCGCCAGTTTTGCGGAGAGCATTGATGATTTTGATGCACTGGGCGCGCGGGTGATTGGCATAACGGGTGGAAATACAGACCGTCTGGCGGAATTCTCGACCCAGCACTGTGCGTCGGCATTTCCGGTCTTTGCCATCGGGGATGGCATGATGGGTGATTATGAGGTGCGTTTGCTGGCGCGGCCCGGATGGACGGATCGCACGACCTATGTGATCGACCAAAATTCGAACATTGCCATGACGCATAATGCAATGAGCCCGTATGAGCATGTCGATCTTTCATTGGCGGCACTGCGCTCTCTCGCTGACGACGAGTAAAGACGGCTTCACGTCGGGTCGGAATCGGATTTTGCTGCTATGCAGCGAAACAGGTCCGACCCGATGAAAGCTCTTCTTCTTGAAAATGTGCATCCCGATGCGGATGACGTGCTGCGCCGGATGCCCGGCATTGAAATTGAACGCGTCGACCATGCGCTGGATGCCGAAGGGTTGAAGGCGCGATTGGCGGGCATTTCCTTGCTTGGCATTCGATCCCGCACGAAAATTACTGAAGACATTCTGTCTGCCGCACCGGATCTTCTGGCGATTGGTTGTTTCTGCATCGGCACCAATCAGGTCGACCTGGAAGCCGCGGCCAAACGCGGCGTTGCGGTTTTCAATGCGCCTTTTGCGAATACGCGTTCTGTCGCCGAGCTGACCTTGGCGTCGACCGTGATGCTGATGCGTGGAATCCCGCAAAAACTCGCGGCGATCCGGCGCGGCGAGTGGCAGAAATCCGCCACCGGCGCACACGAAGTGCGGTCGAAAAAACTAGGCATTATCGGCTATGGCAATATCGGCTCTCAGCTTTCAGTGCTCGCCTCGGGTCACGGCATGCATGTCTATTTCTACGACACTGAACCCAAGCTGGCGCACGGCAATGCGCGGCCCGTCGCATCGCTCGACGAGTTGCTGGAAACTTGCGATGTGGTGACATTGCACGTGCCGTCCACATCGCGAACGCGGATGATGATGGATGCCGCCGCGATTTCCAAAATGAAGCCCGGCGCCTTTCTGATCAACCATGCGCGCGGAGATCTGGTGGATATCGATGCGCTGGCTGATGCTTTGAATTCCGGACACCTTGGCGGCGCGGCGGTGGATGTTTTCCCTGTCGAACCTGCCTCAAAGGACGAAGAGTTCGTCAGTCCGCTCAGAGCTTGCGATAATGCGCTTTTGACGCCGCATATTGGTGGGTCGACGGAAGAAGCCCAGGCGGCCATCGGGATGGACGCCGGGATGAAGCTGGCGCGCTATGCGAGCTCCGGTGGTTCGATGAAGTCGGTCAACTTCCCTGAGCTGGAAGCGGGTGACCTTGCGAGCGGGAGAACGCGCATTCTGGCCTTGCATGGCAATGCGCCGGGCTATCTTTCATCCCTGACCCGCATCATCAGTGAAGCCGGGCTTAATATCGCCGCGCAATATCTCAATACAACGGGCGGGATTGGTTATGTCTCGACCGATGTTGAGGGCGTTGTGCCGGATAGTTTGTTGGATCATTTGCGCGCTGCGCCCGGAACGATCCGAATTCGGACGATCACGGCTTAACCCAACAGGAAATGCCGCAGGTCGTCGAGGTTTTCGGCAAATTCAGGCGCGCGCTCGACAACGGCTTCGCGACGCGCAATGCCGCCAAATCCGATGAAGTGATCGGCGGCGCCGGCATTCAAGGTTTCAAGGTCGGTGACACCGTCGCCGACCATCCAGATGGCCGAATACTGGCTATTCGCGCGCAGGTCGTTCAACAGTTTTGGCTTACCGCCATTATCCGAGAGCGGATTGGTGGTATCAATGTCGGCCACGGTTTCGCCCTCCCAAAGGAAGCGATTGGCGAAAGCCTCACCAACGCCAAACCCTAAATCACGAAGGGCAAAGCGTAACACATCCTCAAATCCACCGGAAACCGCGCGAACTTGATCGCCGCGTGCGCGCAGATCGTTCAGCAACTCTGCCATGCCGGGTGTGAGGTGATGGCGCAGTTCAACGGCGGCGGCGGCAGTATCGCTGCGCTTCAAAGATGTTAGATCAAGCCTCGCCATCAAGGACTGACGAAACGACATTGTGCCATTCATGCCGCCCGAGGTCAGCGCGTCGATTTGCTCAGCCGCCGCCGGGCCGAGCTTACGCGTCAGGACAAAGTCGAGGCTTTCGACCGCCAGCAACGTTGAATCGACATCAAAACAAACAAGGCGAGGGGCGCTAATCAATCAAGCCTGCTTTCCGGCCCCAGCCGGTATAATCGCCTTCGCGACGAGCTTTCAATTCGGCGTCGGACGGATCGCCAAAAAGAGGTTTGGGCTCAATGCCGGCACCGTCCAGAATCCGGTTCATATAGGCGTAGAGTGCTGCGACAGAGACGGCATCATAGAGCGCCTCTTCGCTCCAGCCGGCGGCATAGACGGCCTCGGCCATCACATCGGTGGACTTTGACGGTTCGATCGTAATTTGACGCACATATTCCAGCAGAGGCACAAGTTTGCGGTCAACCAGCGCATCTGCCGGACCTGTTGTGACCAGCTTTTCGATCAATTCCGGATCCAAGCCGAAAGCCTGCGCCATGGCTTTGTGAGCACCAAAGCAAAATTGGCAGGCATTGAGGCCGGAGACGTAAGCAGAGATGAGCTCTCGCGTCGCAACGTCCAGCTCGGATGGCGCTCGCATCAGCGCGTCATGCAATTCCAGCAACGGTTTGACCCCGCGCGGAAAACGCTTGAACAGACCTTCGAGGTAATCGTCCTCTTTCAGGCTGGGATAACGCGCCATGAACATCTCCTTTTCTCATTAACGGGACTGCAGGGCGGCTCTTGTCAACTCGACGCGCGCCGGAGTGATCACCTATAGTCAACAAAACCAAACCGGGAATTACCATGACCGTAAATATCTCTGAGCCTCTCACCCTACCATGCGGATTGACCTTGCCGAACCGTTTGATCAAGGCGGCGATGACCGAACGGCTGGCCGATGTCCGCAATGGTGTCACGCAGCGGCATCATACGCTTTACCGGCGTTGGGGCGAGGGCGGGATCGGTCTGATGATCACCGGCAATGTCATCATCGACCGGTTCAATCTGGAAGCGGCTGGCAATGTCGTGATTGATGCCTCGCCGAGCGATGAGCAGGCCGCTATGCTGACAGAATGGTCGCGCGTGGCCAAGGTGCAGGGCGCGAAGATCATGGTGCAACTCTCTCACGCTGGCCGACAGACCCCGAAGCAGGTCAACCCGCATCCGGTATCGGCCAGTGATGTGGCACTGGATTTACCGGGCGGGCTGAGCGGTCAGCCGCGTGCGATGACCTCCGCCGAAATTGAAACGGTCATTCAGCGTTTTGGTCAGGCGAGCCGCATTTGCCGCGAGACCGGTTTTGACGGTGTCCAGATTCACGCCGCCCATGGTTATCTATTGAACCAGTTTCTGTCGCCGCGCTCCAATCATCGAAAAGATGAATGGGGCGGATCTTTGCAAAACCGGGCCCGTTTGCTGCTGAACGTGGTCCGGGCCTGTAAGGCGGAAGCAGGGCCGGATTTTGCGGTGTCGGTCAAACTGAACTCGGCGGACTTCCAGAAAGGCGGATTTTCCGCCGAGGAGTCGATGGCTGTGATCGAAATGCTGAATGCCGAGGGGCTGGATTTTGTCGAGATTTCCGGTGGCACGTATGAGCAACCGCGCATGTTTGATACGGAAGGCTTGAAGGATGCCGAAGAGCCGGAGATCAAGGCCAGCACGCGGGCGCGCGAAGCCTATTTCCTGGATTACGCCCGAGAGGTGCAGGCGCGAGCAAATATGCCGCTCATGGTCACCGGCGGCTTCCGCTCGGCTGCGGCGATGAACGCTGCACTGGAAAACGGCGAAGCCGACCTGATCGGCCTGGCCCGCCCGCTGTGTGTTGACACGGCCGGGCCGGTCCAGCTGATCTCCGGGGAAATTGATCATTTATCCAGTTATGAAAAATCAATCCGAATTGGTCCGGGTCTGTTCGGTCCGACTTCGTCTCTCCCGATGTTGCGCGTGGTCAACGCATTGGCCAGCGTGCATTGGTTCTATCATCAGATCCATGAACTCGCTGACGGCAAGCCTGTCGACCGCAACAAGGGTGGCCTCGCGGTCTTCCTCAAATTCTACGGGCTGGATGCAAAGATGGCGAAGGCCTGGCGTCAGCAGCTGGCGGCGGATGGAATTGTTCCACCGCCATAGTCTGCTTCAGGCGCTGACAGGTCGGGTGATCGGACAGACCACACCTGTGCCGCCCAGACCGCAATACCCGCCGGGATTCTTGCCCAGATATTGCTGGTGCTCGTCCTCGGCATAATAAAACGGAGGAGCCGGAGAGAGCTCGGTTGTGATGTCGCGCCGACCGGCTTCGCCCAATGCCTGTGCGTACATTTCCAGAGAGGCCCGAATGACCGCTTCTTGCGCGTCCGTCGTCCAGTAGATCGCCGAGCGATATTCTGTGCCCACATCATTGCCCTGACGCATACCTTGCGTCGGGTCGTGCCCCTCCCAGAAGCGCTTCAAAAGATCGTCCAGCGAGACTTGCTTCGGGTCATAGACAACCCGCACGGCCTCGGTGTGACCTGTGCCGCCTGTGCAGGCTTCCTGATAGGTGGGGTTTTTTGTATGTCCGCCCTGATACCCAACAGCGGTGGAGACAACGCCCGGTGTTTCCCAGAAAATCCGCTCTGCTCCCCAGAAACAGCCCATGGCGAAAAAAATCACCTCTTCACCCGGGTTGATTTCGGTAAGCGAAGCGCCGGAAACAAAATGCGGATGCGCTGGAGTTATTGCGACGTCCCGGCCCGGAAAGGCCTGATCGGCGGGGATAGTCTCTTTTTTCCAGCGTACATCAAACCAGGCCATGATGACCTCCTGTGATCAAGGTTGAGACCTTTAGATAAGACGTCTTTCAATCGCTTCCAGTGACGCGATGATCACAAAATGCGGCGGTGTTCGTGAAGACGTCTAGCGATGCCCAGAGTTGGAAAGCAAGCGGGAAATATGCGTCTTGGGAGATCGCTAGCCCATCACCGCTTTCAGCCGCCTGAAACGCTTGACCCGCTAAGGCGCTTGGCTATGGTGCGCGCCTTCCAGCGGAGAGGTGGCCGAGTGGTCGAAGGCGCACGCTTGGAAAGCGTGTAGGCGGGTAACCGTCTCCAGGGTTCGAATCCCTGTCTCTCCGCCATAAACCATTGAAAACACAGATATATTACCCCGAGCAGGGAAAATCGCCGCGTACGGGCAGTTTGGCGTGCTGGGAATATCCAGAGACCCTTTGATAACTGGTTTTGGCGCCAAAAGCACCTCCGGTCTCTACCCGCCTGTTACGGCGAAGCGGTTTGGGCGATTTACAGGGAATTTACAGGGAAAATCCGTCGATCTGGGCGTCCAGAATTATACGCAATCACCTGAATTGTCATATGACACTAGGCAGTCCACGATTCCCGGTTTGCCAGTAACAGGGAAATGAGCAGGGAATTTGCCTGGCCTCAGGAGGGTGATTTCAAGCCAAAAAGCTGCTCTTGTTCGTCCCAATCCAGCGGAAGGGGTGTTCGCAAGAGAAGCTGGAGGGAAAGCTCGGGCGGTTGGCGACCTTCCATGACGGCTTCAACGATGCGCGGTGATATGAACGCCACCTTCAGCTTGTGCCGGATTGGGGGCTGTGTCCCCCCATTCGCGCGGGCGATATCGGAGACCAATTCGCCTGCTTTTACACGCCGCAGATGGTCATGTGCGCGTGCCAACCCAGTTATAAAAACCTCATCGACCTTGGCCTTGCTGACGCCACACACGATTTTGGCTTCGATGCCGCGCCGTTTGATGGTGAAGGGCGCATTGAAGGTGAGGCAATCGGGGTCGATCAATGTAGCCTCGACCTCCAGTGCATCGCCAAGGGACTTGATGGGGATGTGCCCCCCAATTTGACCATTTGCGATGTCTATGCGCCCGACCAGGTTTGTGAGGGTTTCCCCGTGCCCGGCTTCCAGCTTGGCGATCAGGGGTGTGAGTTTCGCTGTTAGCGCTCTGAGCTGAGCGACATCAGGTGTCGCCAGCAAGCGGTGGGAACGTTGTTGCTCCATCAGATGCGCGGCGATAGCACCGCCGATGGCTTTTTCCAGTGGTAGAGCAGGTAGTCGCCAACCGGGGTGTTGTGGGGGTGCGTCCCCCATCTTCGTGATCAGTCGCCGGGAGACATAGTAGCGAAGACGTCGTCCTCTGGCATTCGCATGGCTAGGCGTGAGCCGGTCACCGGTCTCATCAAAGAGCTTTCCGGCCAAGGGTGATACATGGCGGATGGGTGAGCGTTTGGCCTCGCCGGGTTGGCGGCGAAGGCGTCCCCCGGCATTGGTTTGAAGGCGCGCTTGCATGTCAGCCCAATCATCGGGCTCGATGATGGCTTCGTGCAGGCCCTCATAGGTCTCGTCCTTGTGGGCGATGCGCCCGGCATAGAGCGGGGCTGTGAGGATGCGGTGGATCTGTCCCCTCGAAAACCAGGCACCGCCGGTCACCCTGCCGTTCGAGTATTCTCGAATGGGGGTGCGCACCCCTTGCGCCCTTAGTTCCAGTTCAACATCACGCAGACAATCATGTTGTTTATAGAGAGCGTGAATCTGGCGAATGATGTCCTCTTCCTCCTCATGGATGATGAGGCTGCGGCCTTCAGAGCGATAGCCGATGGGGACGCGTCCCCCCATCCACATTCCCTTCTTCTTGGAGGCGGCGATCTTGTCACGAATGCGCTCTCCGGTGACCTCGCGCTCAAACTGGGCAAAGGAGAGAAGGACATTCAAGGTTAGCCGCCCCATCGAGGTTGATGTATTAAAGGCCTGCGTCACCGAGACGAAGGAGCAGGACCTCGCATCCAGCCGGTCAACCAATCGCGCAAAGTCAGACAAGGACCGTGTGAGCCGGTCAATCTTGTAGACCACGATCATGTCGACGCGGCCTGCATCGATATCCTCCATCAGACGTATGAGGCCCGGGCGTTCCAGTGTGCCGCCAGATATGCCGCCATCATCATAGCGGGTCGGCACAAGTTTCCAGCCTTCGCCGCGCTGACTGGCGATATAGGCGCAACACGCCTCATACTGGGCGTCAAGCGAGTTGAAATCCTGGTCGAGACCTTCCTCGGAAGATTTGCGGGTATAGACCGCGCAGCGGATGAGGCGTTTCTCACTCATGGGTGCGCGCCCCCATTTGCGGAGGCTGGCTTGTTCGAGCCATCATCCGATCGCGCCACCAGACCAAAGAAGCGCGGGCCTGACCAGCGCGCTCCGGTGATGGCGCGTGCGACTGCCGAGAGCGAGGCATAACGGGTTTTCTTCCAGATAAAGCCTCCATCTTCGCTCGCATCGACGACGTGGCTCTCTCCATTCCATTCGCGAACTAGCCGTGCGCCCGCGCGCAAGGCTGGCGCTGGTGGCCGAAGGCTGGATCCCGACGCGAGGCGTTCCAGCTTGCGCTTGGTGCTGGTTTTGAGCCCGCCATGGATAACTGCCTGCATCTCCCAGGCCAAAATACGTACCATCATCTCACGGCTCATCATGCGGGGCGGATGGGCATCGAGATCCTTGCGCCAGAGCGTGATCAGTTCGTCTCGTGAGCGTTGCGGGAGGTCCGCGATGATGTCGCGAACCTCCTGCGTGCTGCGGCGTTTATGGGGGCGGGGCCCCATCAGGCCGGTTCACCCTTGCTGGTGTCTTTTGCGCCGGGCGGTAGCGGCTTTGACGCCGTTGTTTTTTGATCAGGAGTGCCCTCAATCCGGTAGAAGGTGCGCAGTGGTTTTCCATCGGCGAATTTGTCCAGCGTATACCCGGCAGATTTAAGCCGCGAGAGGGCAGCACGCACGGTATGGGCCTGCCAGCCGAGGGCTTTACTCAGGGCAGCAATATCGGCTCCGTCCTCGCGTACGAGCAGCGCGATGAGCTTGGCTTGTTTGGTGACGCGTTTGGGTGCGGTGGCTTTGCTCTTTTTCGGTCCGGCGGTAGATGCGTTGGTCTTGTGCTTCTCTGTGGGTTTTGATGTCAGTTTGTTTGGCAACTTGGACTTTGCGTTGGGTTTATTCCGCTTCGCCGCCGCGGTCGTCGGCGTTTTGCCGACGGTTGTTTTCGCGGAAATCGTCTTGCTGGCTGTGCTGGTCATGGGGACATGCCCTCCTCGTGTTGTCAGGGCGGGCGATATGCCAGCCCCTACTGACACAAGACCCCGTGGGGCCAAGGCGTTGAGATGACCAATGCTTCGTGTGGTCACGAAGTCCAGCGCCTTTTTGAACTTTGATCAGTTGTCTGACGGGTTGGCTTCGATGACGCATCTGGCGGCGCGGGTGAGGGCCATAGCGTCCCTGACGATGTCTTGGATATCGCGGGTCATTTGGAGGCGGGTTTGGGCGTGAACGCCTTTCGCCTGACCGTCTGCGGCGAGGGTTGCGGCGTCTTCAAGCTTGCCGGTCGCGTCAGCCATCAGCCGGCGAAATATCTCATCGTCATCCATAGACCGCACAGACGCTTGGGGCGGCCGCGAAGTCCAGTTCTCTTACAAAGTACCGAGGGCTTTTCTCATATTATAGTCGTCGACTGCATCATCGCCGGTGACGATCCAGCCCCCGCAGGGCTTGCCCATGCGGCGATTGAGTCTTTGTTCCCGTCCAAGATACTGGCTCATGGCGTCGACCTGATCATCATTGCGACCACCGGGAAAGACACGGATCTCGTCAAGGAAGTCCTTCACCCAGGGCGCATCCTCAGGAATATGGGCGCGGCCCGATGCGATCATGTCCACGCAGGCCAGGGCCCGCGAAAATTTGTCTCCCTTGGGCTTTACCGCGACGAGTTTGGCTCCTTTGAGATTATCGCGAAGCGTCTGGATAAGCGGTGAACCATTGGCCGCATCTTCGACGAGTAGTTCACAATAGCTGTGTTTCTGGCAAAGATTTCGGGCAAGTTCGATCAGGCCGGGCATTTCAACTTTCACCCGTATCACATCGAGAAGATAATAATCGCGATTCCAGCGCCTCCAGACCTGAAAGACGGTATAGTCATTGTCTGGCCCCGCTTTGACGCCGGTATCGACGGAGATGGTGACCGGCCCTTTTGTTGGAAAACGCTTGCGCCGCTTGAACCAATCCGGCT
>Ga0316204_10009327_pt1 | contig 13169 bp, 10 predicted proteins | sample 6monrhotite_MG_2_FD_205661 | JGI IMG/M metagenome (GOLD analysis project Ga0316204, IMG submission 205661) | Microbial mat bacterial communities from mineral coupon in-situ incubated in ocean water Damariscotta River, Maine, United States -... | ecosystem: Environmental > Aquatic > Marine >... | reverse complement strand
TTTCTGAATAAGATAACTGGTTGAAGTCTGACTCTTTTTTGATTTTTAAATAATTTTGGTATCGTTGCTCTGACAGATTCCCTTCTTTAATTGCATCCAGTATTGCGCAACCTTTTTCATTTGTGTGGGAGCAGTTAGTAAACTTACATGTTTGAGACAGCGACATTATTTCAGAGAACGTCTCATCCAGTCCATCATCTACAGACATGCTACCAAGCTCTCTCATACCTGGTGTATCTATTATCATTGCACCACAATCCAGTCGAACTAACTGACGGCTTGTTGTAGTATGACGGCCCTTGCTCTGTATTTTACTGACTGACTTTGTTTCGAATGTATCATTACCCAGTATGCTATTTAGTAAAGTTGTTTTACCAACACCAGAAGAACCTAACAAACAATAAGTAGAGCCCCTTCTTAATGAACTAATAATTGTATCGATATTCTCACGGCTTATATTGCTAAATTCTAACACTGTAGTATTAGGGGCAACACTCAAAACCTTTTTCTTAATTTCACTAAGCTCTTCTTTAGATTTCAGGTCACACTTACTCAGTAGAATAACCGGCTCTATTCCACTTTCATTTACCATTACCAGATAGCGCTCTAATCTTCGTAAATTAAAATTATCATTCAATGATTGAATAATGAAGGCAACGTCAATATTTGCAGCGATCAATTGAAAATCAACTAGTTTACCGACTGCCTTTCTTTTAAGAAGAGTTTTTCGTGGTAAGACGCCAAATATAATTGCATGGGTATCATCATCGTAAAAATCGGCATATACCCAGTCACCTGTAGTGGGCAGATCAATAGCAGACTCTGTGCTGTAAAGTAAATTTCCAGACAACTCAGCGAAAATCCCCTCATCGCCTTTTGTGACGGTATAGCTATCTTTATGCACAGAAACTACCCGAGCAACATCATGAGCAGAAATCTTTTCATTATCCACTCTACTTTTAAACCAGTCACTGTAACCTATATTTGTCAGATCACTCATAATAAATTTATGTCTACATATTAATTAAATAAGCGTACTCTTCTTCGCTTCATACTGCTCTTTTGTAATAACGCCTTTCTCATAAAGCGAATGCAGTTTTTCAAGTTGATCTATATCACTCGTAACACTGCCATTTTTTGAAAACGATAAACTGGAGACATCCACTCCAAGTTTTGCATTCTCTTCAGCAACCATTTTATAGGTAAAGTACGCATCGAGTGCCCACCATATAAACCAGATAACCAACAGAACATAACCAATTACAAAAATAAAAGTAGCCCAGCCAATAACTACCAACAATAATTGTGCCAAGCCAGACTTTACTCGACCTAAATAAAAACGATGAACTCCAGCCCATCCCAGGAACCACCATAGTAGATAGGCAACAAGAATGTTTTTACCTTGTATATTTACTTTTATAGAAACACTCTCTTCCGCCATTATATACTCCAACTAACCTAAATATTTATTACTAATTAAAGCAGTGAAACTGCTCTTTAATATTCTACACTTATCATATGAATCAAACGATTCCAGATCACTTAATATTGTCAATATAAGACATAGAAGTAAACTGATACAAAGTGAGCGCCGCTTCCTAACAAAACGAAAACATGAAAAATGGCATGATTAAACGGTATTTTCTTAATACTGTATAAGACAGCACCTATTGTATAAAACATTCCGCCTACAGCCAGCCAAATTAATCCTTCAGCCGATAAACTATCCATTAATGGACTTATGAAGAAAATTATCATCCATCCCATAAATACATACATTATGGTAGAGATTAAATTGTATTTACCAGTAAAAAATAATTTTAAAATCACACCTACTAAAGCTATTCCCCACGACAAACTAAAAACAATCCATCCCAAATTTCCTTTAAGCGTAATAAGTGCAAAGGGTGTATATGTACCGGCAATAAGAATATAAATAGAAGCATGATCGAAAACTCTTAACTTACTTCTTAATTCTGGAGTTTTTGCACGATGATAAAGCGTGGATGCTGCATATAATAGTAGTAAGCTAATGCCAAAAATTGAAAAACTAATAATGTGCAATCTATCGCCATTAACAGAGGCATGCCTAATTAAAAGAAAAAGTGCAATAAAACTTAAAATAAACCCAAGGGCATGAGAACCGATATTTACTCTCTCTTCCATAGGAGAATAGAATTTTACTTTCTGGTTTTCTTTCATTCGCTCATTTCTAATAGATTATAAGATTGCATTCGATAATCAATTCACACCTAACGCTTACCTTAATTAACGCGTAGATATCATATTATCGTTTATCAACTGACTCTTTAACTTATTTACTAGCGAAATTCTGTAATTCATTGGCGAAACCCAAACCAGCTTCTGTATAGATATTGAAAGTATGATCAACGCCAAGTTTCTTCAATTCGTCTTCCTCGTCGCGGAATTTTGTCGTTGCGGCAATACGACCTTGATAGCCCATCTCCTTTAGTCGTAATGCTGAATTCACATTGGCGTGATGTGACGGCAATGTCAGCAGCACCCACTCTAGTCCGTCGAGCAAATCGGGTGCGCGCGTCCAGAAATCTGGGTTAGTCGCATCGCCGTTAACCACATTTTTACCTGTTAAACTTTGCTCAGCTGCCTTATCTCGATCTATTTCCACACCAACAAGATCACCCGGGTAGTCAGGTTCCATCGCAATATAAGCTGCTGTGCCCATTCGGCCCATGCCGAACACTACCACTTTGATTTCTGCCAGATCCAGATTCTCTTCACCAGGAAGGCGCTTAGAACGCTCGATACATTTCAATCTGGGACGCCATCTCTGGTATAAATTATCGCGAATATTTACCAATGGCGCCGACACAATAAAAGACATCAACATCACGACTGCGAACACGGCCAACCATTCTTTCGGTAACCAGCCCGAAGAAACAGCAATAGCGCCGACAATCAAACCGAACTCACTATAGTTAGCCAGATTAAGTGAAGTGCGCCACGAGGTGCTGGACCTGAGACTGAACAGGTTGAATAGCCCAAAGTACAATGCCACCTTGAGCGGTAGAAACACTATGAACAATAGTGCGACCATAACTTCAGTCCAGCCAGGCATGGCGGTCATCCCAACACTGAGGAAAAAACCTACCAGGAAAAGCTCCTTGAAACCGAGTAGTGCTTTAGCCATCTCGCTAGCTTTAGGGTGACTAGCGAACAGCATGCCAAAAACCAGTGCCCCAACGTCCGCCTTAATGCCGACCATCTCGAAGATATCTGCACCGATCAGTGCCAGAGTAATGCTTAATAGGATCAACAGCTCCCCATGTCCAACTTTGTCGAGGATTTTGAACATCAGAAAACGCAAGGGAATGAGTCCGATCAATGCCAATGCAAAAGGAGTAGGTAACTTGCCCATCGAGACCGCAATGAATACAACCGCCGCGATATCCTGAACAACCAGCACACCGATAGCGATGCGCCCATGTCCAGCACTCGTTGCACCGAGTTCATCGAGAATCTTCACCGCGAACACAGTGCTTGAGAAGGACATAGCAAAACCGATGAGTAAAGCTGTCTCCATATCAAGGTCAGACAGAAGTGGCAAACTGGTATAAGAGAGAAACAGCACCATCGTGGCAATCAATAGCGTGATTGCAGTCATATGTAGTGTTGCTACACCCCACACCTCAGGCCTCGCTAACGACTTTAACTTAAGCTTGAGACCAATGGTGAACAGCAGCAGTGTGATGCCCATATCTGCTAATGCATCCAAGAACTCGCCGCCCTGTGCCCCCATCGCGTTAAGCAAGAAGCCAGCTGCCAGGAAGCCAAGCAATGGCGGTAACCCAACTGCCCTAACCGCCAAACCACAGATGAAAGCGATAGCTATCCAGAGAGGGTCAGTGTAATGAATAGAGATCAGTTGTGGATCCATAGTGTTCCGACGGGTTAATTAATGAAAAAAATAATGATAAGCAATAAAGGGTACCGTGACCAGTAAAGAGACACCAATGTAGAGTAATTTTTATATTTTCCGATTTTACTTCATTCGCTTAATCTATTAATTTATATACTAAAATATGGTAACTATATTACTGTCATAGTATATTAAATGACCCATAAGCATTAGCTATAATTATGAATAAAACTTAATATTTCATCGGCTGGTAATGGTTTACTAAAGTAATACCCCTGCAAATAATCACATCCATTTTCCATGAGATAATCACGTTGTATTTCATTCTCCACGCCTTCCGCAACTACTGTTAAATTTAGATTATGAGCAAGGGCTATGGTTGCTGTACAAATTACCGCATCATTAGAATCAATTTCAATATCACGAACGAAGCTTTTATCCAGTTTTAGTGCCGTGATTGGTAATCGCTTTAAGTAAGCAAGTGATGAGTATCCAGTACCGAAATCATCGATTGACACACGAATACCGAGCTTGCGCAATGATTCAAGCTGCTGTACGGCTAACTCAGGATTACTCATAGCTGCAGTTTCAGTAATCTCAAATTCTAATTGTATTCCATCAATCTGATGCTTAAGCATAATTGATTCAATTTCTTCGCTAAGCGCTTCTGACTGCAATTGTTTAGTTGATAAATTAATTGCTATCCGATAGCCTGTTAGCCCTTCAGATTCCCATGCAACAATTTGACGGCACACCTCATTGATCACCCACATACCAAGTTCATGAATAATCCCGGCATTCTCTGCAACTGGAATAAATATTTCTGGCGATATCATTCCCTGTTCTGGATGATTCCAACGAATAAGTGCTTCTAATGAGACAATTTTAAGATCTGCTGAACTGATTTGAGGCTGATAGTGAATTGATAATTGCTCGCTATGTAGTGCAACACGCAATTCACGTTCAATTTTAATTCGTTCATTAGCTGCAACAAACATAGATTCAGAGAAGTAATGAAATGTGTTCCTACCGTGTTCCTTTGCGTGGTACATAGCCACGTCAGCAGTTCTCAATAACTCATCAACACTATCACCATCCTCGGGATAAACACTAATCCCAATACTCGGGCTGGTACTAAGTGTATGCCCACTTATTTCAAATGGTTTTCCAATTTCATCTAATATTTTCTCAGCCATAATTGCTGCCTGAGAATTATCATTCATACCGGTGAGTACTATAACAAACTCATCACCACCAATTCTGGAAGCAATATCACTATCACGTATAGAAGCTCTTAAACGTGCTGCCACATTTATCAAAAGTTGATCACCAATATGATGACCTAAAGAGTCATTAATATCTTTAAATCTATCGAGATCAATGAATAGAACAGCAAGTTTCTGTTGATCTCTATGAGAACTAGCGATTGCTTGTTCAAGATAATTTTCTAAGTTAAAGCGGTTATGAAGCCCTGTAAGAATATCATGCAAAGCAAGATGCTCAATGCGTGCTTCATTTTCTTTTCGTTCGCTTATATCTGAAAAACTTGCAATATAAAATAAAACATTAGCATCATCATCACGAATAGCTGAGATTGCGATCCATTTAGGATAAATTTTTCCATCTTTATTTTTATCCCATAATTCGCCTTGCCAGAAATTATCATATTCAAGTGCCTTCCATAATTGCTGGTAAGTCGTTAGGGGTGTTTTTCCACTAGATAATATCTTCGGATCTTTACCTACTACATCATCCAGACTAAAACCTGTTTGTATGGTGAATGCAGTATTTACATTTAATATACGGTTTTTATCATCAGCAATAAGTATCGCTTCTCCGCTATTCTCAAATGCGTTAGCATAAATTTGTAACTCATCAGCAGCATCTTCAGCTTTTTTCTTTGCATTCGCAAGTTCCTGATGTGCCAATCTTATACTATTAGCCATTTCCTTCATGGAGATAGTTAATTGCCCTACTTCATCCTCTGAATCAGAGATGAGTGTGGCTGATAAATCTCCTAAGGCTACTTTTTTAGACCAATTTAATAAATTATATAGGCGGCGAGTAATACGTTGCGTAACAATAAAGGCAATAACAAGTAACAAACCTCCACCCACTATACCGAGCGTAATAGTAACAATAAGGTTTACACTCGCAGATGACATCAATGATTTTCGTAAAGAAGTAAAATCTTCAAATTCCTGACGTTTAAGTTGTTGTAATCTATTAATGATTCCTGGAATGGTCTGAGTTTCAACTTTTGTGAGATATTCGAAAGCAGACTCTTTTTCAAAATCCGCACTAAGTTGCTGTATTCTACTTGTACTTTCAAAGTACACATTCATTATAACTAATAACTTTTGAGCATTATGATCTTGAGTTTTAATTTGATTAGCACTTATGAGGGAAATATTATTATCAATCTGATCTTTAATGTATTCAAGTTCTACATCTATTTCTAACATTGTATAAGCTTCTTCACTTGCTACATGTCTAATACTTAACATTCTATATTGTTGCAAAGAAGTCTCAACGTCTTCAATTATTTGTAGTTTCTTATCACCTTCAATATATATGCGTCCTAATGCAGAAACAGAATCCTCCAGTACAAAGGCTGAATATATTGTTGCGAACATACCAATCATCCCAACAACCAACATTGGAATAATAAGCTGTTTATACAGCGAAAGATTATTGAATCGTCTAATCATATTTAGAACAGACTATTGTACTTCAACTTTAAATTTTTCTGATTTAAAAATTTCTCTTGCTTCATTCCCCTGAATAAACTTCAATAAAGAATTAGCACTATCATTTTCTAATGTATTTTTAATTGGCGCCATGTAATAGCGAATAGGAGGATGCCAGGATGTATTTACTGGATATATCACTCTGTGTTTTTCGCTGATATTACTGGCAAAGAGGATACCAACTGTATTAGCGTCAGCATCCGCAAGTGTTTCAGCTAATAGCGTAATATGTTTTTTCGTTTTTATTTTATTTTTAACATTCCCCCAAACTCCCGTAGACTGCATTGCTTGTTTGGCGTAGCGACCGAAAGGCGCCGTTCCCGGATCCCCAATAAGAATTGATTTCACTTTATCAGAAGCAAGTTCTGACCAATCAATAAGTTTCAAAGTACTATCTTTTCGCGTAGCCACAACCAGTTCATTACCCCAGGGACTGGTAACCTTATCCGCTTGAACCAGGTTATTCTTGATCATGTAATCCATCCATTTTTGGTTAGCGGATATATATATGTCAGCTTTAATTGCACTTCCATTTAAGCCTTTAGCAAGACGGCCAGACGATTTGCATATATAATTGATTTTGATATTATTTCTATCTTCAAATATTTTTCCCACTTCTTTAATTGCCGAGCAAGTTGAGTTCGCAACCGCTAGATTCAAAACACCAGCATAAACCGAAGTGGTTGAAATAACTCCAGAAACACCAATTAATATTACTAAGCAAAAATAGTGGAAAATCTTTTTCATATTATTATTCTCTCAAGATCGTAGGTTTTGTTTAGGATACTTGCCAAAGCATTGACATTGGTCTCTCAAAATAAATTCCATATCATTAATACTAATTAATTTCTTATATTGTTCTATATTAGTTGTTGTTAAGCTAAATAACAGAAATACTAGGCATTATTATCTTCATAATTGTCTGAATTCCCAATATATATAAAGATCAGACACAGAAAGTCATGACCACCTATATTAGATTTAACTAATTTATAAATCTGTTCCAGTCTCACTCAACAAATCACTAATATCATCCTCAACCACAGCCATATATTCATCTCGATTAAACATCAGCATAGCCCCACACATTTCATACCACGTAAAGCCACTGCTCCATTCTGGCACATCTACACTACCCTGTGCTTTTCTTGGTATAAGATAAATAGCATCTTGAATATATAATACATTGTAAGGCTGTTTTATATTATGCAGTTCAATAATACTTTGCCATGCTTCATTAACATTGGTCTTTTTTATAATACTCATAGGGTAGTCTTTTTCACCACCATTATGATGCCATTGACTTGCAGTTATGGGCAAACCACTTGGCTCTATAAACATTTGAAAATGTAAATGATTGACCGAAGCGTAGGCACCGTAGGAGTTATAACCAAAGCCGATACCGGGCAATGATTGTGATAACTGCTTGGTTACCTGCCACATATACTGATGTATGCCTTCAGTTAATAACTGCGGTAGACCTGATTCTCTCTCTGGTACAAACAAGCCATGGCAATCAGCAAAGGGGTATTTATTGTAGAAGAGGTCTATTTGTTTGCCGCTTAGCTTGCCCTGCCAGAAACACTCTTTTGCCATAAAGGGCTTATTAAAATGAAAGGCGCGCTCATCAAACGGAATAAACATTTCTTTTTTATTGTGAAAACCTGATAAACGTCGCGGGCGAAATGAACGCAAGTGATTAAACTGGCATATCCAGTTACCCTGCTGCTTTATTTGTGTGAGTTTTATATTTTCAAAACCAATGGCGGTTATTTTCAAAAATACCAGCAGATCTTCTTCAACTTCATTGAGTTGATTACCGTGCATCAGGGCTTGTTGGTAATTGCTTTTTAGGTTTTCAAATTGTTCAAGAAGCTTTGGTTGAAGTTCGGAAAATAGAGATTCATGCTGTGTCGCATTGGCCAGCACCAGAATAAAGCTACCGAGTTTTTCGTGCTCAAGCAATTCATGCAGCCCTTGATTGAACTGTTCTCTGAAAAACTCGAGTGATGTAAATGGATTCGTCATTTGCCGCTTTTATAAATTAGCGGAAGGCTAAGCCCTTTAAACGAATACATTCTTCCGTATATGTCCGCGTGTTCATTGCAGTTATTATATTTCTAAACTGATTATGCCAGCTTTGCTACGGATTGAAAGTGCTTATTACAATTAGGCTATATGATCATTTAATACTGGTATCTATCCACTCTTCTAAATAATAAATGCGCTGGCCTTCTGACGACTTGGATGGCCCTATCACCTTAGCCGCATATAAATGCTTTTCTATATTTTCCTCTTCGATTGCATCTAACTCTGTTTCCATAATAAAGACACAGGTTTCCGCGAAGCGGCCACGTGAACGCTTAGGCGCATAAATAACCGCGAATTTATGTTGGACTACGCGCGAATCGCTATCTACAGTAATACCTTTCATGTGCCTTCTTTTTATCGTTACTATAATTCAACTTAATAGTTTTTTTAGATCAGTTAAAGTGCCTAAAATCTAAGGACTGGGGTTTGGATATTTTAGGTGTATTGCAGCAATAGCCTCCAGCACATCACTGCTAAGAGAGATGTTTGCACTTGATATATTATCATCAAGCTGTTGTAAATTCGTGGCACCGATAATATTTGCAGTTACGAAAGCTTGTGCATTAACAAAGGCCAGTGCCATTTGTGCCGGATTTAGCCCGCTATCTTTTGCTAGCTGCACATAAGCCTGTGTTGCCTTTATAGCATTTTCATTGCTATAGCGATTGTAATCCGGGTAAAGAGTCAGGCGCGCAGCTTCAGGCTCTGCACCATTCAGGTACTTACCTGACAACACACCAAAACCCAGTGGAGAATAAGCCAGCAAACCAGCCTGTTCACGTATGGATACTTCGGCGAGGCCGATTTCATAGGTTCGATTTAGTAATGAATACGGGTTTTGTACACTCACTACTCTGGGCAGATTTAACTGCTCAGCCAGCCTTATAAACTCCATAGTGCCCCAGGGCGTTTCATTTGATAGACCTATACAGCGTATTTTACCTGCATCTACTTGCTCTTTTAGAGCTTGAAGCGTTTCTTCGACAGGTACGAACTGATCACTCGCGTCGTGTGTGTAACCTAGCTGACCAAAATAATTTGTTTTTCTATCTGGCCAGTGCAGCTGATATAAATCTAAATAGTCAGTTTGTAGGCGCTTAAGGCTATCGTTTAGCGCTAGCTCTATGTTGGCTCTATCTAGTCTACGGGTTGCCTCATCACGAATGTGTGGCAACCAGCCATCTGCCGGGCCAGCTATTTTGCTAGCCAGTACAATATCACTACGTTTACCGGATTTTTTAAGCCAGCTACCAATATATTGCTCAGTAAGGCCATAGGTTTCGGCACTAGGTGGTACAGCGTAGAGCTCTGCTGTATCAATAAAGTTAATGCCGTTTGACGTGGCGTAGTCTAGCTGCTCGTGGGCCTCGGCCTCAGTGTTTTGCTGGCCATAGGTCATGGTGCCAAGGCAAATTTCACTTACCTGTATATCTGTTTTACCGAGTGTATTGTACTTCATTAGTTTTGACTCTCTGATACTTATAGCCCTGCTGGATACGCTTTATTTTATCCAGCCTAGGTCAGTCCAATCATTGATTTGCTTATTATTATTCTTCCGGGCGACGGTCTGGTTTATAATGTCGACTTATCATATCGCCATGTAGATTCATAAACAATCTGAGTATTCCCCCTTCCATGCCTGACATTATCTTATCCACCCTAAACGCCCGTTATATTCACGCATCAATGGGTTTGCGTTATTTACTGGCTAATATGGGTGACTTACAGAAATCTACCCAGCTGGTTGAGTTCAATATTAACACTCGGGTTATTGATATCGCTGAGATGCTACTCGCGCATAATCCAAAAATTATTGGTCTGGGTGTGTATATCTGGAATGCCAGTGAAACACTGGAACTTGTCTCACTGCTTAAAACCATATCTCCACAAACCATCATTGTTTTGGGTGGCCCGGAAGTCAGCTATGAATTTGAAGATCAGCAGTTAGTAAGCCATGTAGATTATGTGATAACCGGGCAGGCGGATATCGCCTTTAAGGAACTCTGTGAAGACTTACTCAATGGCAAGAAGCCAGTTAATAAAATCATTCATCCGCTGCCCTTGGAACTTTCAAAAATTGAGCTGCCTTACGCTTACTATAATGATGAAGATATTAGTAATCGAGTGATTTATGTTGAAGCATCACGTGGTTGCCCTTTTAAATGTGAATTCTGTTTATCGTCGTTAGACAAAACCGTATACCCTTTTGACCTGAATTTATTTTTAGGTGAAATGGAAACTTTATATCAACGCGGTGTCAGGCACTTCAAATTTGTTGATAGAACATTCAATTTAAAAGTAGATACCAGCATCCGCATTATGCAGTTTTTCCTCGATAAAATGGATGAGACAAACAGCCAGCAGCTGTTTTTACACTTCGAGCTTATACCCGATCACCTGCCTGAAAAATTAAAATCAACGATTGCAGAGTTTCCAGAGGGCAGCCTGCAGTTTGAGATTGGTATTCAGAGCTTAAACCCTGACGTACAGATGACGATTAGTCGTAAACAGAATACACAAAAAGTTACTGACAACTTAAACTGGATACGCAATCACTCGCAGGCACACATCCACGCCGATTTAATTATGGGCCTGCCCGGTGAAACCATTGAGAGCTTTGCCAAAGGCCTGAACCAGCTTTATACCATGAACCCACATGAGATACAGGTAGGTATTTTAAAGCGCCTGAGGGGTACGCCGATTATTCGCCATACCATTGACTTTGATATGCGCTACAACCCGCTTCCACCTTACAACATTGTAAGCAATAACTTAATTAACTTTGCAGAGATGCAACGCTTAAGCCGTTTTTCTCGCTACTGGGATTTAATTGTTAACTCAGGGCGTTTTAGTTTTACCAAAACCGTTTTATTAGCTAATACCGCATTTGAAAACTTTTCGGCCTTAAGTGACTGGATATTTGATACAACCGGACAAACCCACAAGATCTCACTGGAGCGGTTGTTTACCTTACTTTATCAAGGCATGATTGAAGGTCTACAGATGGATACAGAGCTGGTAACTAAATCTCTACTAAAAGATTACGAGGCATCTGGTATTAAAGGTGATGCCAAATTCCTGCGTAAAAAAATTAATGTCGATAATAATGCAAAACGAATCCGTTCATCACAGAGACAGGTGCGTCATTCACTGTAATTTATTCACCTAATAAGGTTTGTAGCTAGCGCAAACTTTCTGACCAATTAATAATATCCATTGAGCTATTCGCCAGTACGCTTTTATGATCCCCTGTAATTTCCAGATATTTATTACTCTTACTATTTGGTAAGCCTTCATATAACATTTCCATATCATACACCTGTGTCAAACGATCTTCACGACCTGCCACCCATAATACGGGTAACTTTATTTCTGGCAGTAATTGTTCAACATTTGGAAATTCGTGTGTATCGAAATATGATAAATACACTTTGGCTGACATATTACGTTCACTTATTTTTCCTGTATTGAGAACCTTGAAACTAGATTCAGATTCAGCTTTGCCTTCTAACACCATAACCCTAGCTGCTTCAACACTGTCATAAGACACACGTTGCATGCGATTTGATCTGTGTAACATATGACCAGGTGCAACTGTTACAATACCCGAAACACCTTTCGCTGGACTATTTGCGGCATAAATCAGAGCTGCTGCCCCACCTAAGCTATGTCCTATCAATATAACTTTTTTACCTTTATTAGAAATTTGTATAACAGCAGCATCAATTATCGACATACCATCTTCCAAGGTACCATCCCAGTCACCTGACCATGGCATTTTTAATGCCATAACGTCGTATCCAGAATTTGTTAATTCTGAGTAAAGCTTTAGTTGATGATCAGAATCTATACGGCCGGATTTACCATGAATAGCAATAAAAACTATGTCTTTTGTAGGTTTGGCTTGATCTGCTAAATAATATGATGCTGTAGTGTAATAATTTGTAGCAGAACTAAGCTTGATAGATTGACTTGTAGGGACACAAGCAATCATAAGAAGTGAAAATATAAACAACAATAAAACTGAAATTGATTTTTTCATTTTGAGTATAATTAAAAATTAATAAATTTATTTCTTCGAATATTTACTTTGTATCGAGAGCGAAATTAATAAGATCACTATTCAAACAATATAAATAACCAGAAATAACTAAGACAATAATTCTCTAATCTTATTCAACAGAAAAGACAACTCATAAGGCTTTTCAACTTTAAGATACAAATCATTCTGACTAGCTTTATCGTTGAAAGTATCGTTATAGCCACTGGCAATCATGATCTTTATTGTAGGATATAGTTTAGTAACCTGCTCTGCTAACTCAAAACCATCCATGTTTGGCATTATGACATCAGTTAATAACAAATCAACATCATTTTTAGATAAAACTTTTAATGCTTCAACACCATCTTCTGCACTTAACACTTTATAA
>Ga0316204_10009326_pt1 | contig 13171 bp, 16 predicted proteins | sample 6monrhotite_MG_2_FD_205661 | JGI IMG/M metagenome (GOLD analysis project Ga0316204, IMG submission 205661) | Microbial mat bacterial communities from mineral coupon in-situ incubated in ocean water Damariscotta River, Maine, United States -... | ecosystem: Environmental > Aquatic > Marine >... | reverse complement strand
ACTTATCAAGAACCAGCCACATATCTTCACCCAGAAAACGGATGACAATTTCACGATCAGAAAAAGAGGTGTAATTATAGGGGATTTCGCGGATACGCATTTTAAAAATCAGCTTCCTGTTACAACGATAAAGCGCGCTATTTTAACCGTTTCGACACGATAATTGCGAACTTACTTTGGTATATCGCTGAAATATTAACATCGGCTAAGGAATCAGATGAATCTGAATAGTTACAGGCATTATCACTCTTAAAAGTTTTCATATTGGTCGCGCTTTGGCTGAACAATGATGACATCTTCAGTCGATAAGTCGATTACTGTTAATCTTCCGTTACAATAGGCACCCGTGTCGATAAACATAATATTCCCAAACAGCGCGGGGTTTCTGACAATGCAATGACCAACATACACTTTGTGAATGCCATCAACCAATGATTCTTTAAACACACCGCCATATTCCCGACTCATCCGATATTTACGATAAGTGTCTCTTGACCATAATAGGGATTTTAAGTCGCGTTCTTTAATTTTGTTCTTTTGTAGATCCTTAATTAGCTTTGTCCAGCTACCATGAGCTGGCAGATCCGCATGTACAATTCCTACTTCTCCATGTGGCGTTTTGATAGAAATAGCGTATGGTAAAAATTCGTACATCTCAGCCATTTCATGCAACAGTGATTCTGGCGCATCGAAGGACCATTCCCCGCCATTTTTCATCCAAAGGCTGCTCATACCCGTATCCAGGCCTACTGCCCCTGCTAGCATCGCCTCATGATTACCGCGAACCAAATAAAACCACGACTGTTTCCAATAGCTTAGTGCTCTTTCGCTTTCCGGCCCCCGATCAATGGTATCACCAACACTAATCATCCTATCTACGGCTGGGTTAAATTTAATCGCTTTTAACAAAAGATCAAATAATTCAAAATGACCGTGAATATCACCAACGACGAAATCTCGCCCTTTTAAATTTCGCTCCAGGTGCAATACTGCTTTGAACTGACTCTCTGACAACTTTTTAAACTCCTCCCGCTTGAAAGTTCCATCGGCTTAATTCTATTGCATAAGGTTAACGACTAATCAATAAATCTCTTTGAAAACTGTGTTTGCTGCTCATAAAAACATCAAAATCGCAGCATAGCGAATGCCTTTTCCCAAAGCAATGAACACAAATGATGCAAACATCGGCAGTTTTAACCAACCCGCGACAAAGCACAATGGATCGCCAATTATGGGTACCCATGAAAGCAGTAATGCACCACTCCCCCAGTGTCGAATTTGACTGAGTGCGCGTTCATGCTTCTGTTCGCTCAAGCCTCGTTGAGGGAATTTTCTCACTAACCACCAACCGAGAATCCAAGTTGTGATTCCACCTAGTGTGTTCCCAAGCGTAGCTACGATCCACAACTGCCACCACAATTCGTCAGTTTGTGTTGCAAGATAGAGCAACAACACTTCTGATCCGCCCGGTAATAATGTAGAGGATATAAATGCACTGAGGAATAAGCCTAGTAAAGAATACTCTTCCATATAAATGTTACTACCCTAGCTTTATGAGGAAAATTCTACTTGAGCCTAGAAAAATCAGTTGGACGCGAAATATAACTTTTTTCCTCCATCATTGCATACTTAACAAGCAACGCTGCCGCCTTATTTATGTTGAACTCATACCCCATCTTACAGCTGAACTGTTATACTTTAACCTAGATCCACTTTTACGCTGTCAGGAGTACACAATGCTTTGGGTGAAAGCCTTTCATCTATTTTTTATGGTTACCTGGTTTGCAGGCCTGTTTTATTTGCCACGTCTTTTTGTCTATCATGCAGATGCGGACGACCAAATAGGCAATGACCGATTTAAAATCATGGAAAGAAAACTTTTCATAATGATGACAATTGGTGCAGTGGGAACAGTGGTACTCGGTTTCTGGATGCTTTTTGATTATGCACTTTCTGCATATTTCACGAGTTTTTGGCTCTATCTTAAACTAATTTTGGTGGCAGGTTTAATTTACTACCACTACTACTGCTATCGTATTGTCACCGATTTCAAATATGATGTGAATGTAAGAGATCACGTGTTTTATCGTTTGATTAATGAGGTGCCTGTGCCATTTTTAATCGTCATCACTATTTTAGCTGTTGTTAAACCATTCTAGGGTTCAGGATTGAAAATCACATCACGCAATCCACCGGAAATCACCAAATTAACTACCGTGGCAAAATCCAGGTTGTTCGAAATTGAGCAAATGGATTTACGTTTTAGTAACGGTGCGCAAACACAATATGAACGCCTAAAAAGCCGTTCTCATGGGGCGGTGCTCGTTATCCCCATGCTGGATGATGATACTGTATTACTCATTCGGGAGTATGCTGCCGGCGTACATCGCTACGAATTAGCGTTACCTAAAGGACGCGTTGAAAAAGGGGAAGACATTCTCGATGCAGCCAACCGTGAAATGATGGAAGAGGTTGGGTTCGCTGCCAATAAACTAAACCATCTGACGTCCTTCACAATAGCACCTGGCTATTTAAGTCATGTTACCAATATTGTTCTTGCGCAGGATCTTTATGAAAAACGTGAGATTGGCGATGAACCGGAAGAGATTGAAGTGATCCCCTGGCAACTTAATGAACTACCTGAATTATTGCGTCATGCTGAATGCACCGAAGCGCGAAGCATTGCTGCGCTGTTCTTGGCGAGAGAGCATTTAGGAGGCTACCGGACAAAGAATGATGTTTAACAACCCCGTCACTCTCATTGAACCAATCATTGATCTCGCAAGAGACGCTGCCCAGGAAATCCTTCAAATCTATAAATCAGATTTTGACATTAATAGGAAACACGATAGCACACCAGTCACCACAGCAGATCTTGCTGCCCATCACTGTATTGTTGATAAGCTGAAGGAAATCACTCCCTCGCTCCCTATTTTGTCTGAAGAATCTGCAAGCATTCCTTTTTCAGTGCGAAAAAAATGGCAAACCTACTGGCTAGTCGACCCATTGGATGGAACACGCGAATTCATCAGACAAAATGGCGAATTCACGGTAAACATTGCACTGATACATAATCATCAACCCATTCTTGGAGTTATCTACGTTCCTGTTAGCAACGTTTGTTATTACGGATGTAAATCACAAGGTGCTTTCAAACTGACAGATAATGTCAGGCAGCCTATTTGCGTGAACAAAAAACGATCAGAGAAAATCATAATCGCCAGTAGCCGCTCGCACGCAAAAAAATCACTGGATCAATTTACAGACAAAGTTGGTGAGCATGAACTCATATTAATGGGTAGCTCATTGAAGAGTTGCCTGGTCGCCGAAGGAGTAGCAGATATCTATCCACGATTGGGCCTCACATCGGAATGGGATACTGCTGCAGCTCAATGTATTGTTGAAGAAGCTGGCGGATTTATCACAGATGTTAATTTGAACAAACTCCGCTATAACACCAAAGAGTCTCTTTTGAACCCAGATTTTCTTGTTTTTGGTGACAACACCGTTAATTGGAAAAACTATTTATAAATTCATTCCCTCACAACAACAGCTATTCTCCGAAGATCTTCTGATCTGCCACGACAAATCAAACGATAAGCAATTGATCCACGAGATATATTCCTCGGACAACTGCCTCCCTCATAGTTATCCATCACATTTTATGTAATATATTGCCTTTTTTAGAGTAAGACTTAATCCATATTTAATGAAATCTGAGTATTATTTAGTCATATCAATAAGGACAAGTAACCACGTCTAGTAATACAACTACAAACCTATGACTTCGGGTGCAAATGAAAACTTACTTGATGAAAAAAGTTGGCTAGCCCACCCGTATTGCGGTCAATGAAAACCGATGAGACATATTCGATGAGATATTAAATATATTATTTTTAAACGGAATTATTATTTACTGATTAGTTAGTGAATTTCAAACGTACACATATTATCGTGGGGATAAATTTGTGAATGGGGTGAAACGATTAAACTACGGCTGTGTGTTATTACACAGTCTTTTATTTATTGGGACGGCATATGCTGCGCCGCCTATACCGTTTGGCCAGTGGGATTCTCAAAGTGGAAGTGTCACTGCCTCTTGTCCGCAAGGCGCGTCCTGTGAAATTATTGTTGAGTCTCCGGGCTTTCTTCAACAATCTATCATAGATGAATTTAGTGACCTTGCTAAGATACACACGATTATTTTAGGAAACGGATTACCAACCGGTAATGCAGACTCCTTACCTTTTTCTTCAGAAAATTTTGTTCAAGGAAATGACCCTCTAGATCCGTCTACACATTTTGGTTTGGCGAGTAGGCAAATCATAAAAGAAAGCACAAGCAATAGTTTCGATGCTTCTGATGTTCAGGTTTCCATTATTAATATCATGGAAACTGGCTGGGCAGCAGATGATGGACAACCAAACATCATTAATGAACAATTGGTCAATGAAAGTGGCGGTAAGTTTAATTCAGAGTTTGCTGCTTCATTTATCTTTGAAGCTAACGTCAACGAAACTGGTAAGCAAACTGGCTCGTCTGTTCGTCTAGATCAAGAGTTTATTCAACCCATGGGTCGGGATCAGCCTATCACCACAAGTAGCGGCTGGCGTGATAACGATTGTGGATCTAGCTGTAACTTATCAGCAGAGGATACAGTGGCATTTGCTTTGGGCATCACCTCAGGTGATATGACTCCAGCTGGTGAGGTAACATTACCGTCAGGTACGGTGTCGTGGATCGAAGGTGATGTTGCATCAGCGATGTGGACTGGACAGATCATGAACCACTGGGAATCGCTGGAAGACTTTGAGAGTGATAAATACTTACCTGGCTTTGAGGCCCTGAAAGTAGAACACCTTAGCTACGAAAACCGCACAACCGGCCAGGTTGCCAGACACATGCAATATGGCGGAGATATAAATCCGGATATTTGGCTTAACGACCCGTTTGGTCCAACTCCATCAGTGGCTGTTGTCATTGAGGGCAAAAGCATGCCGGATGAAGATAGTAGAAGTCGAGACTCAAGTTGGGGCAGCAGCTCACCCGCTCCTGATTCTACTAATCAGCAACCATTACCAGGGACTGTGGGAGCGCAATACGCTTTTCAACCGAAGGATGTTTCGCTTGAATTCAATGGTCCTGTAGATGCGGTCATGGACTTTAGTAGATGGGATGTAATTAATGGTGCTATCAGCATCGATTGTTCTCTGGGAATTACTTGTTCTGGTAATGGGCAGAGAGGAAATGGATTTTTGCAGCAAATCGTTTCTGACGATAACACAGGCAAGCAATATATTCAGACTATCGTCACTGACATGGATGCCACCGGTAGTGCTGGTGCCCTGACTTTCTCTAGTGAAACCCTAGTAGCCCTAAATAGTGATGAAGATGGGATGCTTAATCTACAGCTTATGAAAGGAGATGGTCCTGGTAACCAAAACGGTTTTTCAGACAGAACCGTAATACGCACAGGTTGGGCCGATAGCCCGAGTTTGCCCACTGTGGAGTTCACCCAGCATTTAGCCGCAATAATTCCGCAGCAAGGTTTTGAGTTCAGCAGTAAATTTGAATACAAAGCTAATATTGATGAAACCAGCGGCAGCCCCACCGGTTTCTTAATGGATATTGAACAAATCTCCAAAGGTTCGTTTAATCTGGTACCTCAATTAATCGATACTAGTCGGCGTGATGATTGGATGTTTGTACGGCGCGAAGTTGCAGGAGATATGCTTACCAGCAGCGGCTCAGCTTCTACCGGGTCCGGTGATCGTTGGAGCGGTAGCCGCGGTGGTAGTAGTAGCAATAGCAGCATTAGCTGGCAGCCCGGTGATGACATCAAGGTCACATGGGTAGGACAAGTCTTTGACTTTGAAGACCGAGACACAGAAAGGGCGTTTTTTGCATATCAAACCTACGACAACATCAGTGACGACTTTCCCGCTACGCGCGAAACAGATCCTGAAGATGGGCCGTCTCCGTTCAACTGGTTATCGGTGTTTGGCTCAGCACCCTTGTATCCATTTGATAGTTCTGGTGGAGGAGATGGTCGGAGATAGTGCAGTAGTATCTTAATAAGAGCGAGTCTCTCGTTAGCCCTCTTTTGTTCTGTAGTTTTGAAGAAAATTGTGAGTCAGGCTTGCGCTTTTGCATAAATCAAACGCTCCACTCCAAGTCGCTGATAGTGGCTAAGAAAAGACAGGGGGGGGCAATGCCCATCAACTTGCCAACTCTGGTCGGCGCATAACGGAGACCAGTCAATTAAAATAATCGGTTTTGGCAATCCTGCAATAAGGCGCTGAGTGAATACGATATAAATACTATGACGTTCTTTGCAAAGATGTGGATTTGATATGAGACGATCCATCCGTTTGATCTTATGCTTAGTGTATGCGTTGCCAGCAAGATGGCGACCCAGTGATGCGATCTGTGCTTTTGTGCCTTGAGTCAACGCATGGACGGCGGCCATCAGTGCATTGAGACGTATCGCGTGGATTGCAACTGATTTAGCGAGTAACTTGTGGAGTGCTGAGAGTGTGTGCATTGGACCCTCCGAAAAATGATAAGTTGAGAGGAAAAATTCTATGCACACATCGTTTTAGATAAGCCATACTCCTTAGCCCTTTGAAATTAAATATTGTTTTATAGGAATACTTAAGGGGTCTGACCCCTTTAAATCTATCGATAATTTTTATTGGGCCTTTGATATCAACAATAGTTGGTGAAAATATATGATGTGTACTTTGTTAATTAATAATATGCCCAAAACGATTGAGATTTAGGTATAGAAAACAAGGAAAAATATTTGAGTTTTTCTTTATCTTGTTTGTTTTACTGAACAACAGGTTGATTTATCCGTATTACAAATAGCGCTCTATCGCTTCTAACTCGCCAAACCCTTTATAAATGAAGGTACAACCACTTTAAAATGTTGTAACAACGCTTCCACATGTCCCACCTGTTGTACATTGTTATTCCAAATCACCTTATAGATAAATTGCGCCGGTTCATTTTTAGTAATATAAAGTGGACGCGCGCGATGATTTTCTTTGGATATTTTTGAATACGGTAAAATCGCGGAGCCGATTCCAAGATCAGTCCACTCCTCCAACACCTGATAATTTAAAGCCTGCCCTGGGTACTCTTTCATTCTTAACCCTCGGCTTTCAAATAACTCTCGTAAACCATCAGCCAAACCACAGCCTTTTGATACTAAAATTGTCTCTTCAGCTATAGAAGGCAACATAATTACGCCACTACCCTGCTCCATGGAACCATGGGAATCGTTAGGTAAATAATAAAGCGGTTCTGAATAAAATACTTCACCATTTTCAGTTTCGTTTTTTTTGGTGTCTAACAGTATTGCAAGATCGATTTTATGGGTGTTTAAGCGGTGTGTGAGATCGTCCACCAAACACTGTTTAAACATAATTTCAATTTGTGGATGCTCTTTCCGAAACGATAGCAAGGCATCAGCAAGCCGGTGAGTATTGATTAACGGTGACATGCCAATTCGAATCAATTTATGGGAAGGGTTAAAAAAACCTTTTGCCGCTTTGGACAAGTCTTCCTTGGCGTTAAGCACTTCTTCAATATAAGGCAACATATGTTCGCCAAACGGTGTTAGTGTGACTTTCCGCGTAGTGCGCACAAAAAATTTTGCCCCCAGTTCATCTTCAAACTGAGCAATCGCATTGGATAAACTGGGTTGAGTTACACAGCATTCGTTTGCAGCTTTACTAAACGACCCTGTTTTCGCCACGGCCATAACGAAACGCAATTGATTGAGATTCATGATTTATAGCCCTTAGCTATTAATGCTATTCGTAAATAGAATTTCCCTATAAAACTAACATGTTTTATTCTTTTCTCAAAGTGGTTGTCCACTGAGTTTGTGAATTCATCTAACAGGAGAAAGACAATGAAAAACTATTACGGCCTGAAAAAACTGTCTGTTACTGCTTGGCTATTTATGGCGATGGTAGCCTTTATTCCCAATATACACGCTAGTCAATTGGACGACGCAACAATTTTTGCGATTTTTGATGAAGTGAATACCGTCGATATCTGGACCGCACGCTTGGCGGCGCAAAAAGGCCACTCGAAAAAAGTCCGCGAATTAGGACGTAAAGTCGCCAGTGATCATGAAGCTGTGCAACAAATGACGCGTGATCTTGCGAAAAAATTGGGAATAGTCCCCACTCCACCTCCCAACGATAATACCGCGAATGATCTTGCGCAAACTATAACAATGTTACAGTCTAAGTCCGGTACGGAGTTTGACAAAGCTTATTTGCTACATGAATCAAAATTTCATGCCAACGCCATTAGCGCTGTAAAAAATACCTTGTTACCGGCTTTGAAAAATGATGAATTTAAAGAATTAATCTTGACGGTTGCACCTGGTTTTGAACATCATTTACACATGACTACATCGCTGGCAAAAGAACTTGGTTATAACAAGTAACTTCTTTCAAGGCCAAAGCTTACAGATGCTTTGGCCTTTTAACCCTTTCAGCAAAATGAGGATTTGATCATGAGTCATTCGAAACAAAAGCGGTCAATTGCCAACTCCAACCTTTCCCCAGTAAAAAATGCACAATGGGAAAAACTACCCTCTGATCATTTTGGTTATATGAACGATGCTCAGCGCCGCACAAAACGCGGTTTGGAAGAATGGGAAATGGTGAATGATCATTCAAGCAACCATGCAAGTGATTTCAGCAACGGCCGCTGGACACGAATCACTCTGATTGTTTCAACCGTAGCGATAGTGCTTCTCTATATTTATGGTGTGGAAATTAATCCTCCCCATACCCAGGAATGGTTTAAAGGCGCCTACCGGGAAGAAATTTTTCTCGCCATATTTTTCTGTATTTTGCTTTATACCTCCATGCTATTCAAGCTCATTTTCGAAAATAAAAAGGAAGGTACAAAGCTTGGTGAACAAAGGGTGCTCACAGCAGTTCTGCTTGGTGTCGTATGCGCAATGATACTGGGAGTATTGCAAATATTTTTCGGTTATCTCATATGAAAGTCGAGAGCACTATGATTAAACAAATATTTTTAGTTTTAATATTACTTTGTTTAAGTATATCAGCTCACGCCGATATTCAAGAACGTTACTTTCAGGTAAGCGTTGACCCCTTTATGGAAATAGTATGCGCTGGGCCATTGCTTGATTCTATATAACAAACCAAGCAACATTCCTCATCACTCAGTCAAATTTTTCTTTCGAATCGCACTTTCCCAATTATCCAACAGCTCCGTACAAACTTTCTTAAACTGTATTTTTAACAGTGGCTCTATAATAAATCCGACAACTCTATTTTTGAATTGATAATCAAACGTCATAACTATGCGACATGAATTATCATCTATATTTTCTACCGCCCAATGTCCTCTTAAAATTTGAAGGGATATGGATAGTTTTTCTCATTTGTTTGGACCTCGAACATGTAGCTCTCCCCATCAATCCATTGAGAACAAACTTCGCTCCATTTTCCATCTTCATTAGAACACTCTCTGATCATGTTCTTACCCTTTCCTGATGTCACACGAGAGTAATCGATATTTGGGGCATACTTAGAATAGCCATCAGCATCAGAAACAATCTCCCAGGCGATGGACTTGGGCGCAGATATCATTCGATGGAAAGATAATGTTTTCAACCATCAATACCTCATTCAACAACCAATAAAATGTCAGTACAGTTCCCCAGTTATCAATTTGAAAAACTCTCAATAACTGGGAGTCTATCGAACTATGAAGTCTTCAAGTTTTCTGACCTAGCAATATTTTGCTCTGAATTTTTTTATGCAATATCCGGCCGAATAATGCATATAATATGATTAAATCAAAGGCACCCATTAACATGCTATTTCCAATTGTGGCGTTGAACCCATAACTGAAAAAATAGATATCCACCGCTATCATCGCAACTAAAAGGCCATGATATAAGTTTGCCTTTGGGCCGTAACCAAAAACACTGGGGAAGCTCACATTTGCACATGACGTCACCACATGAACCATTGCACCAACCATCAAAAAGCCTACAATAAAATCAATCAATGAAAATTCCATAACAGATCCCCTCTCACTATAATCTTGGTAGCAGTATTGCTAGAAAAGACTTTACCAAATGAGAAACTGATTTCTGTTTCAATGGATCTTCAGTATGTAACAAATTATTTCAAACAAGGTCGCTGAAATATTTTGTTACACGTTATAGATGCGAGACTTAAAAAATAACCTTATATTGACTCTACTATGATGAAACAACCTCACATACTCATTGTTGACGATGATTTTGAAATTCAGGATTTACTGAAAAATTTTCTGCAGGATCATCACTTACGCGCAGATGTTGCCACCAACGCGTCAGACGCAGACAAAAGGCTCAGCCTCGGAAACTATGATCTTATTGTATTAGATCTCATGATGCCCGGTGAGGACGGACTCTCGTTTTGCCGACGTTTACGTAGCCAATCATCAATTCCTGTATTGATGCTTACTGCCATGGGTGATGAGACAGATCGCATTGTGGGATTAGAGCTAGGCGCCGACGATTACCTTTGCAAGCCTTTCAACCCGCGTGAATTATTAGCGCGCATTCGCGCTATTTTGAGAAGGCACGATCTATCCCAATTTAATCAACCAGCAACAGTTACTGCTAATACACGGAAGAACTGTTATCGCTTTGAAGACTGGACACTAAACCCATCAAAAAGAGAGTTAAAAAATCCTGATAAAGTGTTGGTATCGCTAACATCCGGTGAATATGATCTACTGATCACATTTATTGAGCGGCCACAAATTTTGCTTAATCGTGATCAATTATTGGATATAACAAAAGGGAGAGATGCCAATGCATTTGATCGCAGCATTGATGTTTCGTTGAGTCGATTAAGGCATAAGATTGATCCAAAAGAACCGACATTGATTAAAACCATTCGTAACGGTGGTTATATTTTCACAGCCAACGTTGAGGCGATAACATGCGACTAATCCCAGATACCCTTGTCGGTCGCATTATACTTATTCTGATTATAGGCTCACTTATTTTAACGTTCGATTTAACATTAATTTATACACAACTCCTGAGTGAAGAGCAGACTTTATTTGATTGGATACTCGTAATTTCCGTTGTGTTAGCTTGTCTAGTCATCATTGCTTACATTATTTCTCGCCAACTTATCACGCCACTTAAACAGCTTTCTCTAGGCGCTAAACGCTTCAGTACAGAAATGCATACAACACCAATCTCTTTAAAGGGGCCAAAAGAAGTTCGCGATGCCGCGCAAAGTTTTAATAATATGCAGGAACAAATTCAGCGTTTTGTGGAGGAGCGCATGCAACTCGTTGCGGCAATATCCCACGATTTGCGCACGCCATTAACGCGATTACAACTACGCGTTGAATCACTACCCGATGAACAACAAAGAAAAAAAGCACTCATTGACATTGATGACATGAACGCGATGATTAAATCTACACTCGCGTTTATCCGAGAAGATTCAGCCAAAGAAGATGCCATCAAAATTGATATAGCTTCACTAATTATTAGCATCTGTGACGACACATCCGATATGTTTGGCCCTGCTCACTACTCAGGACCAAAACAATGTGTGTTAACGTGTAAACCCATCGCAATGAAAAGAGCTATCAGCAATCTTGTCGAAAATGCTATTAAATATGGGAAACAAGCTGACGTTGAATTAAAACAAGATAATGATCAGCTGAAAATAACAGTAAAAGACAAAGGCCCAGGCATTCCCGACTCAGAACTTGAAAATGTTTTTATTCCATTTTATCGCATCGAAAAATCACGTAATCGAGAAACAGGTGGTGTCGGTTTAGGATTAAGTGTAGCACGTTCTTTAATTCGTGCTCATTCTGGTGAGATCCAATTAGAAAATGGCGATGGTTTGTCTGGCGAAACGGGTTTGTCCGTGAAAGTTGTGCTACCAAATAGGCAATAGCCGAAACCATATATACATTAAGTAACTAAAGTTTCGGAGTTTAAATTCTATTAAAGAGCTGTAATAAATAGGGTGTATGTACAATATGAAAGCATCGGCAGCATGAATGCTACCGTCTGAGTCCATAGACGGCGAAGTTAGACAATGCAGGAGCATATTGTCGAAGAGCTTACATGGAGGTATTCACAGCGTCTTTCATTTGTACATACACCGTGGTTGTTGCCTCCAATAGAGATTTAAACGCCAAAACTTGAGAAGTAATAGTCTTGTTTATCCTAAGCTATCAGATATCTCTACCCGATTTCTGCCAAGCGATTTGGCTTTATAAAGTCCTCTATCAGCACGTTCAAAAACCTGTTGAGGCGTATCATCAACCAAAAATTCCGCAACACCAGCGGACACCGTAATTGAAACCGGCTCGCCTTTAAAATGAAACCCCGACTCTTCAACAACTTCTCTCAATTTTTCCGCCACATCTTTTGCGGCGTCTTTATTGGCACCGGGCATAATCAAAACGAACTCTTCTCCCCCATATCGCGCGAAATAATCAGTTTCACGAATCTTAAGTGACAATAGTTTCGCAATGGTCTTCAATGCCTTATCCCCTGCAATATGGCCGTAATCATCATTGATACGCTTAAAATGATCAATATCCCATACCACTAATGTCAGCGGATTATTAAATCGCTTCCATCTGGCATATTCCTGTGAAATTCGTTGTTCGTAGCCTAAACGATTAGGAATTTCCGTTAGCGTATCGGTTTGCGCTTGTAAGCGCTCCTTTTGAACACGGACTTTGAGAATTTTACTCTCTTCTTCTAGCTCGACCAATCGAGACATTAAATTTTTAACATCAACATCAGCTAGCTCATGTCTATCTTTTTCTATTTTTCTAAATCCATCAAAGTGAATCTCTATCGCTTCGAGGCGTTGCTGAATCTGTTTTTTCAACACATCAATTTCGACGGTGTTATCTGCGCTATTAACTAATGTTTCCATTTCATTTTTTACCGCGTCACCTAGTTCTTGAGAACTCAACCAAGATTTTTTCTGTTGCTCTCGTGATCCTTGAATAAATCCATCCAACTCATTTAACCGACCTGTCACTTGCTTTAAAAATGATTCTATATCTATTCTTTCTGTATTTATTTGTGCTTGAATGAACGATACCATATCGGCAACCTCCTCAA
>Ga0316204_10009325_pt1 | contig 13172 bp, 11 predicted proteins | sample 6monrhotite_MG_2_FD_205661 | JGI IMG/M metagenome (GOLD analysis project Ga0316204, IMG submission 205661) | Microbial mat bacterial communities from mineral coupon in-situ incubated in ocean water Damariscotta River, Maine, United States -... | ecosystem: Environmental > Aquatic > Marine >... | reverse complement strand
ATCTCTTGTCGATCAAGCGGCGTTAGCCTGATCCTCTTGTGCATATTCATGTCTACAGAAACTCCTCATATCAGAAATTCTGTAAACAACGCGATCAATTCCTACACCAGAGGTTTACTCATCAGAACTGCATCTTCGCAAAACCCGGCAGCATCCGGCGCATAATATTTCCTCCTCACTCCCACCTGTTCAAAGCCAAGTTGAGCGTACAAGGAACGGGCAGCGAGGTTGGAGCTGCGCACCTCAAGTGTCACCAGCACAGCACCCTTACAGTGCTGAAGCAGGTATTCGCTCATGGCCGCAGCAAGCCCCTGTCTCCTGCATGTTTCATGCACCGCTATCTGCATAATCTGTATTTCATCGACAACCTGCAGGCTAAGCAGATAACCGGCCAGCATACCGCCTTGCTCACACACAATCAGGTCGTAACCCGAGTCCAGTGCCGAGTAGAGTGCAGCAACAGACCAGCCCGGATCAAACACCTGTTGATTCAGTCGATAAACAGCCTGCAGATCATCCGAACTACCTCGCCGCATGCTGAGATCAGGCAGCTTCAGACTCCTCGACCTTCTCTTTCCAGCCACAACCCTCTGTTGCACAAACATGCTCGGTTCCATTGCGTTTGGTCGTCTTTTCGGTGACAAACGGCGCCTTACACTGTGGGCAGGGCTTATCAATCGGCTTATTCCACAACGCATGTTTGCATTTAGGGTAGCAGGAACAGGAGTAGAATATCTTGCCCCGCCTGGACTTCTTCTCCAGAAACGTGCCCTTGCCACAGCTTGGGCATGGGATACCGGTGTCTACCGGCTTCTCCAGTGGCTTCAGGTTTTTACATTTAGGATAAGCCGAACAGCCGAGGAATTTACCGAAGCGCCCCACCTTGATCGCCATCTGTTCACCGCAGATATCGCATTTTTCTTCAGAGAGTTCAGGTTCAGCCTGCTCTGCCGCACCATTGATTGGCTTGGCAACCTTGCATTCCGGATAACCGGTACAGGCCATGAATTTGCCATAACGCCCCAGCTTGATAGCCATAGGCTTACCGCATTCAGGGCAGACCTCATCGGTTTCTTCCGATGGACGTTCAGCTGTAGCGGCTATATCCACAGCCTCTTTGAAAGGGCCCCAGAATTCACGCAGCACAGGCTTCCAGCCGGTCTCACCGCGTGCAACGGCGTCAAGCTTGTCTTCGACTGAAGCGGTGAATGTCGGATCAACAATGGCACCAAACGAGGAGACCAGAAATTTATTCACCCAATCACCGGTATCGGTAGGTACGAAACGCTTTTTCTCCATCTCCACATATTCACGTGCACGCAACACATTCAGGATGGAGGCATAGGTAGAGGGGCGACCAATACCATTGGCTTCCAGCTCTTTCACCAATGTCGCTTCGGAAAAACGCGGCTTGGGTTCGGTAAAATGCTGTTTGGCATTGGCATCCTTGATCGCAATCGCATCGCCAACGGCCAGAGCGGGCAACAAACGATCCTTATCATCCTTGCCGGGCTCATCTGTGCCTTCAATATAGAGCTTACGGAAACCGGGGAAAGCCAGGGTCGATCCGGTAGCCCTGAGCAACAGATCACCTGAATCAATATCAGCACGCACCTGATCCAGAAGCGCTGGAGCCATCTGGGAAGCCAGAGCCCGTTTCCAGATCAGGCTGTATAACTTTAACCCATCGGCATCGAGTACCGATTTCATCGCTTCCGGTGTTCGTGTAATAGAAGATGGACGGATCGCCTCATGCGCTTCCTGTGCATTCTTACTCTTGGTTTTGAAGCGGCGTGCTTTTTCGGGCAGATATTCAGCACCATAGTCGCTACTGATATGAGAACGTATTTCGGCAAGCGCATCTTCAGACAAGGTAACCGAATCGGTACGCATATAGGTGATCAAACCAACCGGTTCACCATCAACCTCAATACCTTCGTAGAGCTTCTGTGCAACCTGCATGGTCTTTCTGGCTGTGAATCCAAGCTTTCGAGAGGCATCCATTTGCAATGTGGTCGTGATAAACGGAGGGGATGGCTGCTGTTTGGCCTGCTTCTTCTGCACATCGCTGACATGAAAAGAAGCTTTTGCCACGCGGCGTGCCATGACCTTGGCGTTTACACCATCGGTAATGGCGAACTTGGTCAGCGCCTTGCCATCAACGGCATGCAATTGCGCCTGAAAGGGAGCATCGCCAACGCTGCACTCATTATCAATCGTCCAGAACTCTTTGGGCTTGAATTCCCGGATCAGCTGTTCGCGCTCACAGATCAGTCGCAGTGCTACGGACTGAACGCGACCGGCTGAAAGGCCGCTGCGAATCTTACGCCACAACAGCGGAGAGAGAGTAAAGCCCACCAGATAATCCAGCGCGCTGCGTGCCTGCTGGGCATCTACCATTTTCATGTCCACTTCAGACGGATTCTCAACCGCTTCAGAAATGGCTTTCTTGGTAATCTCGTTAAAGGTAATGCGTTGAACGGACTTATCCTTTAGCAGGCCACGATCGCGCATCACCTCGGCCACATGCCATGCGATAGCCTCACCCTCTCTATCCAGATCGCTTGCGAGAATAAGCGTGTCGGCCTTCTTCAGAGCTTTACCGATATCATCCAGGCGCTTCTTTTTATCATCAATAATCTGATATTTGATAGCAAAATCATTGTCGGGATCAACAGAACCATCCTTCTTGGGAAAAGCACGCACATGGCCGTAGGAGGCCAGCACCTTGTAACCTTTGCCCAGATACTTTTCGATGGTTTTCGCTTTGGCGGGAGATTCCACTACGACAACAGCACTCATATTTCAGACAACTCCACGCTCAACAGATATCGGCTGCCGGGGAGACGTTCGATAACACCCTGCAGCTCAAGGGCGAGCAAGATGGGGGAAAGCTCGGGCAGGGTCAACCCGCAAGTTTCACACAAGCTATCGAGATGCATGCTTTGCCCGGCCAAACTGGACAACACTTTTGCTTCCAGATCATTGGCTGGACGATATGCATTTCTGTGCAGGGGACTCTCCTGTACAGCCGTGCGCCAACCCATATGCTGCAAGATCTGAACAGGCCTCGAAGCCAATGTCGCACCATCCCGAATAAGCTGATGGCATCCCTCATGATTGCTTGCCAGCACTGAACCGGGAACAGCGAACAGCTCACGTCCATACTCCAAAGCCTGACGCGCAGTAATCAGGGAGCCGGAACGCAGATCGGCTTCCATCACCAGCGTTGCCTGTGTAAGAGCTGCTATGATGCGATTGCGGCGCGGAAAGTATTCAGGACGCGCGGTGACTTCGGGAAAAAACTCCGAAACCACACAGCCCTGCTGCGATATGGCCGCAACCTGCGACTGCTGTGCTTCAGTCAAAGCTGCCAGACCACAACCAAGCACAGCGATAGTGGTCGATGCCCCTTCCAAAGCTCCACCGTGTGCTGCCGCATCTATACCGTAAGCCATCCCGCTTATAATGCTCACACCCTGATCGGAAAGGTAGTGGCTCCAGCGGCGGGTAATCAGCTGCCCCTCCCGACTGGCCCTGCGGGCACCGACCATGGCAATCTTCGCAGGAGCATTTAATGCTGTGGTATCGCCCTGCACGAACAGCAGCAATGGCGCATCATCTATACCAGAGAATATGTCTGGCCAAACATCATCATCGGGACAAATCACCCTGATCGCCCTTTCTTCACATACCGACAATACCGGATCACATGCAGCTTTCCGCCCCTGCTCCAAAGTCGCTAGCAGCCTTGGACCTACCCCGTCAATCGCCTTCAATCCGGTGGAGTCCATCGACCAGACCTGTTCGATCCCGCCGAGTTCGGCAACCAGCCTGCGGCCCAACATCGGGCCTATGCCGTGCAACATCGCAAGGCGAAGCCACAACTGAGTACGATCAGAAAGAACAGGTGAGGAATATTCCATAATATGAATATAGCAGACCCGTAACCGGGCCGAATGAAAATTCTAGGCAATCACCCTGTCTCGACCAAACTTGGACGGTGGAAAGGGATAATTCATATCAATCGATTCCTGACCCCATCGATTTCAATTTTTCCCGGTACTTCCTTGATTTTCTGTCCCCACCTCTTGCTTTCGGGCTGGCCTGCCGAGCTGTCAACGCCTCGATCTGTGCCTTGAATTGATCGGAGCCCAGCACCCAGGACTTGTTTGTCGCATCTCTGATTTCATCCAGCTCACGCGCATCTTCATGGCCATCAAACAGGGAACGATAATATCCATATCGCTCTGCTTTACTCTGACCCAAATCCATATACAGATCATGCGGTGTAATCAGGGTATTTGAATCACCCAATGCATTGCAGCCATAACTACTCCATCTGTATTCCGATGGATGATCAACCATCTCCGCCCTGACAGGGTTCAGCTCTATATAACGATAGCAGGTTAACAGGTAGTTCTCTGAATCCAGCAAGGTCGATTTATATCGCCCCTCCCACAATGTGCCCGTCCGTTTATACTGATGGTTGAAGTATTGAACATAATAGCGACCAACCGACTGCATCACTTTACTGATGCCATCACCGGTCTGAGGCGTCATTAGCAGATGGACATGGTTGCTCATCAACACATAGGCATGAAGATCACAGCCAAAGCGTTTACAGGCTAACTCAAGCTTTTCCAGATAAAAGAGATAATCATCTTCCGATGCAAAGATCACTTCGCGATTATTACCGCGCTGAATCACATGATGAGGCTGACCGGTTAATACAATTCGAGGCTGACGACTCATACAATGACCTCCATATCAATCAACGGATGAACACTATAACAACGAATCACCTAAAATCAATCGACTCTGACCCTATTGATTATTTAAAGCCTCAAGACAACTTTATGGCTCACCCAGGATTTATGAGGATCTACAGGCAAAAGGTATAAAATGCAGCGTAAATAAAGTGGCAAAAGTCATGAATAAGCATGGTATTCGCGCCATCACATCAGTTCGCCATAAAAAAGCACAAGCCGCCAAACATACTGAAGGTTTTGCTTTAAATATTTTAGATCGAAAGTTTTGTGCAGAAGAGCCAAATCAGAAATGGGTTAGTGATACAACCTTCATACGTACGTCTCAAGGCTGGCTTTATTTAGCTGCGATCATTGATCTCTATTCAAGAAAAGTAGTCGGTTGGTCCATGAGTGATCGCAATGATGCAGCGTTGGTAAAGCAGGCGTTAACGATGGCAGTTCGTACAAAAATGGCGAAACAAAGCGTCATGCTACATTCTGATCAAGGCTCTCAATATAGGGCGGCTGCATATCTTGAATTATTTAAGGTACACAACCTGCAACAGAGCATGAGCAGAAAAGGTGAATGTCATGATAATGCAGTCGCTGAAAGCTTTTTTGGAACGTTGAAATCAGAACTTATTTACCAAACCAGGTACAAAACACGAGATGAAGCCAGAAGCAGTGTTTTCGAATATATTGAGGTGTTTTATAATCGAGTAAGAAGACATTCTTACCTCAATTATCAATCACCTTTAACTTTTGAAAGTGCTCACTATAATAAAATCTAGTGTCCAGTCAGTTGGGGGAACTTCACTCTGACCCCATTGATTACGGATTCTTACTTACTCTGATCTTTTTCCAAAAAAAAGAGTAAACTCAATTGGGAAAGAGTAGACCAATGATTCACTCATTTCATCAAAAGACGCTATATAAGCAATCTGAGCAATCGTACAGATACTCATCGCAAGTGCAGTCAACTTATTCAACCCCTTCTTATTCATTTTTTCTAAACGATAATAATCCCTTTTTGACCAAAGGTGACCTCGCTCAGCCCCATACTTTAACATCTTTAACGCCTTCTCTTGATCTTTTCCTACCCCCTTGCCCCTCAGTATAAGACAAGACATTCTATAATTACTAGGCAAATACCCTTGTGCAAAAGATTTTTCATACCACTCCATACTGGAAGAAAAAGACTCTGACTTTTCAAGAAATCGACCAAGAGCAAACTGTGCTTTTTGATCACCAGCTTCTGATGCTAATTTCGCCCACCTAATACCTTCTATAGCATCTTTAGTCGTCCCTATGCCTGAAAAACACATCCATCCCATCATTCTCATTCCAGCCACATTACCTTCAGATGCTAACTCGAGAAAAATACAATAGGCGCCTTCATACATCTCCTCTCGACAAAGCAATAAAGCTTTTTTAAATTTAATACTTTCCATATCAACATTATTTTCCATGACTAAATCTCGCAATAATTCCCTTCAAACTGATGTGGAGCACACCCTTCTCCAGTCTGTTGGCAAATTCTATCTTGTATCTCAAAGATATCAGGAAAAACTAAAGAATTATTTTTATTCTTTAGCTTAAACTTTTTCCTCTTTTTCTTATCTATTTTCTCAATTTTTGGCTGATTATCTTTATCTACTCTATTCCATTTAAACGACTCCTCAAACAGGTCACCATCAGAAATAGCTTGACCAACAATAAAAACAAGTTGAGTGACAAAGCTCTTAAAGCCCCTCTCGCCCTCAGGGTCTATCCAATTAACCGGATCACCAAATACATATCCGTAAAGATTACTATCACCACCATTAAACTTAATCGGATCTTTGGCTGTCCACCTTGCTGTTCCAGGATCGTAATCACGAGCTCCAAATCTCACCAGGTTAGTATCTCGATCATAAATTCCACCCGCAAAACCAAACGGCTGGAAACCCGGGCTGGTATCATTGGTCACATTCCCCCAATCATCATAATCCATGCGCTGGGCAACTGAACCATCACCCGTGTTGACCACCAAACGTGGACTACCGAGATGATCCGAGATGATGCGGTAGGTAATGCCACCCTTCACCATATAGTCCGGCACATTCGGTTTTGACCCGTAAACAAAGCGGCTAACCACATTACCGCTACCATCCAACTCGGCAACCGGATTTAACTGGTCACGATAGAGGAAGCCCTGCACCAGCGCCCCATTGACCTTCTTACCAATGCGGCGGTTCCGTCCATCAATGACATAATCAATCGTGGAGGCATTCGGGAGTGTGGCGCTCATCAGGTTACCCAATACATCGTAGGAATAGCTGGTGGCAGCTCCTGCATTGCTCTTGCCTGCAAGTTCACCATTGGCTGTATATGTGTAGTTCACACCATTCCAACTGGTCAGGCGATCCTGCCCGTCATAATAGGCGAGAATGCCACCGGCCTTATTGAAACCATTGGTGCGGTTGCCATTACTATCATAACCGTAGACTGATACCGCCACGCCATTCTCAGAAACGCCGGTTAAACGGCCTGCAATGTCGTAGATATAATCATAAGTGGTGGCAACACCCTGAATGGTCTCAACCTTCTGCGTAATACGTCCCAGCCTGTCTCTCTGGTAACTGGTATTAAACGGAGCAGTTGAAGAGAACGACGCGATCTCTCCAAAGCTGTTATAGCTGCGCGTGGTTGAGACTGCTCCCAGAGCAGTTCCGGTCAAAAGACCATTCTGAACATCTCTGGTGAGACTCAAAACTCCCGAACCTGTCAGCAGACCATCGGGATCGTAGGTATAGCTGATCGGTGTAACTCCCACGGTTCTGGAAGTAACACGGAAATTACTGTCATACGTCACACCAACCGAACCTGTAACTGCCCCACTCCATGTTTCGGAGAGTGGCAAGCCACCGTCATAGGTATAACTCAGCGTGCCATTATCAGGTGCAGTGATCGTATTCAGGTGCCCTGTTGTTGGACTATAAGCATAGGTCACTGCGCCACGCGGCAGCGTCTGCGTACTCAGACGCCCTGCCGTATCGTAACCCAAACTCAGGCTCTGGAGATCAGGACGCACCACCGAGGCTAGCTGCTTCGCCCTGTTGTACTGATAGGTCGTGGCACCCGTTCCCGGAACAGTTGGCGGCGTATAGCCCGCCTCCAGATTCACTGGCGTGTAGTTGAAGATATGTGCACTGCGCCCAGGTGGCGTGATGGATGAGAGATTACCGTTATTATCATAGGCATAACCGATCACGCGACTATCCGGCAATGTCTGTCCGGTAACACGCCCCATCAGATCATAGGTGAACGATGTACTGCGATTCTCTGCATCGGTAACCGAAGCGATCTGTCCCGCCGGATCGATAGGGTCAGTTTCGATTGATATTTAACCAGCCTTTCTGAACGAACAGAATCACTGAAACTGAAGGGTTCAGGGCTTATGACTGAGAACTGCATCCCCGATATTAACCGCCTCTGTCGAACGGGTGATCAGGGCAATCGACGCTTTATCCTGTGGCACCAGCACCAGCAGTTGTCCAATCTCTTCCTGTGGAAGCCGCACCCCTTCTCCGGTCACCTTATCGATAATCATGCGACCAGCTTTATAAAGAGTAAGTGATGTGCCCGCCTTCACTCCATCAGGAATACCCAGACTGATACCAATCACCTGGTTCTGACCTGCTTCTTTGGCATTATTGCGTATATACATCACACGACCATCAATAGCCTGATCCGGTGTGCTCGGCATAATCCTGGTATCAAGTTTTATTGCAGGTTTGAGGCGGTCGCCTCGAGAAATCTCTTCAAAAGCCTTCACGACCCTGCCGCGCTGAATGCCATCGGATGATGATTCAACACGTATCTGTCCCAGATGTTCAACAAGCACACCTGCCACATCACCACTGGCTGGGTCAGATACGGTATCCGTCGTGCGGAAGACATCCAACAAATCGCCCTGACTGGCTGGCTGCTGAAGGCGCAGGTAAACACGATCATTTACGCCGTAATTGATACGCTCATCACGTGAGTCCAGCACATGGCCAATACCCTCAACGGCATCGGCACTGATAAAGTCCTGACGTTCGAGAGCAGCCAGCATGACTGAGGAATCCACCTCACCGCCCAGGCGTTCAACCGGCTTTACAACTATCCTTGGCTGTGAGCGCACAAGGGCCAGCCCACCCTGTTTGACCCGACTAACATCGAAGTTAATTACATTCCCGGGATAAATCAGGTCAGGATTGGTGATATGGAGATTTTTCTCCCAGATCTTCAACCACTTCCATGGATCTTTAAAAAAGTAGTCAGCGATATCCCACAGTGTATCACCTTTTTTGACAATATAGGGCCCTGAGAGCCCTGGCTTCACATCGTTGGCCGTGACTGCCTGCGGCATATCAAGCGAGTCTGCATGGGTTGGTGTCACCGCAAACAGCAAAGCCGCCATCAGTGCTACCAACAATAAGGGATTCGAATTCATATATTCCTCCACGGCTGCGCCGTACGGTCTGGAACCGTGAAGCCGCCGCCGTCTTCTTCAGCCATCAGTATTTGCCTTGCGACTCTTGCCAATGCGTGATTCCGTGCCATCCATCAATCTCTTGATATTGCTGCCATGCTTCAACGTCACCAGTGAAGCAAAAACCATGCTAACGATTAAAGCCGGCAGGGAACCCTCGAACCATACAAGCAGAATTGGCAGTGCAAGCGCCGCAATAATGGATGAAAGCGACACATATCGGGAGATGAGTATTGCCACAATCCAGATCAACAGGCCGGTGAGTGCAGCCAGCGGTTGCCAGGGCAGTATCGCCCCCAGCATCGTAGCAACGCCCTTACCGCCTTTGAAATTGAGGTAGACAGGAAATAGATGACCCAGAAATGTCGCCAGTGCAATCGCAGCTATCCATATCTCAGGAAGCTCAAACCAGACAGCCAGCCACACGGGTATCAGGCTTTTGGCGATATCAGCCAGCAACGTCAAAATACCCACCTTTTTCCCACCGGTGCGCATGGCATTGGTTGCCCCGATATTACCGCTTCCATGTTCGCGCGGATCAAGATCAGAAAATGCCTTACTTAAAAGCAGCCCGAACGGTACTGCTCCCAGCATATAGGAGCCGAGTACCGCTGCTGTCAGGGTAAGGCTCAAACGCCACCCTTACGGTAATGCTGACGTGAACGATCATACTGTTTCTGTCGCCATTCCGGTTTTGATGCAGAGATATAAGTCGGAAGCACCAGTTCAACAGAAGCAGGCTCACCAAAGATGGCCGGGAAGGCTTCACCATCAACAACATTATCATGTGCCAGTAGTTTCAGCTGATCAAGCGTAATCGGTGGTGTCGGAAGCACACCGGTAAAAACCGCCATCAGTTTTGCTGCGAAATCCGGCACATCGATCAACAGACGATTCCGGCCCAACTCTTTCATCAAGAGCTCCAGCAGGGCCTTGAAAGTGTAGCTGTTCGGTCCCGCGAGCTCATAGCTCTTCCCGCTGACCTGCTTGTCCGCTATCGAGCATACAAATGCACGTGCAACATCCTCTACCCAAATCGGCTGGAAACGCGTTGTTCCGGAAATTACCGGCAATACAGGCAGTACAGCTGACATAGACTTGAATTGGTTAAAGAAGTTATCACCTGCACCATAAATCACCGATGGGCGGAAAATCGTATAGTTCAAGCCTGAGCCCGAGACCAACGCTTCTGCAGCAGCCTTGGTCTGAGCATAGGCACTGTCATCGACCTTACCTGCCCCCAATGCGCTCATATGCAGATACTGTTTCACACCCGCCTGTTTGCAGGCATCAATCACTCTCGCTACGCCATCAACATGGGCTGCGACAAAATTCTGCCTTCCTTTTTCAAACAGCAGACCAACCAGATAAATCACACAATCCGCGCCACGTACTGCCACATCAACGCCAGTGCCATCAACCACATCGGCCTTGACCAGCGTAGCACCCTCAACAAGCAGGTCACGAGCACGCTCAGGATACCTGCAGACTACGGTCACCTGATGACCTGCAGCCACCGCCTGCTGTACAATCGCCCTGCCAACAAAGCCACTGCCACCAATGATACTAATGCGCTGTCCCATGTTACCTCTCCCTGATCATCTACATCACTCGCGAACAACAAAACTACAGGCCTTACAGCCAGTATCGTGAGCGTGGATTTACCTGCGTTCCCCCGGCGATACCAGGCTGTGCTGATACCCCTGCTGTGGCCTGCGGAACTACAGGGAAGTATGAGCCTCGTTCAACCAACGTCAATGTATGCCCAAAGGCAAAACTTTTCTCGCCCCCCCCGATAGTCTAAGCTGCGTAGAGGGACTGGAGGGACAGCTATGCTTTTTTTTATGTATAAACGGAAATCATCTCACCACCATGGTCTTTAACTCTCCTGACATAGACTCGATTAAAAGCCTGCCGGAAGCACTATTCAACATGGTTGACATGCATGCTGCCCGCCCTGCTCAATGGTATCGTAAAAATGGCCAATACCTGCCTGTCACCTATGCGCAACTGAGCTTGCGTATCCGTACTCTGGCATCCGGGCTGATGCTGGCCGGCATTAAACCGGGGGATCGTATTGCTCTCCTGATGGAGAATCGCCCCGAATGGGCGATCATAGATTATGCGATACTGTCCATAGGTGCGGTAACCGTTCCCCTCTACTGCTCTTATCGCCCGCAAGATATGGCTTATGTTCTCAATGATTCCGGGGCTAGCGCTGTTTTCACTTCCGGCGGCAAACTACTGCGCGACCTGAAAGCAGCACAGGGTGAATGCTCAGATATCAAACATATCTATGTTATCGATCAAGCTGGTGATGATGGGCTGGTAGCCAGCATGACAAGTCTCGAGGCAGCAGAGGTGGATAATAGCCGCCTGGAGAGACGATTAGCAAAACTGAAACGCGATCAGCTGGCTACAATAGTTTATACCTCAGGCACCACAGCCAACCCGAAAGGGGTCATGCTCACACACGGGAATATCCTCACTAATCTCGAGGCTGTACCTGCCGTTATCAGCTTGACCCCGTCGGATCGCATGCTTTCATTCCTTCCTCTTGCCCATGCACTGGAGCGTACCGGTAGCCATTTTCTGGCGTACTCCTATGGCATCTCTGTCGCTTTTGCAGAGCGCCCGGATACGGTGGCAAAAAACCTTACAGAAGCCCGCCCTACAATCATGATTTCCGTACCCCGTATGCTTGAAGTGGTGCGCAGTCGGATACTGGCACAGATTGCCAAGCAAGCCGGGCTCAAGCAGTGGCTGTTTCATCGCTATTTCAAGCTGGCAAAACAGGAGAAGCCCGGCCTCATCGGTGGCTTGCAGCTCAAGGTTCTTGATCGGCTGGTCGGACAGAAGATTCGTGATCGCTTCGGCGGGCGATTGCGCGCACTCGTCTCAGGCGGTGCCCCCCTGAATGGCGAGGTCTGCGAATTCTTTGAAACATTGAAACTTCCGGTTATGGAGGGTTATGGCCTATCCGAATCAGCTCCTCTATTGTCCGTTAACCCGCTATCGGACCGGCGTTCCGGCACTGTAGGGCCGGTGGCCAAGGGGGTCGAGATCAAAATAGCCGAGGACGGCGAAATCATCGCCCGAGGCGGCAATATCATGCCCGGTTACTGGAAGAACCGTAAAGCCAGCAAAGAGGCACTGATAGACGGGTGGCTACATACCGGTGACATTGGTGAATTCGCTGACGGTTATCTGCGCATCACAGATCGGAAAAAGGATATTATCGTAAATTCCGGCGGTGAAAACATCGCTCCGCAACGCATTGAAGGTCTGCTTGCACTTGATACATGGATAGATCAGGTCGTTGTCTATGGCGATCAAAAACCCTATCTCGTCGCACTCATCGTTCCCAATCAGGAGGTTTGCAAGGCATGGGCAGATGAGGCGGGACTGCCTGAAACCGACTGGGATCACCTCTGTGATTCAGAGATCCTTAAAAAACACCTGCAAACCAGCATCAATAAAATGCTGAAACCACTGAACCCCTTCGAGCAGGTTCGCCGCATTCATCTACTGCATCAACCCTTCTCTATCGAATCAGGACTGCTAACTCCTACCATGAAAATCAAACGGCGCAGGGTTTATGAAAGCTATGGTGATACCCTTGACTCACTCTATTCATGACTGACTGCTTCTGATCCAAAGAGTCACAGAACGGTAAGCAAGGGTTCACCCTGAAACCTTGAGTTAACGGACACACTTTTTGTACACCGAATGATTCGTGGCTTATACACCCGCCAGAAGCACCATCAGCACACATCAGATAACTCTGAAGCAGAGATAAAAAAAGCCCCACCGGAGATTACTCTCAACGGCGGGGCTTTTGGGATAAAATCCCTGGCATCGACCTACTCTCCCGTAGCGAACGCTACAGTACCATCGGCGCA
>Ga0316204_10009324_pt1 | contig 13175 bp, 9 predicted proteins | sample 6monrhotite_MG_2_FD_205661 | JGI IMG/M metagenome (GOLD analysis project Ga0316204, IMG submission 205661) | Microbial mat bacterial communities from mineral coupon in-situ incubated in ocean water Damariscotta River, Maine, United States -... | ecosystem: Environmental > Aquatic > Marine >... | reverse complement strand
AAGATTATGATTTTGATGGATTGCATCTTTTAATAGTGGAGGATAACAAAATAAATCAGGTCATCACTAAAAAAATGCTAAGTAAAAAAGGTATGTCAGCCGATATTGCCAACAATGGTAATGAGGCTATTGATGCTGCAAGCACCAAAAAGTATGATGCAATTTTGATGGATATTCATATGCCCGGTATTAGTGGCACGGAAGCCACTATTCAAATACGGAAGTTTGACCCAGATATTCCCATAATTGCTTTGACCGCAATTTCGATGGATGACAGTCTTGATGAATTTTATGCAGCTGGCTGTAACGCCGTGGTTACCAAACCTTTTAAACCAGAAGTTTTTTACCAAAAAATTGGTGAGAATATTTTCAAAACTAAGATTGAGGGAGAGGCATAATAACCTTGCACAATTTTGACATTAGCACTGCATCGTCTTCATTTAAAAACTGATGTCGTACTTCCAAATAAAATAAATTTTCTACTTTTTCATCAAGGCGCATGAAGTCTTTCTCGGTTGTGATAATATAATCACTATCCTTAAATTTTGAGATTTCACTCTCATCAAAATAATGATGATCTCTAAATTCAAAATGTTTAAAAACAATACCTAGCCTTTCTAAATGTAGAACTAATGGCTTTGCATTTGCAATTCCCGTCACCAGTGAAACCTGTTTCATTTTTAGTTCTGAAAAATGCAATTCAGTATTTTTTGAATTTAATACTTTGGCATAAGCTAGTGAACTAAATAGAATAGTTTTATTAAGACCAATTTGACTTTTTATAAGATTAAGTTCTCTTTGGTCAATGTTTTCAGGACACTTAGTAACAACTATTATATGAGCTCTTCGTGCTTGCTTTTTAGCATCTCTAAGACTTCCTGTAGGTAAAAAAGCATCTTTTACATAAAGGTTATCATAAGCTGTCAAAAGAATATTAAAACTAGGTGTCACCCTGCGATGTTGAAAGGCATCATCCAATAAAATAACATCAGGCTTTATATTACTTTCCAAATTTAATATTCCATTGCACCTATCTTCATCAACGGCCAAATTGATGGTATTGAATTTATGGTATATCTGAAATGGTTCGTCACCCAATTGCTCCACTGTTGAATGTTCGTTTGCCAGTTGAAACCCTTTTGATTTACGTTTATATCCCCTACTTAGAACAGCAATCTTAAAATCATCTTGAAGTGCTTTAATCAAATATTCAATCATGGGGGTTTTACCAGTACCTCCAACACTTAGATTACCTACACACACTACTGGTGTTTTAAAAGATTGAGATTTAAAAAAACCTATATCGTAAAAGTAGTTGCGAATACGAACGACAAAGCCATATAAAAACGAAACCGGAAAAAGTAATTTACGAAGTAGTCGCATTACAGCGAATTTATGATAGAACTCATTTAAACTTCTCCAATTTGCTAAAAAATTGTTGTTTTTGCCCAGTTTTTACCTTTTTTTCCTTCCGTAGACGAGCTATGAAACTCAAAAAAGCCTTTAACGGAATTAAAAACCTTTAATTTTCGCTTAAATCCAAAAAGTTTAAATGAGTTCATTTTATCTTTAAAGACTTAAAAGATAAAAAATGACTGTAAAGGAGGTTACTTCATTGCTAGAAGAATTGGCACCACTTCATTATGCTGAAGATTTTGATAATGTAGGGCTGTTGGTCGGAAATTTTGACGAAACCGTTAAGGGAATATTAGTGACCTTAGATACCCTTGAAAATGTTGTTGATGAAGCAATTGAAAAAAAATGTAATCTAATTGTCAGTTTTCATCCCATAATTTTTAGAGGACTAAAAAAAATTACCGGTAAAACTTATGTCGAACGTGTGGTACTGAAAGCTATCGCTAATAATATTGCTATTTATAGCATGCATACCGCTTTGGATAATAGCCCTAAAGGTGTGAACGCAAAAATTTGTGAAGTTTTAGGAATTAAAAAAACCAGCATATTAATTCCTAAAAAAAATACCATTAAAAAACTTACTACTTATGTGCCGGAAGAAAGGGTTGAAAGTTTAAGAACAGAACTATTTGAAGTTAATGCTGGGAATATAGGTAACTATAGCAACTGCAGTTTCAATGTAGAAGGTATTGGAACATTTAAGCCAGGTAAGTATTCCAATCCTGCAATCGGAAAAATTGGAGAAATTCAAAACCAAAAAGAGACTCAATTACAAGTAACTTATGCCAGTGTTCATGAAAATAAAATTTTAGAAACACTTTTTAAATATCATCCCTATGAAGAGGTCGCCTATGAAATCATTACACTTGAAAACGTAAACCAAAACTTGGGCATGGGTATGGTAGGGCAACTTGAAAATGAAATGACAGAAGTTGATTTTCTCAATTATCTGAAAGGCAAAATGAACACTAAAGTTGTTCGTCATTCTGCTTTGCTAAACAAACCCATAAAAACAGTTGCGGTATTAGGGGGTAGTGGTGCCTTTGGTATTAATGCTGCAATTAGGGCAAAAGCTGATATTTATGTGACATCAGATATAAAATACCATGAATTTTATCACGCTGAAAATAAGCTAATTATCGCTGATATAGGGCACTTTGAAACCGAGCAGTTTACAAAAAATTTACTGGTTGACTTTCTTACAAAAAAAATTCCTAATTTTGCGGTCACTTTATCAGAAAGTAATACTAATCCCATCAAGTATTTTTAATATATGGCTACAAAAACAGAAATCACTGTAGAAGAGAAATTACGAGCATTGTACGATTTGCAATTAATTGATTCTAGAGTTGATGAAATAAGAAATGTTCGTGGAGAATTACCTCTAGAAGTTGAAGATTTAGAAGATGAAGTTCTTGGCCTAAAAACTAGAATGGACAAGTTAAAATCTGACGTTGAGACCATAAATTTTGAAATCACTGCTAAGAAAAACTTGATTGAAGAATCTAAAGTATTGATTAAAAAATATGCTGAACAACAAAAAAATGTTCGAAACAGCAGAGAATTCAATTCTTTAACAAAAGAAGTAGAGTTTCAAGAATTGGAAATTCAACTTGCCGAAAAGAACATTAAAGAATTTAAAGTTCAAATTGAGCAAAAGAAAGAGGTTATTTCAAGCACCAAAGAGAACCTTTCTGAGCGCGATGCACATTTAAAGCACAAGAAGAGTGAACTAGATGCTATTCTTGCAGAAACAGAAAAAGAAGAAACAGCTTTACTTAAGAAATCAGAGCAATTCGAAGACAAAATTGATGAGCGATTGGTAAAAGCTTACAAACGTATTCGTCATAATGTAAAAAATGGCTTGGCAGTTGTGCCCATTGAAAGAGGAGCATCTGGAGGTTCTTTCTTCACTATTCCCCCACAAGTTCAAGTTGAGATTGCTTCTAGAAAAAAAATCATCACAGACGAGCACAGTGGAAGAATTTTAGTCGATGCTACTCTGGCTGAAGAAGAGCAGGAAAAAATGAAGAAGCTTTTCAAAAAGCTTTAAGTTGTAAACAATTTATAAATTTTGAAAACCACCCGCACTCTGGGTGGTTTTTTGTTGAACTCATTTTGTAGCTTTAACTATGAAAAGTTTCCTTTTAGGAATATTCCTTATTATGACTACCTCTTGTTTTAGTCAAAACTTAAAAGACTATCGATGGAAAAACCGGTTGGTTATTTTGGTTGGAGACAAGAATGAACCTCTTTTTAAAAAACAAGAAGAAAAGCTGATTAAGCTTCAAAAAGAACTTGATACCCGTCAAATAATTCTTTTCCAAGGTAATAGTGAAATAATAAATCAATTAAGCGCGGATAAAACTTTTCACGGTTTGATACTTATTGGAAAAGATGGAGGAGTAAAACTAAAAGAACAATTTATAGTTGAACCAGAATTGCTTTTTAGCCTTATTGATGGTATGCCAATGCGAAGAGCAGAGATTAAACAAAACAAGGGTTAATGTTTTAAGTGGCTTAATATTTTTTGTTCTACTTCTTCAGAATCCCAAATTTGTTCAATATTTGCCATCTTCATCACTTCTGCCATGATTTTTTCTTGCCTATCACCTATTTGTAAAGCCTCTGTATAGGGTCTATCAGAAAATGTAACTCGGCTATAAACTGGAATCCATTTGTCAGGATACTTTTGGGCAAAATGCTTCTCAATCCTCTTCTGTAGTAAAAACATAGAGTCAGCCGTTTTACTGCTCATTTCAATAAAATTTCGATAACTCAACTCAGCGATAGCATCGGCATTAGGTTTTCTTTTTTCTTGATAGGTTGAAAAAATAGTCTCCCAATCATCACCATGCATTGCAATAAGCTCATTTAACTCATAAATATCTTCAAAACCCGCATTCATTCCTTGGCCGTAAAAAGGCACCACAGCATGCGCTGAGTCTCCTACCAAAGCCACTTTATTCCAATAAGTCCAAGGGTAGCACTTCATAGTGACCATGGCACTTGTCGGGTTCTTAAAAAAGTCTTCAGTCAAATTTTCAATGTCTTTACTAACATTCGGAAAATAGGTTTTGAAAAATTTCTTCGCCTCGTTTTTAGTGGTGATTTTATCAAATGAAATCTCCCCCTCAAAAGGCATAAAGAGTGTACAGGTGAAACTACCATCTAGATTGGGCATGGCAATCAACATGAAATTGCCCCTAGGCCAAATATGAAAAGAGTTTGCATCAAGCTTATGAGTACCATCTTTATCAGGAGGGATAGTTAACTCCTTATAACCAACATCTATAAAATCTTGAGAATAATCAAACCTACTTCGGCGTTGCATTTTATGTCGAACTCTTGAGAAAGCACCATCACAACCAAATATTAAATCATACTGATATTCTTTCCATTCGCTTTTTTCTGTCTCGCCGGTATATATTTTAGCTTCGGGTAAATCAACATCCCAAACCTTTTCATTAAACCTAAAATTCACACCATCTTCTTCGGCAAGACTAATCATTTTTCTATTCAAAATACCTCTAGAAATAGACCAAATAGCCTCATTATCTTTACCATATTTTTGAAAATATAGCGGTTTATCGATTACATGCATAGCACGTTTATCTAATGGAATGGCTATCTTTTTGACATCATCTTCAATACCTACTTCACGCAATGATTTCCAACCTCGGTTACTCATTGCCAAGTTTATCGATCTACCTGAAAACTCAATAGTCCTAATATCTGGCCTTCTATCAAAAACAGTTACGCAATGTCCATGTTTTCTTAAATAAATAGCCAATAACGAGCCTACAAGGCCTGAACCGATAATAGCAATTTGCTTGGAAGTTTGCTTCATAAATAGAAAATGTCTAAAACCAACTAAAGGAATAAAAATAGTGACAATATAATATAATGCCTTTTGAATAATTATAAATAAACAACATACTTAATTTTTTGTTTACTTTTTAAGTATTTTTATTAAACAAAAATATGACGCATCGTAAAGAAAACTTACCCACTAAGATTTGTATAACCTGTAAAAGGCCTTTCACATGGCGAAAAAAGTGGAAAAAGAATTGGGAAGATGTAAAGTATTGCAGTCAGCGATGTAGAATATCAAAAACAAGTATTTGAGTAGTTTAATCTGGTTTAGAAATGATTTAAGAGTGAGTGATAATACCTCTCTCAGTCAAGCTTGTGCAAAACATGATAAAGTACTAGCTGTTTTTTGTTTTGACCCTAGGCAATTTGAAATCGGCAACTACGGTTTCAAGAAAACAGAACGATATAGAGCAAAGTTTTTGATTGAAACTATTGAAAGCTTAAGACTGAACCTAAAAAAATTGAATATCTCCTTATTGGTTTATTGCGAGAAACCAGAATTAATAATTCCTGAACTTCTCCATAAATATGAAATAGATACTATTTATCTTCAAACGGAATGGACAAGGGATGAAAACAAAGTACTAACTGCTATCAAAATCAAAAGCAATCCATCTGTAAATTTTGTTGAAAACTGCGACCAGTTTTTATACCATCCTGAAGAGGTACCTTTTGAATCTTTTGAGAAAATCCCAGATGTTTTTACCTTTTTCAGAAAAAGGGTAGAAAAATTTAGTGACGTAAGACCAATTCTTGAAAAACCAAACAAAAAACAGTCTACAAATCTTTTAAAAGAAAAAACCAACATCCCAACATTGAAAAACTTAGATTTTGAAGATTTTCAAATTGATAATAGAAGTGCGTTTCCTTTTCACGGTGGAGAAGATAATGCCCTAGAACGATTACAGATATATTTTTGGAAGACACAGAACCTAGCCACTTACAAAAAAACACGTAATGGTTTAATTGGAGAAAACTACAGTTCTAAATTTTCTCCTTGGCTGGCCAATGGAGCTATAAGTGCAAAAACTATTTACTGGGCAATTAAAGATTTCGAAAATAATATAATAAAAAATCAAGATACATACTGGTTGATTTTTGAATTAATATGGAGAGATTTTTTTAAATATGTAAGTCTAAAACATAAAGATAAAATATTCCGTTTGAAAGGAGTTTTGGATCGAGAATATCGCTGGGGTACATCTCAAAAAAAACTACAAGAATGGATTACTGGACACACTACAGAACCATTTGTAAATGCCAACATGGTCGAACTCGCAAGAACTGGTTGGATGAGTAATCGGGGGCGTCAAAACGTGGCAAGTTACTGGTCAAAAGAGTTAAACCAAGATTGGCGTATTGGGGCTGCCTATTTTGAAAGCTTGCTTTTAGATTATGATGTCCACAGCAACTGGTGTAATTGGATGTACCTTAGTGGGGTAGGCAACGACCCTAGAGACCGTAAGTTCAACATTAAAAGACAGGCAGAAATCTATGACCCCGAAAATACTTTTCAAAAACTTTGGCTTTAATCTAAATCCGTTTTAATGAAAACCCTCCGTCTTATTTTAGGTGACCAATTAAACCAAAACCATAGTTGGTTTAAATCTATAGACCCGAATACAATTTATGTAATGGCCGAAATGCGGCAAGAGACAGACTATGTAAAACACCATATTCAAAAAGTAGTTGGCTTTTTTTCAGCAATGCGTGCTTTTAGTGAGGAGCTTGAAGCAAAAGGGCATCAATTTATTTATCTGAAAATCAATAATCCCGAAAATTCGCAAATTCTTAAAGATTTCATTTTAGATCAAATCAATGAAACCAAGGCTGAAAAATTTGAACATCAATTACCAGATGAATATCGATTAGATGAACAGCTGAAAGAAATTTGCTCTTCATTATCCATTCAATTTGAGGTTTTTGACACAGAACACTTTTATACCAGCAGATATGAGTTAAAAGACTTTTTTGAAGGTGAAAAACAATTAATTATGGAAAGTTTTTACCGCATGATGCGAAAAAAGCACGATATCATGATGGTAAACAATCAACCCGATGGTGGTAAATGGAATTTTGATCATAATAACCGAAAAAAATGGACAGGACATCCATCAATTCCTGAAGAACTCAACTTCAAAAAAAATGTATCAAGTCTAGTAGATGAAATTGAAAAAGCGGGTATTGAAACCTTTGGACGAATTAATCAACAAAGTTTTGAATGGCCCACAACGAGAAAAGAGTCTCTATCACTTTTAACATACTTCTGCAATAACCTACTCGTTCACTTTGGAGATTATCAAGATGCTTTGCATACACAACAAAAATATTTATTCCACTCCCGCCTTTCATTTGCTATGAATTCAAAGATGCTCTCTCCAAAAGAAGTCATCGATGCTGTTTTGGATTTTTACTATCAGCATACTTCTGAAATACATATTTCACAAGTTGAAGGCTTTGTGCGTCAAATTTTAGGTTGGCGCGAATATATGAGAGGTATTTACTGGAAAGAGATGCCAAGTTATAAATCGCTCAATAAGCTAGATAATCATAATCCCTTACCAGATTTTTTCTGGACCGGTAATACAAAAATGAACTGCTTAAAAAATGCCATTGGTCAAAGTCTAGACGACGCCTACGCACATCACATTCAGCGATTAATGGTCATTGGCAATTATGCTTTATTAACACAGATACATCCTGATGAAGTTGATGCTTGGTACTTAGGAGTTTATATTGATGCTATTGAGTGGGTTGAAATCACAAACACAAGAGGTATGAGTCAATTTGCAGACGGTGGTATTGTGGCTACAAAACCCTACGTGAGTAGCGCAAATTATATCAATAAAATGGGTGATTATTGCAAGAATTGTCATTACAAGCAATCAAAGAAGATTGGTGAAGATGCTTGTCCATTCAATTCTTTGTATTGGAATTTTCTAGATGAGAAAAAAGAATATTTTAAAAATAACCAACGCATGTCAATGATGCTCAGCTTATTAAACAAAAAAGATAGTAATGAACTTAAAGCTTTAAAAGAAAAGGCTGCAGAGATTATTGCAAATACTGATGCTTTTTGAGATGTTCAAACATCCAAAACCACATTTATACACGTATATACAATAGACTATTCCGCGAGAGCGTCTATATATAGAAAGTCCTTCACAATAAATTGCGAAGGACTTTTCATTTATTATAGCTTCATCTTAGATTTATTATAAAATACCATCAACAATACCGTATTCCACAGATTCTTTAGCTCCCATCCAATAATCGCGATCAAAATCTTTCATTACTCTATCAAAATCTTGCCCACAATTATCAGCTAATATTCTAGCGCCCAATTCTTTGGTTTTAATAATTTCCTTAGCTTGAATTTCAATATTAGAGGCTTGGCCTTGTGCTCCTCCACTAGGTTGGTGAATCATTACACGTGCATGAGGCTGTATAAAACGTCTTCCTTTTTCACCTACAGAGAGTAAAATTGAACCCATTGAAGCTGCTAAGCCTGAACAAACCGTAGAAACCGGACTTTTTATCTGTTTTATGGTATCATATATAGCAAATCCTGAAGTTACGTAACCCCCAGGACTATTAATAATCAACTGAATCTCTTTATCACTTTGTAAATCAAGATACATTAGCCTATCAACCACATGCTTAGCTGAATCATCATCAACCATTCCCCATAAAAAAACCTTGCGTTCAGCCAATAACTTTTCTTGAATAGCTTCTTGTACTTTTCCTTTCTTTGAACTCATTTTTTGTTTTTGTAATGCTTACAAAATTAATCAAATAATTTATGATTTAAGACTCTTGTAGGTAAGCTTTGTCAATCCATACAAGAGTGTTAATCCATTTCTTACATTTAAGAAAATCTTCCCTTTTCACATACAAAACAGCCTGTTTCACAACAATTTATAAATATTGTTAAAACCCCAGCGTTTCTTTGTATTAATAGTAATTAAACGAATTTATCGCACTAACAACGTGAAATTTAAGGGTTTTAAAGATTTGGAACTACTTTTACAATCGTAATTGATCCCAAATCGTTACAACCCAAAATCTGAACTTGACCTAAGCATAAAGCATATCCTAACCAGGCATGCATCATTAGGTCGAGAAAGATTAAAATGAATTTCAAAATCTTGACCTATGAAGCTAAGTACTACTTCAACTTTAAAGAAATCGCTTCTTTTTGTATTTTTTTTATGCTCGTTATTTTCAAGCAACCAATTATTTTCTCAGGCCAATTCTATTAGAACAGGGGCCACATTCAATTGGGCTGATACCCAAACAAATACAAGCGATCCCGCAACTCTGGAATCAATCGATATTAATGGAACATCTTATACTTCATTCGCTGTCCCTTCTACTTATGAAATGACAATTCTTGGTCCTTCAGGGCATGGTAGTAATCATATCATGGAAAATGGGATACAAATTGTGGGAAGTAGTAATGTTCCTAATTGGGACGCCGATGCGCTAAGTGCATATCAAGACTTAAATTTGAATCATTATTTTGAATGTAATGGGAATGGAGATAATTTTTGTGAAGACTACAGTCAGGTAGCAACAACAAATTCTCAAATACAAACCATATCATACTCGCCAGGTATACCATCAAATCCAGAAGGTGTTTTAGCAGTAACCGAACGTGGAGGTAATAATTGTATTTATATTCAAGTTTGGGGTATTCCAAATGGAGGTGGTACTGAACAACAATTAGGTCAAACTTTTGTGCGAAATCAAGGGAACCTGACTGGTGTTGGTCCGCAAGAAGAACCAAAAAATAATAGTGATTATTGGAGCAGTGGTCGAAACAATGAAAATAATCAAGTAATTGCGGTAGCTCTTTATGAGTTATCTGAACTAGCCCCAATTGGTTCTACAATTACCCAAATAAAATATTATGCTGCTACTACTGATAATGGAGATGGTAAGTTTTTCATTATGCAGGCCTATGCACAAGACGAATGCATTGATATTAAATTAGATCGTGATGGCAATGGGGATACTAGTACTAATGATAATGTACCAGCAGGTAGCACATATTCTTTAGTTTCAGGAACTTCTAATGGTACTTTAACCCTGGATTCAGATGGAACTTATAACTATCAACCTAACCCTGGGTATTCTGGTACGGATAGTTTTGAGTATCAAGTTTGTTTACCAGCACCTAACCAAGCCGTTTGCGATACAGCAACGGTTTGTATCGGTATTGGACCAGATGCTCTGGCAGATAGTGCAATTGTAGAATCAAACTCTAGTAATAATATAGTAAACGTACTATCAAATGATATTTTCGGTAGTTCAGGTCCACAAGCCAACAATGCAATCACGGATAATACCAACCCGCCAAATGGAACGGTAACTCTCAACAATAATGGTACACCAGGGAATCCTTTAGACGATTTCTTTCAATACACACCCAATGGTGGTTTTGAAGGAACTGATTCTTTTACTTATGAAATAACTGATGCAGACGGTAACACAGCAACTGCAACTGTTCTTATTTATGTGGCTCCTGATTCAGAGGATGATGATATTCCTGACCCAATAGATTTGGATGATGATAATGATGGTATATTAGATTCTAATGAATCACAAGAGTGTATTGACGACGATTATATGCAATGGGGCCTTAATAGCCCAATTGGTGTTAGATCAGTCGATTTTGTTCAAAACCCCGCAATTACTAATTGGTTATTAACAAGTACAGGCAACATTGCTACAGGTGCAGGACTTAACAGCACATCACCAGGTTCAGAATTGCAAATAACTAGTCTGGATGCTTACACTTATGAAGAAGCTTTAGCTAATAATGAATATATCCAGGTAAGTTTTACAACTGGTTCTGATATTTCTGGTCAGGTAATTGAACGTTTAGGTATTAACTGGTATAGAAATTCTGATGGTTTTACGGTAGGAAATTCTTATGATGCTGCTATTGCCATTTCATCAGATAACTTTGCGACCTCGCATGTATTGAATACTGATGTACAAATACATTATCCTTCAAATGGTATTTCTGAATTCTTTGATTTGATTCCAACGGGAACTACTTACTATCTTGAAGAAAATACGACCTATACCATTCGATTATATGCCTACAACCAAACAAATGATGGTACGGTAGCGTATTCAGTTTATGATGATTTTACTGTTCGCTTTTCTGGATGTCAAGATTTAGATACTGATAGCGATAGTTTACCAAATCATTTAGACTCTGATTCCGACAATGACGGATGTGCTGATGTAATTGAAGCAGGGCATTCTGATGATGACAATGACAACTATTTAGGAAATAGTCCTTACACCATTGACAATACTGGTTTAGTCACAGGTCAAGGTGGTTATACTGGTACTACAGCAGATGTTACTATAGCAACACAAGTAACACTAAATACAGCGCCTATTGACCAAATGGTCAACAATGGAGGTTCTGTCAGTTTCTCAATTGATTTGACTGCGATTAACACTACAAGTTTTTCTAGTGGAACACCAAACTATTCAGGACCAGGAAGCTCAGATAGCTCAGGACAATTACAATATCAATGGCAAGAAAATGGGACAAACCTTTCTAACAGTGGTGTATATTCTGGAGTCAATACGTCAACTCTTACGATTTCAAATACTTCAGGACTTGATAATAACACCTATACTGTTTTAGTAACGCACTTAAATAATGCTTGTTTTACTTTAGATAGAACGGCTACTTTAAGTATAACCCCTGAAATTACCATTAACGACTCTTCTACAGTTGAAGGAACCAATAATATATTTACCATTACTTCTTCTGCTGCTATCAGTCAAGATGTTATTTTTAATATTGGATATACCAATATCAATACGACCAATTCAGATTATAGTGGCCCTAATACCGTTACTCTTTCAGCGAATACGACTAGCGTTTCTTTTAACGTTCTTGCAGTTGATGATGTCTTTATTGAACCAACAGAAAGACATGAAGTAGAAATTTCTTATGCTTCAGGTGGAACGGTCAATATTACCGATAACGAAGGAAGAGGTGAAATACTCGATAATGATGGGGGAGCTGGAAATGGTCTTTCTTTTGACAATACCAACGTAATTGTGGATGAAGATGCAGGAACAGCGACTTTTACCGTAAGACTTACAGGAAACGTACCGGGAGGTTTTACTGTAAATTATGCTACTTCAGATGATACCGCATTGGCTGTAAGTGACTATTCAGACACAAATGGCACTTTGACCTTTTTAGGTAATGATAATGAGTCTTTTGAAATTGTGGTTCCAATTACGGATGACAACGTTCATGAGCTTTCACAATCATTTAATCTTAATCTAAGCGACTTATCTACAACTCTAATTACCATTAACGACCCTACCGCGACAGGAACTATAAATGATGATGATAATGCAAGTGTTTTTACAAAATTTGTTGCTGTATTTGAAAGTGATTTAGTCTATAATCTTGAAGTTGAGTTAAACGCACCCGTTGAACATTCTTTTACAGTTGATTTTGAAACCTTTGGCGATGAAAATTCAGGTTTGGGCGGTACCGCTACGGTTGGGGTTGATTATGCTGCCAATATCAGCACAACATTTACCTTCCCTGCCAATTCTGCTGCCGGTACCATAGTTTCTATTCCTATTACTGTAATTGATGATGCTATCATTGAACCTACAGAAACAATAATACAAGTAGTTGATAATGTCAGTGACTCTACTATCGGTATTCTTGCTCCAAACAGAACTTTTTCTATACAAGACGATGACGGTGGCGCTGGATTGGGTATCTCCGTAGCTGACTTTACAGTAGACGAAAACGTCGGTACCGCTAACTTTGTGGTATCATCGAATGTTGCCGTCGCTGGGGCATATACCGTAAACTATACCAT
>Ga0316204_10009323_pt1 | contig 13176 bp, 8 predicted proteins | sample 6monrhotite_MG_2_FD_205661 | JGI IMG/M metagenome (GOLD analysis project Ga0316204, IMG submission 205661) | Microbial mat bacterial communities from mineral coupon in-situ incubated in ocean water Damariscotta River, Maine, United States -... | ecosystem: Environmental > Aquatic > Marine >... | reverse complement strand
TTTCTTCATATTTTTGTTTGTTTTTCTACTAAACTGAGTGTAGCTTGATGAACAAATTCAGGTACTAGTTGTTTAATGCTTTGAGTTAATTCGTTGTATTTAAAATTAATGGCTTGCTTAATTGCTGTATTTAGTTGTTTTTCATAGTCTTCAATTCTTTTAACACCCGATGAAATATGGTAAATTTTATCATGACTGGTATGTTTTAGTTCTTCAACATCATAATATAATTGTTCATGTAATTTTTCACCAGCTCGTAATCCAGAAATAGCCACTTCGATATCAATGCCTGGTATTTTTCCTGATAAACTGATCATCCGATTTGCCAAACTTAATATACTGATAGGTTTTCCCATATCCAATACATGGATATCACCATCTGAGCCCAACACCATTGATTGTACTATCAACTGACAGGCTTCCTTAATAGTCATAAAATAGCGTGTCATTTCCTTGTGAGTCACAGTGACTGGACCACCTTTGGCAATTTGTTCTTTAAATAAAGGTACGACACTTCCAGCTGAACCTAAAACATTACCAAAACGCACAATGATAAAGTCCGTGTCAGATTTTTGATTAACAAAGTGACAATAAGTCTCTGCTATACGCTTAGTCGCACCCATAATACTATAGGGATTAACGGCTTTATCAGTTGAAACTAAGACCATTTTTTCAATTTCAAATTGATCACAAATATCCACAATATTTTTTGTGCCAATGACATTATTGATAAATGCTTCGCATGGCATTTTTTCTAATAATGGAACATGCTTATAGGCTGCCGCATGGAAAACTATATCTGGTTTAACTTTTGAAAAAACTTGGAACAAATGAGCTTTATCGGTCACATTAACCAATAAACTTTTGACTAATAATTCACTGTTTTGATCATTCAGTTCGCGATCTATTTTGTATAAATTATATTCTGAGTGATCAATAATGCATAAACTTTGTAAATCAAGTTTGGCTAATTGTCGCGCTAACTCAGATCCAATAGAACCACCTCCACCCGTAATTAAAATTGATTTTCCTTGTACTTTTTTAGCTACATTAGACCAGTCAATTGATACTTTCTCTCGACCTAACAAATCATCGATAGTCACAGGTAGTAAGTGCGAAATTTCAAAACCTTTCTCAGTAATTTTATCTAAGTTAGGCAATGTCAATAACTTACATTGACTTGACATGCTATTATCAACAATTAATTTCATTTTATCTGCTGAAACATTTTCTGTTGTAATAACAATAGCTTGCACATTATTATTAGCTGCTATTTTCTCGATATCAATTACTTTACCTAATACTTTTACACCACGTAAATTTGACCCTTTAAACTTATCCTTGTCATCAACTATGCCAACAACTTCATACAAGCCTGAGGCTTGGGCATGTCGAATAAACATATCTGTCAAGCGCCCAGCTCCGACCAAAAGCACAGTTTGTTTTTCTTGCATTAATCCCAAACTAGTATCTTTAAATACCCTATAGGCCAATCGAGGAACACCCCATAACACCATTAAAATAGGGGGGTATAATAATAAGACTGTACGAGGCACACCATCAGCCCGATATATTAAAAATAGAACGAATCCTATAACTATAGTTCCAATAGTGGCTGACTTTGCAATATTAACTAAATCTGGAACACTGGCAAAACGCCAAAGCCCACGGTATAGATTAAAGTAATAAGCAATGATTCCTTGAATAGAAATAACTAATGCAAACTCAACACTAAACATACTCAATGCAGGCGCATCTGGCCATAAACTATATCTAATCACATAGCTAATCATCCAAGCTAACCAGGTCATGAATAAATCATGTAGGATTACAGCTGTTCTGGGGTGAAATATATTCATAGTCTTATTTTAACCTAATCAATGCTTAACAAAACGTTCATACTTTGTTTTATTATGAAATTTAAACCAAATATAACTTAAAACCATAACTTCAATCATCAAAACAGAAAACCTGATACTTAAACTCGTATTAATTTTATGCAAAATCACAGCGATAATTATAGTAAAAATAGACACACAAAAGTATAAAGTAGAAACCATTGTATGTGATTTTCCACTGGCAATTAATGATTGAAAGTAATGTAAATTGTGCGCTTGGGTTAATTTATGTTTAAACTTTAAACGAGTCATTAATGTCAAAGTTGTATCTATAATAAATACTAAATGGAATGAAATAACTAATACCTCATCAAATAGCCCCTTTGAAATACCATACAAAGCTGCTATTGCTAAACAAAAAGCTACCGCCAAACTACCCGAATCTCCCATGAATATTTTTGCAATTGGATAATTAAATAATAAGAAAGCCATTAGACACATTAATAATAGGAACATATAAGGGAAGACTGCAAAATCATAACTTTGGATTGACATAGAGAAAACAATTATATATCCCAAGATAGCAGCTATAGCATGTAATATAGCCATGCCATCTGCACCATCCATAAAATTATATAAATTTAACCACCAAATTAAACCCAATAAATAAATAGACAATAATAATAGTGAAAAAGATTCAAAATTGAAAAACTTATACAACAAAAATGCACTAATAAAAATAATGACTATTAAGCGTAAAAAGGTAGGTATCGGCTTAAAATCATCTATTCCCCCCATGATTAATAACACTAAAATAGAAAAACCAATAGTTAAAGAAAATTCACCAAAAGCACTTGGAAATACTAACAACCCAAACACAACCGGTAACATGAATATCAATCCTGCGGATGTGGGTTTGGCTTGGATATGAATTTTTCTAGATTCATTAGGCTGATCAAACCAATGAAAATGCTTGCTAACTTTTAAATAAACAAATAACAACAAGACTGTTAACAAAAAAACACTTAATAAATAGATCAGTATTACGACCCCACTCATGCTTATTCTGTTTCTAACCCATAGATAGGTTTAACTGAGCCCCAAGACTTACAGCTTGGACATTGCCAATGTAATTTTTTAGCGCCAAATCCACACTTTCTACATCTGTGCTTAGGTTTCTTATCTAATAGTTTGTTTACCAATTGCTCTAATACTTGAAATTTCGTCACATCCTGTGTGTTCTTAACGTTTTTTTCTAAATTGAGTTTTAATAACAAGTCTAATCCACGAACAGAAGGTTTGCCAATGAGTTGTTGCTCTACAAATTCTTCTGCTTTTTCAATACCATCATCTTTTTTATAAATTTCTGCTAGAACTAAAACAGGAGCAATGCCTTGATATGATTGAATAAATTCTAACAAAAAGGCTTTGAATTCATGGCACTTTTTTAATTGTGCGTAACAAAAAGACATTTCATGTAAATACTCCGATGCAAAGACATCATCAAACTTTATAGACTCATGATAAGCTTCAATGGCTTTTAACCACTTTTTATTTTTTTGGAATTCTTGTGCTTGAATAAGTTTGGCTCTGACACATTTAGCATTTATTGAAAGTGCTGACAGTAAATATTTTTGAGCCATTTTACTGTCATTATTATTTAAACTATTTTCTGCCAATTCACAGTTAAAATGTGCGATATCATTTGTCATTTTACGACCAGAGACAACCTCATAGCGTGATGCCGATTTAATTGCTTCTGACCAATCTTGTTCTTGTTGATAAACTTCACATAACGAATACGAAGCTTCAGGAGTATAAGCCTCTATTTCAACTAATTCAGTAAATAAAACCTCTGCTCTGTCCAATAAACCAGCGCTCATATAATCTTTTCCCATAGCCAATAAAGCTTTGGTTCTATATCTCTCAGGTAAATTGGGTTGTGATATCAATGACTGGTGTAATTTAATCGCTTTATCTACCTCTCCTTTTCGTCGGTATAAATTACCTAGGGCAAGTTGTGGTTCAAATGTTTCAGAAGAAGTTTTGGCCAGTTCTATAAAAACATCGATAGCTCTATCAGAATCGTCATTAAGTAAATAGTTTAAGCCCTTGAAATAACTATGATTTAACTTTTCAAGTCTCTTCAGATTCTTCCTTTCAATTTTAAATTTATTGAGATTTATGCCAATCATTATACCGACAAGAGCAGAAAGTATCGCAGCAAAAATTTCAATCATTGCTTAGGTCTAATTGTTTTTGAGACATGAGTTCACGATTCTTTCTGACTAATGTTCTATTTTTTGATTTCAGTGGCATTTGAAAACTAAAAAGTGACATCAATAAGCCTATAATTAATCCGCTAAACAATGTTAGAATTAAGGAAAACCCTAAAGATATTTCTAATCTTAAGAAATATATATCAACTGTCACTATTCCAGTGTTTAAGCCACTGATTGTAATAGAAAAAATAATAATTACGACAGCAATTATAAAGACAAATAATCGTTTTAAAAAAAGCATATAATTTTTGTTATTTATACATTGCTTACACTATACCAAAACTAAAAATTTATTCAAATCAAATACTAAGCATTTAATTTAATTAAGAGTTAAATCAGCTCTTTAAAAAAGATTAAACAATATAACTATATTTAATAAATACCAAATAAAGGGCAGTTATGGCATTAACCACCCTATTTTAGGACGAGACAAGGATATACCTAGAAATCTTTAATTGTTTGCTGAAACTAAATTATTAATACTTCTAACAGCCACCATCACTGTTGCATAATCCACATTCTTCTCACTGCGCATTTGTTGCAACATGTGTCTTACAGATTTCACAGCATCTTTATTGTCACTCATCCAAGTATTTAAAGTTTCATCAGAATTTTTTACACCATACTTTGCAATCACAGTTTGAGTTAAAGAATTATGGTGTTCAAATAATTCATCTCTTAACACACCTCTAGCATGTGCATGCCATGGTCCAATTACGACTAATTTTTCAATCATGTCACGCAACCAAAGTAGATTCAATTTTTCGCCTACTGCGAAGAAAATTAGCGCAGAATTGCTAACAGATGATTTAGTCTTAGAAGCTATCTCAACTACATCTAATGCGGCATATGAAAACTCTGATGCTGCAATTCTTTTGGCAAGGATTGCTGGATAATTGTTTTTAACCAGGCCTTTTTCACAATTTCTTAAGGCTTTAACATCTTTTACTGGCAGGACTTTTTCAATATTATTTGTATAGTGAGAAACATCTTTTTTCAATTGTTTAATAACCGTAGAAATATCAAAATGATGCCCGAAATTATTTAAAATCCAACGCACTGATTGTCTAATTTGATTCCAAACAATTAACGCTCCTTCAATTTGTTGTATCGGTTTAATCTTGAAATCCAATTCTTCAATTTCTTTCCAAATTTCTTCCGCTCCAAATAATTCAACTGAAACAACATAAGCCTTTGCAATAGCTCCCACGCTTGCACCTGTATCTTCATAGGTACGCTGCATAAAAGTTGCACCCATTCTATCTATAATTTGACTAGTAAGAAGTGTAGCAACTATTTCTCTGTGCAATCTATGACCTGATAAAAATTTAACATCTGTTTTATGTAATTTAGTTGGGAAATATTCTCTTAAAATAGTCGAGAACCATTCATCTCCTAATACATCAGATTTCAATAAATCTTCAAATAAAGCTAATTTAGAATAGCTAAGCAATACACATAATTCTGGACGAGACAGACCTTTCCCTTCTACTTGCCTTTGTTTAAGTTCTTGATTTGTAGGTAAATACTCAATTTCTCGATCAAGTAATCCTCTTTTTTCTAATATTCTAATTAAATGGGCTTTTGCACCTAATCGGGTTTTAGATTGATATTCCATCATACTTAATGTTTGAGTTTGAGAATAATTGTTTTTTAATACTAACTGCCCTACATTATCAGTCATTGATTCTAATAACTTCACCCTAGTTTTTGCATTGTAATTACCATTATCCATCAATGCTTGAACTAGAATTTTAATATTAACCTCATGATCTGAACAATCTACACCTGCTGAATTATCAATAAAGTCAGTATTAATTTTACCACCTCGATTAGAATACTCAATTCTCCCTAATTGTGTACAACCAAGATTACCCCCTTCTCCAACAACCCCGCATCTTAAATCTTTACCATCAACTCTTAATGAATTATTGGCACTATCGCCAACTTCTTCATGGGATTCTGATGAAGATTTCACATAAGTACCTATACCACCATTCCATAAAAGGTCAACTTGTGACTTTAATAATGTCTTAATAAGCTCTTGTGGTGATAACTCATCTACTGACAAACCCAGCCATTTTTTAACTTCAAGTGATAAGGGAATAGATTTATCAAATCTGGAGAAAATTCCTCCTCCTTTGGAAATGAGTTTTTTATTATAATCCTCCCAATTTGAACGCGGCAACTTAAATAACCTATCGCGTTCTTTCCAAGTTCTTGCTGAATCTGGATTAGGATCTAGGAAAATATGCATATGATTAAAAGCGGCTTTTAAACAAATATGTTTTGATAACAACATGCCATTACCAAAGACATCACCCATCATATCACCAATACCAACCACACTAAAATCTTCATTTTGACAATCAATGCCCAATTCTCTAAAGTGACGCTTAACGGACTCCCAGGCTCCTTTTGCTGTAATACCCATAGCTTTATGGTCATAGCCAACAGAGCCTCCTGAAGCAAATGCATCACCTAACCAATGGCCGTAGTCTTCTGAAATACCATTGGCAATATCTGAAAATGTCGCTGTTCCTTTATCTGCCGCAACAACTAAATAGGGATCGTCTTTATCATAACGAATAACATTAGGTGGGTTAACTATCTTGCCTTTAACAATGTTGTCAGTGATATCTAACATACTGCGCATAAAATTTTGATAACAAGCAATGCCTTCTTTCATCATGCCTTCTCTATCTGCAGGCATTTGTTTGACTACAAATCCACCTTTAGAACCAACAGGTACAATAATTGAATTTTTAACATTTTGTGCTTTCATCAAGCCTAAAATTTCAGTTCTAAAATCTTCATATCTATCTGACCATCGTAAACCTCCACGTGCAACTTCCCCCATACGCAAATGAATAGCTTCAAAACGTGGAGAATAGGCAAATATCTCTCTATAAGGTACTGGTTTTGGCATATTAGGTACTTTTGCAGACTCAAGTTTGAAACTAACATATGATTTTGGATTGCCATTTTCATCAACTTGATAATAATTTGTTCTTAAAGTAGCTAGTATGACCTCACTAAAAGCACGAAAAATATTATCCTCATCTTGAGAACTAACAGAATCTAATAAAGTGCTGATAACTTTAATAACATTTTTGACCTGACGTTTACGGTTAAATTTAGTCACTTTAAAATAATCATCCATAGCACTTTGTTGATGATCTGTGATGTTTATGCCTAAATGAGTTAATTGAGTCGCGCATTTATGCCTAAATGTTTTTAGATATTCTTTATATTCTTTTGAGGAAAGATCATCCAATGATACGGCAAATTTAGCACTGAATAATTCAATTAACCAACGAGAAATATGAGATTGTGAAACCAGAGCTTTTTCTAAATACTCTTGAGAGAAAGGTAAATTAGTCTGTTTTAAGTATTTACTTATGGCCCGTAAAATAATGATTTGTCTCGAAGTCAGTCCTCCTAAAATTAAGAGTTTATTAAACCCATCATTATCGACTGAACCAGAAACAATTTGTTTGAATGCTTCTTTAAATCTTTCTTTAACTAACTCCAATTCTAATTCTGCACCATGTGCTAAAGATAAATCAAAATCTTGAATCCATATAACAGAACCATCATCTAAAGGTATTTTATAAGGCCTTTCACGAACCACATGCAATCCAAGGTTTTCTAAGATAGGTAAGACTTCACTAAGCGGAATGGTATTTTCTTTTCTAAATATCTTAAATCTAAATATTTTACTACTAATATCTCGTGGCCTGTATAAGCTCAATTGCAATTCATCTGTTGTAGATAATTTTGATGCATTTCCAACATCATAGGCAGCGACTCGAGGCGCCACATCGTCCACATAAGCCATAGGAAAATTATTTGCATACTTTTTAGTTAGCGATAATCCCTGCTGTTCTCCATGCTTTTCTATTAATATTTCCTCTAGTTCATCTGACCAAGAGCGCAAAGCATGAGAAATTTTTTCTTCGATATCACTAGTATTTAGTCTAGGTGAGGCATTTGAATAAACAGTGACATACAAGCGAGTTAAGTTAGTTTCTCCAATTTTAACTTGAAACTCAATATTTGTACCAGAAACCTCATCGGATAATATATCCTGAATGACATGTCTAATATTGGTATTAAATTTATCTCTAGGAATATGCACTAAAAAGGCAAAAAACCGTTTAAATTTGTCCTTACGCACTGTGACATTAGATTTTTGTCGGTCTTGGATGGTTAATATTGATAGTATAGTCTGATACAGCTCATTACTACTTGACTGCATTATTTCAGCTCTAGGCAAGGTTTCCATAATGTGAGTAATACTTTTTCCAGTATGGCTATTTTTATCAAATTTAAAGCGTTTAGTCACTTTATTAACTTTGTCATTGATATAAGGTATATCCCATGGGCGTGTATTGATTGCTGCTGAAGTAAACAGTCCAACAAATCTATGCTCAGCAATCACTTGATCTTTGTCATTAACCATTAATACCCCAATATAATCCAATGTTCCTGCCCGATGTACTCTAGGCTTGGCATTGAGTTTAGTAATTATAATTAAATCAGACTGTTTTTTTACTTGATAATCTTTATCATTAAGTGGATCTATATCACTTAAAAATTTCGTATTAGAATAAAGTCCTAATCCAGAATTTCTAACTGCGGTTAAAGTATTGGCTGTAGAGTTTGGCTTTTTTTGATAATATTGATAACCTAGAAAAGTAAAATTATCCTCTAATAACCAGTCAATAAATTTATGTTGTTTTTGACAAGTAGCTTGACTATTTTTTGAAGATAACTCACCTTTAGCTTGGTTCATTTTATCTAATATAGTCTTCCAATCATTAACAGAAACAGTTACTTTGCGAATAACCATGTCTAATTCATTCAACAGTTTATCCATTTTAGTTTTGTCAGCAATTTTACTGATTTCAATGTGCATCCATGACTCTTGATAATCACTTTCGTTAGTAACTTCTTTTAATATGCCTGCTTTACTTCTTTGTACGCAAGCAATAGGATGTGACATTAAGTCCATATCAAAGCCAAATTTTGAGAAGGCTAGAGCTACAGTATCCACCAGAAATGGCATATCTTGACAAGCAATTTGAATAACGGTATGTTGACTTTCATAACCCTCTAATTTAGTAGTTGGGTTAAAAACTCTTACAACCGATGAACCAGGCGGATTTTTTTTAATTGATTTAACAAAATCAAGAATTACATCACTCCAGTAATGGCTATCATGCAGCTCAATTTCCTCAACAGACATTCCTCCAAAAAATAATTCTATGGCACTATTACAATGATGCAACATAGATGTTGGTGCAGATTTTTTTAGAAGGCGTTTAACTGATTGAATGTATTTTTTGTGTGCTTGGGTTGATAAACCGAACATAAGAATCCCCTCTTAAATTTTAATTTAGTTTCAGATGAAATTATACTCTCATGCATGTTTTTGTACATACATATTTTGTGATTTATTATTAAACTATAATTAATAAATATAAATCAAATGCAGTAAAAGTTAATCTTGCAAATTCGTACCTTCAAACTATATAATTATCAGTCATTTTGAATAATTGGCATACAAATATTGGAATCACATCTTATAGAATGGTTGAATTTATCAATCCGCTGGGTACATATTATTACCGGAATCGCTTGGATTGGAGCCTCATTTTATTTTAACTTTTTAGAGAACAATCTGAATCGTACGCAAAACCTGCGTGAAGAATTAGCTGGGAATTTATGGGCTGTCCATGGCGGTGGATTTTACTATTTAGAAAAGTACAAACATTCTCCTAAAGTCATCCCAAAAGATTTGCATTGGTTTAAATGGGAAGCCTATTTTACTTTGCTATCCGGCCTTGCCTTGTTGTTTGTGGTTTATTATTACAACGCTCGCTTATACTTAATTGATCCAAGTGTAGCTGACCTATCTTCCTTTCAAGCCATTTATATTGGCGTAAGTAGTATAGTTGGCAGCTGGATAGTTTATGACTTAATGTGTAAATCACCCTTAGTTAAAAACATGAAAATATTTGCATTGATTGGATTTATTTTGATTATTTCTATTTCTTATCTATTAACTTTATACTTGAGTGCACGTGCTGCCTATATTCACATTGGTGCTTTGATTGGCACCATTATGGTTTTGAATGTATTTTTTGTCATTATCCCTTCACAAAAATCTATGGTAAATTCTGCCAAAAAAGGTGAGTTGGGTGATCCTACATTAGGCAAAAAAGCACTGATGCGTTCTATTCATAATAACTATATGACTCTGCCTGTATTATTTATTATGATTAGCAACCATTTTCCAAGCACCTTTGGCAATGAAAACAGTTGGTTGGTTTTATCGGCTTTGATTCTTGTCGGTGTTGGAGTGCGCCATTGGTTTAACCTCAAGGGCAAAGGCGTTAAAAACTATTGGTTATTACCTGTTTCAATTGCTCTATTAATCACAGTGGTGATTTATACTCTGCCAAAAACAAAGCCATTGGCTCATATGAGTATGGCAAACAAAGAAACCACATTAATTTCAGATTTCAAAGCCATGGGAATTATAGAAAAACATTGCATCAGTTGTCACTCAGTAACACCCACTAGCACAATATTTGCTACTGCACCCAAAGGCATGACGTTTGATAAATTTGATTCGCTTAAAACTAATGCTGAATTAATTAAGGCTCAAACTGTTAATTCTCAAATTATGCCATTAGGTAATACAACTAATATGTCTGATAGTGAACGCATTGAATTAGGGCAATGGCTGGATAATCTCAAGTGATTAAAGCCATCAGTTCAAATCGAGTTTTGGTTCGCGGTGAGTTAATTCCTGCAGTGATATTAATTAACAATGGTCTCATAATAGATATTCTAAGCAAAGCGCATTCTCCTAAAAATTGCCAAGATTATGGTGATTTGGTGATTATGCCAGGGCTAGTGGATACACACGTACATATTAACGAGCCGGGCCGCACTGACTGGGAGGGCTTTAATTCAGCGACCCAAGCTGCGGCTGCAGGTGGCATAACTACAGTAATAGATATGCCACTTAATTGTATCCCTGTAACCACAACACTTGATGCTGTGAATGTCAAAAAAGCCTGTTTAGCCAATAAAATTTGGGTGGATATTGGATTTCATGGAGGTGTTATTCCTGAAAATGAATCTGAATTACCTGCAATGATTAATGCAGGAATAAATTCATTTAAAGCTTTTATGATTGATTCTGGCGTCGACGAATTTCCTGCTAGTGATACCGCAACTTTAGAAAAAGCCATGCCAATACTAGCCAAGCACAAGGCTACATTATTGGTCCATGCAGAGCTTGATACTCAATTGAATGATTTTACACCTCATGACAATGCAAGCTACAAAGAATTTTTAGAATCACGCCCCGATGATTGGGAAGTCGATGCCATTGCAGAGATTATTCGCTTGTCTAAGAAACACCATTGTAAAGTGCATATTGTGCACTTAAGTTCAGCCAAAGCCATTAAATTGATTAAGCAAGCCCAAACTGATGGCATTAAAGTCAGCGCAGAAACCTGTCCGCATTATTTAACTTTAAGTTCGGACAGCATTCCTGATGGAGATGGTCGATTTAAATGTTGTCCACCGATACGTGATGATGACAACCAAGATGAACTGTGGCTAGCTTTAGAAGATTGCACCATTGCATTTATTGTTTCAGACCATTCACCGTGTACACCAGCCTTGAAAAAACTAGAAGAGCATAATTTGTGGGAAGCATGGGGTGGTATTTCTTCATTACAATTTGGCTTAAGCTTAATTTGGACCGCCATCAAAAAACGTGGATATGACATTACACAATTAGCCACTTGGATGTGTGAACGCCCTACTCATTTAGTTAATTTAGAAAAAACAAAAGGTAAGATAGAAAAAGGCTATCAAGCAGACTTTGTCATCTGGAATCCTGAAGCTCAACACACCATTGACAAGAAAGATATCTTGCACAAAAACAAGCTATCAGCCTACGAGCAACACACAGTTTTTGGTGTGGTTGAGCAAACCCTACTGCGTGGTGAAGTAATTTTTGATAAAAATAAATCAAATTTCAAACAAAAACCCATAGGGAAATATCTCGTATAAGATAAAATTCTTCTATCATCGTCACAACAAAAAAATGATGGGCATGTCCCATTTATGGAAAACACTAAAACATATGAATGATTTTACACACTTAATCGACTTAGCAGCCGAACGCACTGGCGGGCAAACTTTATCCTGCACTGATGATTTTTTTGCCCCAATGCAAAACCTAATAAAACCTGGACGTGGTATTTTTATTGAAGACAAATACACAGATCATGGCAAATGGATGGATGGTTGGGAATCCCGCCGTAAACGTGTCCCCGGGCATGATTGGGTTGATATTAAATTAGGATTTCGGGGGATTATCGCCGGAGTGGATATTGATACTAACCATTTTTTAGGCAACCATCCTCCATTTGCATCCATTCAAGCAGCCTGTGTTGTCGGTCTTCCTACAGAAAATGATTGGAAAGAAATCTTACCCAAAAGCCCGCTTAACCCTGGTTCAAATAATTTATATGAAATAGTCTCTGATGATGAATGGACACATCTACGTCTTCACATATACCCTGATGGTGGAGTAGCAAGATTAAAAGTGTATGGAGAAGTTAAACCTGATTGGCAACAAATTAAGAATACCGATGTACTTGATTTAGTAGCTGTTGAAAATGGCGGCAGGGTTTTATCTTGTAATGACATGTTTTTTAGTGACAAAGATAACCTAATCATGCCCAACCGTGGTGCCAACATGGGTGATGGCTGGGAAACAAAACGTAAAAGAGGCCCAGGACATGATTGGTGTTTATTAAAACTTGGGCATACAGGTATTGTAACAACCATTGAAGTAGATACTTGCTATTTTAAAGGGAATTTTCCCGACCGTTGTTCAATAGAATCTGTCTATGCTCCAAATACACAAGATGATGAACTAGAGACACTTGATTGGCAATTGTTATTACCCGAATTAAAGTTGTCTGCCGATAGGCAGCATTACTTTGATGGAGAATTATTAC
>Ga0316204_10009322_pt1 | contig 13177 bp, 7 predicted proteins | sample 6monrhotite_MG_2_FD_205661 | JGI IMG/M metagenome (GOLD analysis project Ga0316204, IMG submission 205661) | Microbial mat bacterial communities from mineral coupon in-situ incubated in ocean water Damariscotta River, Maine, United States -... | ecosystem: Environmental > Aquatic > Marine >... | reverse complement strand
ATCACCCATGGGACATGCTGAAAGCCGCATGGATCAAGGAGAAAACACATTTATTTGAGGGTGAAAATGCACCCACGCGTGTCACGATCCTTGTCACACTTATAAATCAGTATGAAACGCTGTTACCCGCGCTTGAAAAATGCCCGCGCGGCGTGATCCACGGCGATGCAAACGAGATGAATATTTTTGTCTCCGGCACCCCTGCTACGCATATTTCCGGTGTGATAGATTACGGCGACATGAGCCACAGTGCCCGCATTGCAGAGGCTGCTATTGCAGCCGCTTATATCATGCTGGACGTTGATGATCCGCTGGCAAATGCAGCGGCTGTTTTGGCAGGATACCATGCTGGTCATCCGCTGGAAGACATTGAAATAGAAATGTTTTTTCCGCTGGTACTTATGCGGCTTGCCGTCAGTGTTACCAACAGTGCGATGCGAAAAGTTACAGAACCAGATGACCCGTACCTGGTATTGAACGAGGCCCCTGCGTGGCGCATGCTCGAACATTTCCACGGCATTAATATGGAGCACGCCACCGCATATTTTCGCAAAGCGTGCGGGTTGGAAGCGTCCAACACGTGCACCAGAATTTCTGCATGGCTTGACCAGACAAAAGGCAGCTTTTCACCGCTGTTTGCTGACACACCTCTGTCACACGCGCATAAACTTGATCTTTCTTTCGGTTCTGCCATCGCTGTCAACAAGCCAGATGCGCCTGATACACACACCCTAAACACCAGCATTTCCAATGCATTAGAAAGCGCAGGCGCTTCTGTTGCCATTGGCGGATGGGGAGAGGCACGCCCTATATACACTGGCGCAGCTTACGGCCACGGCAGCAGCAACCCGCTTGGGCCTGTTCGCACCCACCATTTGGGTGTTGATATCACCATTGCGGCTGGCACCTGTCTGTTTGCCCCCTTCGGCGGCACAGTTTGGGCGGCAGGATACGCTCCTGACCCACTTGACTATGGCGGCTATGTAATTCTACAGCACAGCATCCCAAGCGGAGAGAATTTCTATAGTCTTTACGGACACTTGGCCCTAAAAAGCATTGATCACCTTGCTGTAGGAACAACGCTAAAAGCCGGCGATAAAATCGGTAAAATCGGTACTTATGCGGAAAATGGTGGCTGGTGGCCTCACTTGCATTTGCAGCTATTAACCGAGACACCATCAAGCGGCGCTACGCCCCCCGGCGCGTGCGAAATTCAGTTTTGGCCTGCAGTAAAATCACTTTACCCCAACCCCGCCGCCCTGCTGAATATTGAGGACAATCAAACCGACTGGCACCCACCAAGCCGCGATGTTCAACTGTGCAGGCGTGCAAAAATAATTCCTTCAAATCAAACGCTTACTTACAATAAACCGCTACAGGTTTCACGCGGGTGGAAACATTATCTATCTGATCAGGAAGGTCGAACCTATATAGATGCCTATAATAATGTACCCCATGTTGGCCACGCCCATCCGGCTGTTATTAAAGCCGTCACCAACCAGATGCAGTTGGTTTCCACCAACACGCGCTACCTGCATGAAAACCTGATCAACTATGCTGAAGCGCTGACTGCCAAACTCCCGAAAACGCTTAGCAAATGCCTGTTCACCAGCTCCGCAAGCGAAGCAAATGAACTCGCCCTGCGCCTCGCCCGCAAAGCAACCGGTGCCAAAAACATGCTGGTTATGGAGCATGGCTATCACGGCATTACTACCGGCGCGATGGCCATAAGTCCTTATAAATTCAGCCAGAAAAATGGCGAACCTCAGGAGGACTGGGTTCATATTGTGCCGCAACCAGATGCATACCGGGGGCAATATCAGGCCTCTGATACTGTAGGCGTTGACTGTGTATCCGATACTCAAGCCCTTATTGACAGCTTGCGGTCCAGCGGCCAGTCAATTGCCGGTTACATCTCTGAATGCCTGCCCAGCGTTGGTGGGCAAATTGTATTGCCTGAAGGTTTTCTCAAACAGGTTTACGCCTCGGTTCGCGCTGCTGGCGGGCTTTGCATTGCAGATGATGTGCAAACATCCCTCGGACGGCTCGGGGATTATTTTTGGGGCTTTGAATACCAAAACGTAGTGCCTGATATTCTTGTGCTAGGCAAACCACTTGGCAACGGGCACCCGCTCGCCGCGGTTATAACAACCACAGAAATTGCCAACAGTTTCGCCGATGGACTCGAATTTTTCAGCACCTTCGGCGGCTCTACCGTTTCCTGTGCAGCTGGCCTTGCTGGTCTGGAAACGATTGAAACCGACAACCTGCAAACGAATGCGCGAACGGTTGGTGCCCATCTAAAAGCAGGGTTTAAAAAGCTCCAACGAAAACATCCGCTGATCGGCGATATACGGGGTATGGGGCTTTTCTGGGGGCTTGACCTTGTGTTGGACCGGGACAGCCGCGAACCCGCCACCGCAATTGCTGGTTATGTAAAAAACCGGCTTTACGACAAACACGTTCTCATCGGCACAGATGGGCCCTTCGATAACGTCCTTAAAATTCGCCCGCCGCTAACCTTCGACAAACCGTCTGCTGACACACTTTTACACCGTTTGGATTTGATATTTTCGGAAAAAATCGCGCAACCATAATAACTTGGCCATTATCACTTGCCTGACTGCACGGTTGTTCAATATAGTAAACACGACAACGAAAAATGGATAGAGGCATGGCACGCAACGCACCACCGGATATAGGCCAAAAAATCAAAGCACTAAGGAGTGAACGCAAGCTGACACTCGACCAGCTGGCTAAAACCTCTGGTGTGTCAAAATCCATGCTCTCGCAGATTGAACGCGGGCTGACAAACCCGACATTGGCAACTGTTTGGAGCCTAACACAATCGCTAGGGATCGAAATTGCAGACCTTCTCAGCAATGCACAATCCACAAGTACTGACGAACTTTTTTTTAATGTCACGAAAAATCACCAAACGCCTGAAATACAAAGCGCTGACGGTAAATGTAACCTGCGGATTCTAGGCCCTATTGACAAGGTCTCCGAGACTGAATGGTATGACCTGGTGTTGGAGGCTGGCGGTATTCTGGAATCAGATGGACACGGCAAGGGCACTACCGAGCATTTAACCGTTCTTGAGGGCGAACTCAGTGTTCGAAACACGCAAACAGAGCAAGTTGTTTTGACAGGTGACACAGCGCGTTACCAAGCAGATGTACCGCATTATATTGAAAATAAAGGCGAATTTAGCGCTCGTGCGCTCATGGTGGTTCTAACGCCTAATTACACAATATAATGCACAAATACTGTTATTGACCAATATATTAAATATGATATTCACTATATTGAATTTCCTGGATTGTTGTAGCCCAGAGATATAAAGGACCCGAAGATGACCAATCGCTATAAAGAATATTTAAAGGGTGAAATCGCAGCAACCAGAGACGCCGGTCTTTATAAAAGCGAGCGTGTCATCACAACACCGCAGTCCGCTCTGGTGCAGATATCAGGCGGCGAAGGGGCAGAATATATTAATTTCTGCGCGAACAATTACTTGGGCCTTTCCAACAACCAAACCCTTGTAGATACAGCGAAATCAGCGCTTGATACCTATGGGTACGGCATGTCCTCGGTGCGTTTTATTTGCGGCACACAGGATATCCACAAAGAACTTGAAGCCAAGCTCAAGGCCTTCCTGAAAATGGAAGATGTAATTCTTTATCCCAGCTGCTTTGACGCTAACGCCGGACTTTTTGAAACACTGCTCGGCGCGGAAGATGCGATTATCTCGGATGCGCTTAACCATGCCAGCATCATCGACGGCGTAAGGCTTTGCAAGGCCAAACGTTTCCGCTATGCCAATAATGATATGACCGCGCTGGAACAGTGTTTAAAAGATGCGCAAGATGCTCGCTTTCGTCTCATCGCAACCGACGGCGTTTTCTCAATGGACGGCATTCTTGCCAACCTGCCCGCCATTTGTGATCTGGCCGAAAAATATGATGCCATGGTAATGGTTGATGACAGCCACGCAGTTGGCATAACTGGCCCTACTGGTGCTGGAACACCTGAATACTGGGGTGTTCAGGACCGTATTGATATTATCACCGGCACGCTTGGCAAGGCACTAGGCGGGGCATCGGGTGGTTTCACGGCGGCTTCCAAGGAAGTGGTTGAATGGCTGCGGCAACGATCACGCCCATATCTGTTTTCAAACACTCTTGCCCCGGTAATTGCTGCCACAAGCTGCAAAGTTCTGGATATGCTCGCCGCAGACCTCAGCCCGCTGCGCCGTCTGGAAGCAAACAGTGCTTATTTCCGCGAAAAAATGTCAGCCCTTGGCTTTTCGCTCGCCGGCGCTGGTCATGCGATTATCCCGGTAATGTTGGGCGACGCACAAAAGGCTGCTGATATGGCTGACGCGCTTTTGGGTGAGGGTATTTTTGTAATAGGTTTCTCCTTCCCTGTGGTGCCCAAGGGCGAAGCCCGTATCCGCACGCAAATGTCGGCAGCACACACCCGCGATCAGCTGGACCATGCCATAGGTGCGTTCGCGCGCATTGGCCGTCAGCTTGGCGTAATCTCGTAATTCGGAACGGAAAAATCTATGAAAGCGCTGGTTAAAGCAAAGGCGGAAGTTGGCATCTGGATGCAGGATGTTCCCATGCCCACCGTTGGACATAACGACGTGTTGGTTGAAGTACATAAAACGGCCATCTGCGGCACTGATATCCATATTTATAATTGGGATAAATGGGCGCAGGATACAATCCCGGTGCCCATGCATGTAGGTCATGAATTTGTTGGTAAAATTGTTGAAATTGGTACCGAAGTACGCGGCCTGAATATAGGGCAGCGCGTATCTGCTGAAGGCCATATCACCTGCGGGCATTGCCGGAACTGCCGGGCTGGAAAGCGCCACCTTTGCCGCAACACCGATGGCATTGGCGTTAATCGCCCTGGCGCTTTTGCAGAATATATTTCGGTGCCTGCAGGAAATATTTGCCCTATTCCCGACGGTGTAAGCGATGATTTGGCGGCGATCCTTGATCCGCTAGGAAATGCAGCCCATACCGCACTGTCGTTTGATTTGGTAGGTGAAGATGTACTTGTCACAGGTGCCGGGCCTATTGGCATAATGGCTGTGGCAATTGCACGCCGCGCCGGTGCCCGCCATATTGTTATCACCGACGTTAATGACTACCGGCTTGGTCTTGCCATGCAAATGGGGGCCACCAGTACGGTGAATGTATCACATCAGGTGCTACGCGACGTAATGGATAGCCTTAAAATGACGGAAGGTTTTGATGTAGGACTTGAAATGTCGGGCGTGCCATCTGCTTTTAATAATATGCTAGACACCATCAACCACGGCGGCAAGCTTGCCCTGTTGGGCATTTTACCTGAAAACACAGGTATCAACTGGAACCATGTAATTTTCAAGGGTCTGGAAATCCGCGGCATTTACGGACGGCGTATGTTTGAAACATGGTATAAAACCATCGCCATGATCGAAAGCGGATTGGTGCTGGACCCCGTACTTACACATCACTTCAATGTGGATGATTTCCAGCAGGGTTTTGATGTAATGCGCTCGGGAAAATCGGGCAAAGTGATCCTGAACTGGCAATAATCCTGCGTCCAGATTATGTGCGCTATTGCGCAGTTTGGAACCCTTTTCTGTAAATCTGATCAATAAGCGCCCTGTGGTTCGGTAAATACTCAGGCCCACGCTTACCCGCTGCGGCATATTGCTGTGCCTGCATGCGGGCAGCATCCATACGACCATACCGCGCCTTATATCCAGAAAGGTCAGTTTTGAAATCCATGCCGTACATCACCTGCATATAGTTGGTTAACCCAAAAACGGCTGGAAAACCGGTGAATTCATATATGCCTGGCATGCGATGCTTCCAGCTTTCCAGCTTGTGCTTCAGGCTATCAGGAATGCTCTCAGCGCGCTGGTTGTCAATCCAGAAATCAGTGTCTGTTCGCTGCGTGAGGCAATAATGCATCTTAATAAAATCTACGATATCACCGTAGCATGCATTCATCATGGCATTGAAGCTTTTGGCTCCCCAATCCATATCCGTTTTCCCCGGCAGAAAATCAATTAGCCAGCGCAGCGCAATATCTACCAAAAAGATTCCGGTGGATTCCAGTGGCTCTACAAAGCCGCCAGAAAGCCCGATAGCGACACAGTTTTTGCGCCATGGTTCAAGCCGTTTACCGACGCGCATATTAAGATGCCACAGCTTGTATTCATTTTTAGTTTTACCAATATATTTATGGATCACCTCTTCCGCGCGGGCTTTGTCTGTATGGCCACTGGAATAAACATAACCAACACCACGGCGGTTGTTCAGCGGTATATCCCATGTCCAGCCGTTTTCCTGCGCGGTTGATGTAGTGTAGGGGTCAATCGCACAGCCTTCATCATCGTACAACACCTGACAAGCCACCGCCTTGTCACAAAAAAGCTGGTCGGCAAAATCATTAAATTCCACGCCCATTGCTTTTTCTATTAGACGCGCACTAAAGCCGGTGCAGTCAATGAACAGATCTGCCTCCAAGCGCCCTTGCTCGTCTGTTTCCACCGCGGAAATTGAGCCATCCTCGGCCATCTCAACATTTTTCACCTTACCAATAAGGTGCTCAACTCCGTTATGTGCAGCTACTTTTTTCAAAAGCATCACAAGACGACCAGCATCAAAATGATAGGCATATTGCATTGGCCCCCGGAATTGGCCGTCGGTGATACGCTTTGGGCCCAAGCTCATATCGCAGAGGCGACCCTCAACCATGGTATAATCCACAAAATTAAGGTCGGTGTTTTCCTGATCCATCACCCAGTAGGGTGCCATCAGGTCATTATCAATCTGGTTGAATGCTCCAAACGTGTGATAATAACTGTGCGGCTGCTCTGTCGGGTTTTTCAGCCAGTTATCAAACTTGATTGCTAACTTAAACGTTGCTGACGTTTCTCGCATAAAGGTGGCTTCATCAATACCCAGAGCAGCAACCATGGTGCGTATTGGCGGGATTGTGGCTTCACCTACGCCGATAGTGCCAATATCAGAGGCTTCTACCAGCCTTACTTTTACTCCGTCTGGCCGGTAAGCACCAAGTGCGCGGGCAATATATGCTGCACTTAACCAACCAGACGTACCACCTCCAACAATAAGGATGTTTTTTATCTTAGACACGCTTAGTCCCCCCGAACCATTTACTCTGCCGTCCCTAAAACAGCAGAGTAGCGCTTACTATAGACGCCCTAACTTACATTGAACAAACGTTTATATGATCACGTTTTTGTTAAATCAATTTCAGCCAAATAAAAACCCGCCTCAAATGAAGCGGGTTTCTAAACAGACACCACCCTTGGGTAGTACCAAAATTTCTAAGCGCCTGACTTATTCGCTGCGATTGCCAAGGCGAACCATTTTCTGGCCCAGTATTTCAGCATTTTCCAACAGCATATAGCTGTCGATCAGCATTTCCATACCAGCTTCCATTTGTGCTTCAGCTTCCAGATCAGCAACGGTATCACCGCCAGCTGCCGGGGCTACATCAGAGAGCAGAACCAATGAAATATCATCGATCCAACCACCAAATTGCGCCTGCGCTGTTTCAAAAATAACGCCAGCTTTGAAAGCACCAACTTTAAGCTCATCCTGATGAGAAGCACTACCATCTGCACTCATCATTTTAAGGTAACAGCCACGGGCCTGATCTGAAGCAGACATAATCTGCTTAAATTCAGCCGCAACAGTAGTTACCTGCGTGCTTGCTGGTTGGCTTTTCGTCGCAGCAATTGATGACATGCCGCCTGCATAATCTGCAACAAGCGCATAGCATTCTTTACCAAAAGCTTTTTCAGGATTGAAGTTATCGCCTGCAGCAACAGCTCCGCTAACCATCATCAGGCCAGCACTAATGCCGGCAATCCGGCTTACAAAGGTTTTCAAAACACACCCCTCATTGAAAAATTACGTGTCCCACCACTTAGGCATTGTGCCTTCAAACAAAACTAAACGCAATTTTACTTTAATTTTTTTTAATTTTTCCCAAAATGAAACACATTTAAACCATATCCCATGTGTTTCACTGGATTTTCGCCCTCACTAAAGGGAAGTCCAACCTTCCACAAAGCGATTCTAGCAAGCAACGCCAGCATTCAAAACAACGAATTTCTTTAGTATATACCTCAAAAAAATCACCATACTTCATACATTGTTCCGTGAGAAAAACTCCTGAAACACAAAAGCAATTTTCTTTAATTCTGGGCAATAATTTGAAGAAAACGCTCGCCGAAAGCCTCTTTTTTGCTCGCACCTACGCCGTGGACATCACCGAACTGATCCAGCGTCTCTGGCCGCCTTTCGGCCATATCAATCAGGCTTTTATCTGAAAAAATTACATAAGCAGGCACTGTACGCTCTGCTGCGATTTCCTTACGGCATTCTTTCAGCATTTGAAACAGGGCCTGCGCGTCACCAGACAATTCTGGCAAAGCTCGTCTGCTAGCCTTGCCACGCCGCGTAGTTATTTTCGCCATTTTTACATCAGGCCTGCGCCGAAAACTGGCCTGCCCTTTCAAAAGCAACACGCCGTCATCAGTGATTTTCAGCGAGCCAAATTCCATATCCGCAGTGATGAACCCGCGCGCCATCAATTGCCGGGCGATGGATTTCCATTCATTGGCGTGCAGGTCTTTTCCAACACCAAAAGTAGAAAGCGAACCATGTCCTAATTGTACCACCCGCGCCGTTGCCTTACCTGTCACCACATCAACAATATGGCCCACTCCGTACATTTGATCGGTACGGTAAATAGCAGACAGCATCTTTTGTCCAAGTTCGGTGGCTTCAACGGTATCAACCGGATTAGCGCACAGGTCACAGTTGCCGCAGTGATCACTTTTCAGCTTGTCTCCAAAATAGTGCAACAGCGAGGCCCGCCTGCACGCAGGCGCTTCGCAGTAAGCCAGCAGCGTATTCAGCCGCTGATGCCCGCGCATTTTGTGGGCCTGATCAGCATGTTCATTGTCAATGAACATGCGCCGCATGCGGATATCGTCCATACCGTACAGCATATGGGCTGTTGCAGGCTCACCGTCCCTGCCCGCACGGCCAATTTCCTGATAATAAGCCTCTGGCGAACCCGGCAGGTCTGTATGGAAAACAAACCGAATATCGGGTTTGTCGATCCCCATACCAAAGGCAATTGTGGCCACCATAATCAGGTCAGGCTCCGCCATAAAGCGGTTTAGGTTTTGTGCTCGTGCATCACCTGCCATACCCGCATGGTACGGCAAAGCATTAAAGCCTTCCGATACCAGTAGAGCCGCAGCCTCTTCCGTTTTCTTTCGTGACAAGCAGTAAACAATACCGTTTTCCTGCTTGGGCATGGCTTGCTCGCCCTGACGGTTTTTTAAGAACCGCAACAATTGCTGCTTCCAGCCGTTTTTTATCTCTACGTTGAGGCTAATGTTCGGGCGGTCAAAACCTGTAAGATAAACCTGAACGTCGTCTGCAAAAATTTTACTGCAAATCTGATCGCGCGTTGCCTGATCTGCTGTTGCAGTCAGCGCTATGATTGGTACCTTCGGAAAACGCCTGTGCAGCAGGCTCAACCCTTCGTATTCAGGGCGAAACGAGGCACCCCACTGGGAAATACAGTGTGCCTCATCAATGGCAAAACAATTGGGGCTCAAGCGCTCCACATTATCAAGCATCCAGGGCATCATGAGTTTTTCTGGTGATAAATACAGCAGCTTCAAAGTACCTGTACGCAGCTTTTCCCAGATAATGTCATTGTCTTCGATTGATGTGGACGAATTTAATGTGGCAGCCTCAACCCCAAGCAATTGAAGCGCATCAACCTGATTTTGCATCAACGAGATAAGGGGTGAAACCACAATAGTTACGCCGTCCCGCAGCAATGCCGGTATTTGAAAACACAGTGATTTCCCCGCGCCCGTCGGCATAACAGCCAACACATTTTCGCCCGCTAGAACATGCTCTATAATTTCAGCCTGTTTCCCGCGAAAGGCATCGAAGCCAAATACTCTATGCAGCAGGTCTTCCGCCGATTGTTGAGACATCGTTTTCCCGTCTTCGTATTACTCCACACACAAGGGGTCTTTAATGATGGATTTGACGATTAACATCAACTGTTGATGCGCTGACATTGTGAATGGCTTTAAATAGCCCCTATATTCAATATGTTATTAAGATTAATATGGTTTTATAATTCGAGTATTACAGAGAATTCCTCCGGCCTTGTGCTGTAAAGTAAGGAAACCACAATGCACATCACGCATTTTTGTAATAGCTGCATGAGCATCCAGGCAGGCAAAACCCGCTTGCTATGTGATCCCTGGATTGGACCAGCTGACGGCAACGCGTGGTTATCCTTTCCCTACCAAAATGAGGCGAAAGAGCTAATAGCAAAACTCGCCTCTACATGTATTTATATAAGCCACATACACCCTGATCACTACGATCCCAAAACACTGCAATATATTGCTTCCCCAACGCCGATCCTTATTAAAAAATTCAAAGACGGCCGACTGAGAAACAAGCTCGCAGCACTGGGGTTTGTAAATATTATTGAATTGGCCCCATGGCAGGTGCATGCATTTGGCAACGATATGGAAGTCGCTATTGTACCCTCCACCAGCATGGTAAACGAAGGCATTGGCGCAACCATCCAATATGATATGGATACATCTCTACTTGTACGCTGTATCCGCACAAACCAGGTTTTCTATAATAATGTTGATAACCCCACCAGCCTGAAGGCTTTACAGAAAGTCCGTGCCTTTTCAGAAAAAACATGGGCCCACCCGGTTGATGTAGCTTGCCTTCCTGTGGGAGCAGCCAGCGAATACCCGCACTGTTTTGTTAACATTGACCGAAAGGCCGCAGCACAGCGTGTTATTGACGCCAGCCTACAGGCTCTGCCTGCCAGAATAGCAGCACTAGGGTGCCACACCTTTTTCCCTGCGGGGGGTACATATGTAATCAGAGGTAAATTCAATGCCCTAAACCAATATATTGCCCAACCCACACATGCCCAAATAGCTGAATTCTTAGAAGCTTGGACTACAATGGGAAATAAAGTGGCAAGTTTGGAAGGTGGCAAAGCTATTTCTTTTGACGCAAACACCTCACAGTGGCAGCAAGTACAAACCGGCTTTGAAAAACAGCTGGATAAATCAATTTATGCTGAACAAGCAGCCAGCGTGGACGTCGATTATTCGGAGGCTTGCCGGTCGGGTGATGTGCCTGTCAAAGCAACGATAGAGCGCATGCATGCGGCCCTTAACGGTGCATTGAAGAATTACAACACCATATTGGCGCGTATAGGTATCACTCAATATTGGACCACAGAAATTAATCTTTATCAAAACTTGATACTGCACGCCGATGGGCAGATTTTGACCGGCACAAAACCGGTTGAGCGCATTTTATTACCCTGTTCAGAAGGTGAAACACCACAGCAAACGTTGGTTTTTCATATGGATATTGACCTGCTGATTGATCTTATGGAGGGGCGTGGAAACTGGAATGGCGCGCTTTCAGGAAGCTACATAATTTATGAACGCGAACCTGATATATTCTTACCTGATGTGCCCTTCAGTTTGAATTTTCTGGTCGACAGAGGGTAACCTTACTTAAACCTGTTGGTACCAACCGCAATTACACTGCAATAATAAACTGCGTCGCAAGGCTACTCATGGCATAATAATTGTATATTTATACACTCAACAAAAGAACTGCCGTACCGGCCTTCAAAGCTGCGAATACCAAAATAGAGGTAAAACATGTCAATTATCAAAACGCCAAGCAGGCCGCAATTTCGCAATCTCGACGAGTTGCCCTTCATTGACCGGTCATTAATTGATTATAACGCTTACCACCAATATATTGGTCATGCCGGGGTTAAACACTCAATGGCCGTTCAGGCAACCCGTGGCTGTCCGTACAAATGTTTTTACTGCGACATCTACAAAACTGCGCCGAACCATTTTCGCCGCACTGACGAGCACTTGTTTGATGAAATTAAAATGCTGCATGACATTGGCGTGCGGCGGGTTGAATTTATTGATGATATCTTCAATGTAAACAGCAAGCAGTTCATTCGTTTTTTTGAAATGGTTATCAAGAACAATCTGAAAATGCAGTTTTTCTTCCCCACGGGCCTGAAGGGTGATTTGCTAACCAAAGAAATGATCGACCTGATGGTTGAAGGTGGCTCGGTTGGCATTAACCTGTCGCTTGAGCATGCCTCTCCGCGCATGCAAACAGTGATGCGCAAGAACCTTAAGGTTGATGTACTTAAAGAAAATCTCACTTATATCACCGAAAAACATCCTTCTGTTATCCTTACATTGAACGCCATGCATGGGTTCCCGTCCGAGACAGAAGATGAGGCAATGGAGACGCTCAATTTCATCAAAAGCATCAAATGGATTGATTTTCCCTATCTGCATAATGTTCGTATTTTTCCAGGCACTGAGCTGGAGCAATTCGCCCTAGAGGTAGGTATCCCGCGTGAGCTAATTGATGGATCACAGGACATGTCGTATCACGAATTTGCGCCAACACTGCCCTTCCCGGCCGAATTCACTCGCGCTGTACGTGCCAGTTTCCTGCATGATTATGTGCTTAATAAAGACCGCCTATTGGATATTATTCCACACCAACTGGAGCAGTTTAGCGAAGACGAACTGAACCAAAAATATAACAGCTATTTCCCTTCTCCAAAAATCAAAACGCTGGATGATGTGCTAAAACTAGCCCGTATCAAACGGGAAGATTTCCGCCCTTACACACCGTTCGAGGAAAGCAGTGTCGCGATACCGGATCTGAACATAAAGCTGAAAAAATATTTTCCAGTAAGAACAAAGCCCGCAAAATCTGCGCTGAAAGTACTGATGTTGGATTTATCCACCTATTTCACAGATGACGTAGACTCCCGTGAATATAATGTGCTTGAGCCACCCCTTGGCCTGATGGCACTGGCAACATATGTATACCGCGAAATGGATAATCAGGTTGATATCAAGCTTTGCAAATCACGTATAGATTTTGATAGTTATGAAGACCTCTACCAACTGGTAGTAAACTACGCCCCCGACATCATTGGCATTCGTGCGATGACCTTCTACAAGGGCTTTTTCCATGATTGCATGGCCTATTTACGT
>Ga0316204_10009320_pt1 | contig 13181 bp, 12 predicted proteins | sample 6monrhotite_MG_2_FD_205661 | JGI IMG/M metagenome (GOLD analysis project Ga0316204, IMG submission 205661) | Microbial mat bacterial communities from mineral coupon in-situ incubated in ocean water Damariscotta River, Maine, United States -... | ecosystem: Environmental > Aquatic > Marine >... | reverse complement strand
TACCCGTCTCCCTTGAAGCTGCAGCGTTGTTGGCTGCTCTCACTCACCCCAATCACTTAGTACGCCTAAGCTCATGGGGCTGAGTTCCTTTGCCGCCTAGCTGCAACTCCAATGGCTTTGGGTATATTTCATAGTTTTGCGCTTCATCCCGCATTTATTTTGGCTCCCTTGGTGATCGTCGTCATTGCGGATCATTATGGGCCGGGTAAAGGAAGTAAATAATAACGATACAACAGGGAGGTTTTTGCCTTGCTAATGTGAGGCCGTGATGTAAAATATCAGGGCCATTAACATCGATCATAAAAAGTAATGCCAACTGTTGTAACAAAAAAATTCCAGACTCTGATGCTCGTGCTTGCGACGCTTTGGTTTATTTCTGTACAGTTGGCTTTACAGGCACATGCCTATGATTATGAGCAGCACATTCCTGGCGAAACATGTGTACAGTGCTTGCACATTTCCTCTCTCAAGAGTGGCGCTTTAAATAGTAATATTCAATTAGCTGCAACAATAAAACCTTCATTTGTTCCTCCTAGTCGTTTACTGACTGTCTATGCTTCAATCAGTATTCGAAGCATTGATATTCGTGGTTCTCCGCAAACTTTTGCTTAAAAATCAGTTAACAATTGTTTTTTACCGGTAACAGATCCTGTCCATAAGAGTGGCTTGAGCTGTGGCTGGTTGATTTGTTGATTAATCCCATCCCAATGGGCGGTGATTAACTAGCGTTGAGAAAAATTTGAGGAATGAAAATGCAGCACCTAATGGGTTGTTTATTGATTTGCGTGAGTTTTGGCGTACTTAGTAACCAAACAACACTGATCGAAATAAAACCACCAGAAATCGAGAGGGTAGTGGTGACGGCCAGTGTTCATGACCGGTCAATATTGGAGATGGCTACTCCGGCCTTAGTATTAGGTGGTGAGGAACTCATTAATAAAAGAGGGGCAAATTTAGGCGAAACCCTGGCGCAGGAGCCCGGGGTTTCTGTGTCATCTTATGGCTCAGGTGCTGGCCGGCCCGTCATCAGGGGACTCAGTGGTAGTCGAGTCAGAACTTTGCAAAATGGTGTCGGCACCCTAGATGCGTCATCAACCAGCCCTGATCATGCCGTTTCCAGTGAACCTCTTTTGGCCGATCAAATTGAAATTTTGAAGGGACCAGTGACACTGCTTTATGGTGGCGATGCAATTGGTGGCGTGATCAATGTGGTTGATAACCGCATCCCAGAAAAGCTACCAGAAAATGGCTTAGAAGGAGCCGTTGAAGTTCGCTATAACTCTGGCTCCTATGGAAAAGCGGGCGTCGCTCGCCTGGACGGTGGTTCTGGTGAATTGGCCTGGCATGTGGATGCATACCAACGTGACACTGAGGATATCAACTTACCGTCTTCTTTAGGTGGCACATTAAGCAATAGTGATATTTCCGCCGATGGAGCCACAGTAGGCATGTCATGGATAGATGAAGAGCAAGGATTTATCGGTGTGTCTTTTGGGCAATACAACAATAATTATGGCTTGCCGGCAGAGGAAAATGCGGATGAATTGGTGCGTCTGGACGTGGAGCAAGAAAGATTTGATGTAAAGGGCACTATTTTCAAACCTTTTGCTGGCGTCAAGCAAATCAAGTTCAAATATGGGCGTAATGACTATAAGCATGTTGAACTTGAAGGTGAAGAGATTGGCACGACTTTCACCAATAAAGCAGATGAAACACGTTTTGAAGTACTCCATGTCCCTCTTGATGGCTGGCAAGGCGTTTTAGGGCTACAAGTCAATAATCGTGATTTTTCTGCGATTGGTGAGGAGGCATTTGTTCCGCCATCAACAACAGAATCAATCGGTGTGTTTGTTGTTGAAGAAAAGTCGTTTGCTAATGTGAATGTAGAATTCGGGATCCGTAGCGACACACAAACACTGGGTTCAGATAGTCTGGCTAACTCATTAAAAGATGACACATTCAGTACATCACTTGGGGTGTTATGGAAATTGCATTCATCCTATTCTTTGTCAATAGCATTGGCCCACGCCCAACGCGCACCTAATGCCGAAGAATTACTCTCTAACGGCCCTCATTTAGCAACCCAATCTTTTGAATTGGGAAATATCGGCCTCAGCAAAGAAAGCGCTAACAATATTGATGTTTCTTTGCGTAAACATCAAGGCGACGTTAAGTTTACATTAAATGCTTTTTATAACAGCTTTGAGCAATTTATTTATGAAAAAGCCACGGGCAATATGGAAGAGGGATTACCGGTATTTCAATTTGTTCAGGAAGATGCCATCTTCAGAGGACTGGAATTTGAGTTGGACTGGATAGTATCCGATTCTGGCCCAGGCACAGTGACTTTGCATAGCCAGGCTGATTATGTCAAAGGGGAATTCTCTAATGGGGGCAACTTACCACGCATATCTCCGCCACGAATGGGAGCAGGTGTACTCTATGAGAGAAATGACTGGTATATTGATCTGGAAGCCATTCGTTATATGAAACAGGATCAAGTTGCAGAATTTGAATCGAGTACCGGTGGTTATACCCTGCTAAATCTCGATTTTAATTACCAACTGGCGACACAAACCAATGACTATACCTTATTTATAAGAGGAACCAATCTACTGGATGACGAGGTTATAAATCACACCTCCTTTATAAAGGATATTGCGCCACAAGCCGGACGTTCAATTACCTTAGGTGTACGTTTAAGCTTTTAATCTCTCGGGGGAAGAACTACCTCACCGCTTATGGCGAGGTTGTTCTTCCGCGTAATCCAAAGGGCAAGAATAAAATCACCAAGGCAAATGAAAACCAAGGGTAAACCAGGGTTTTTATGCTGCCTTGTTAGCCAAAAAGAGCAAAAATAGGGAGTGAAAATGGACTTACAAAACTTACTTGTAAGGTATAAGGCGGATGAAGAGGCCGTTTTCAATACGTGGTTTATCAATAATGATGAGCGATTAAAGGCCTTTCGTTCCATAAGGCGTGGTGTTCAAAAAGTCATACAAGACATTAAGACGGGGACGTTTGGGAATGACTACAAAGGTTCATCGCTGGAGTTTGTCTTAAACTGTATCACTGAACAAAAACAAGTCTTTATAGGCGCTTCACATGCATTTTACTGGAAACCAAAGCTGCGGATCCCAGATATTTATGAGAATGAAGCGAATAAGCTGGCATTTGCTCAGTTTCTTGAAAATTGTTACAAGGCCACAACGGCAGAACACATACTCAAGCAGATAATTTACCTTGATCAGAGGAAAATAAAGGGCTTGGGTCCCGCCGTTGCGAATATTCTGTATTTTCTGCATCCTGAAATTATGCCCCCCTTTAACACCGCAATAGTGAATGGCTTTAATCATTTATTTAAAGACAAGGTTAAGCTCGGATCGTGGCAGGAATACCTGCGCATGCGCGAGGTTATAGTCGAAAAAAACAAGCAATACAGAGGCGCACTGTCCAAAGATCTCGGGGCGTTTTCCGGCTTTTTGTTTGATATAGGTGTTAAAAAAATAATGCTTGGCGATGAGGGCGCGCTGTCTGAACAAGAGCAACTAAAAATTAACCAGCTTCTTAAAAAACGCCACAAAGAGGTCATAGGTGAAAAAGAACAAGAAAATTTGCACACTGAAATGCAATATCACCTGCTCAAAATTGGTGATGCCTTAGGTTACGATGTCATTAGTGCATCAAATGACCGTTCAAGGTGCCATCAGGGAAATAATTTTTCGTTTATTAGCCTGGCGAATTTTCCAGATATTGCTGTTGATAAAGACACCAAAAGCACCATTGCACTGATTGATGTAATTTGGTTTGAAAAAGGCACCAATAAAATTGCTGGTGCCTTTGAAGTAGAAAAAAGCACTTCAATTTATTCAGGAATTCTTAGGCTTACCGATTTACACTGCTCATTTCCAGAAGATCCCTCTTCACTCTTTCTGATCATTCCAGATAGCAGAGAAAAAGAATTAGTGATGCAATTGAGTAGACCCGCGATTACAAGAAACAAGATTGAAATACACTACCTATTATTTACTGATTTACGCAAACACTGTGATGCAATCTGTACTTTTGGAGACAGTAAAGAGACGCTTAAAAAAATTGCCAAGGTGGTGGGTTGAACCTAGGATCCGCAGTAGAACAGTTTGCAGGAGAGCGGTTTATTGCTGATTGCGGCAATGCGCTATCATTTTGAGGCTTCATATTGGCGCGCTCGTGCCAAAGAGCCATAAAAAATATTCTCGGGGTCATAGTGAAGTTTTAACTGTCGCAAGCGCTGGGCATGTTGTCCAAAATAGCTGGAAACTTCGTCAATGCTTAAGTCTTCATAGTTTTGATAACTATGTTGATTGAAATGTTTTTGCATAACTTGATGGCTTTCATCAACCCAGTGGCGAAGTTCGGCAGAAAGATTATTGTTAGCTGACAAGCCGGTAAAGCTGCATATGAACCTGGCGTTACGGTGAACGAATGCACTGTGATCAAGGGCTCGGTCACCAATTGCACCACCTAAGGGGTCTAACATAATAGCGCCACCATCCTGCGGACAATTCTTAAAACACCGTGCGATATCCTCGATACAGGCCGCCGAAAGACCCGTTTCGATGATGCCGTTTTTCCAATAGGTACTGAGTCCATCTTCGTAAGCATTAGATTGTATTGCCAAATAACTCTTAGCCCAAAGCTCGCGGCTTGCACCGGGTCGCCAATTGGCAATGTCAGTAAACAACTGCTGGCTATGTGACGCCCCTGCCAGGCTAAAACCCATTACCGAAATTTTAGCTTCAAAGGCTGCTGCATGGGAGATATAGGCATATAAAAAATAATCTTTAGCGCCGCGCAGAACTTTATCGCTATACTGTTTTAGTATTTCAGCGCATTCAGAAATGGGCCATTCTATCACGCCTCCGTGCACCAGTTTAGGTACGTCATAGGTCCGGAATGTCATATCAATGACCACGCCAAATTGGCAACCACCACCGCCGCACAAGGCCCAAAAAAGATCACTGTGCTGGGCACTATTAACCGTTAAAATTTGTGCATCGGCATTCACCAAGGTGATGGATTCAATGCTGTCACAACTAAGACCATAGGCACAGGATAAATAGCCTATACCGCCGCCCATAGCGGCGCCTATCACCCCCACGTCCGGGCATGTCCCCAGTGGCACAGCCTGAAGATGTTCACTGCTTGCTTTGTCCAGTTCAAAATTTCGTACCCCAGCTGCAACAATGACCCGCCGCTTAATAGGATCGAATTGAATTTGTTTTAGGGCAGACATGTCCAATACTAAACCATCGTCCAGCATGCAACTTCCATTGGTTGAATGTCCGCCGCCTTTTACCGAAAGCTGGATATGCTGTGCTTTGGCAAAGCGTATCGCCAGGCACACATCCTGAATATGCTGAACCTCCAGTATGGCCACAGGCCAGGCATCAACAGCGCGATTGAAAACTTGGCGCCGCGCATGGTATTGAAGATCTGGCGCAAAGCAAAGTTTGCCTGCAAGTTGCGGTTCTAGTTGCTTGAGTTGTTGGACAATACGGGAATTTTTCATTTCTTGACCTTGTTGCTAATGTGATGCATTACGATCCAGATTGATTAGCTGAGCCAGACGACCAACGATCGGCTGATATTTCCTCGTAAATATTCCAAATTTTGTCAGCGTACTGGCCAGGCTCAACCTTAAGCAATAGCCAGGAGAGAAAATCCGCAACATAATCCGCCGATAAAAATTTGCCTTGCTCGTAAAGTGTCTTCATCACCGGTGCGATGGGGAGTTGGTTCGGATCCGCTTGTCTGATTTGTGCCTGCATGGGTGTGTCCACATTACCGGGTGCGACCAAGCCAAACACAGCTTTGTGAGCTGGAATTTCCGCTTGCAGACAGGCCCAGGCCATATGTAAAGCCATCTTGCTAATACAATAACTAGCAGCGCCCACCACGGGTCGCAACTCAACATCACTGGTGAGGAACATCACCCGTGATTGCGACAACTTATCAAGCAGTTTGAGGGTCAGGAACAGTGGTGCATCCAGATTGATTTTCTGAGCACCTTGCCAATCGGCATAAGATATTTCCGTCAATTGCTTAAGTGGCGTGACGATCGCCGCCGAATGAACCACCAAGTCAATCTTGTCTATCCCGGCAATTTCCGTTAACAGTTTTGCTCTGCCGACTTCTGTTGAAATGTCCGTATTGACCAAGATCATCCGACCAACATGCATACGGGCCAGGTTTTCCAATTTAGTCATTTTCCGTCCCACCGCAATAACACTCATTGCAGAATGCTGTGTCAGCAAATGTTGAGCAAGGTGTAAACCTATGCCCGAGCTTGCACCAGTGATTAACGCGACTTTTTGCACTGTGGGATCCAACCTTAAATAATTATTTTAGTGGGTTAAAAAAACGGTTCCGTTTATAGAACTCATTGATATAGTTACACATTACTCAATAATGGCTAACAAAACATATTTTTTGCAACGTTGAAGTGTAAACAGATTTAATGATTTGGGATAGAAGCTTCCAAATCAACTTTTATGTTGCCGATGCATTGCTGATGGTATTAAGTGATACATTAGATTAACTTCGTGCTTATTTTGCAAGGTGATAGGTGGCTTGATTGAAACTGTTTATTAAAAATATGGTTTGTGCTCGTTGTATCCTGGTTATTCAACATGAACTGCAAGCGATGAATATTGCAGCTGTGTCTGTCAGTTTGGGAGAAGTGGATTTTGGGGAGATGAGCTTAAGTCCTCAACAACTTGAGGGCTTTCGTCAGCGTATTGAAGCGCTGGGGTTCGAGTTGCTTAATGATAAGCGAAGCCACTTAATCGAGAACACAAAAAAACTGGTGATCGCTTTACTACAGCAAGAACAAGCGCAAAAAATCAAGTTATCCGACTATCTTAGTGAACATATATTTAGAGATTACTCCTATCTGAGTAACCTTTTTTCTGCGGTAGAAGGGGTAACCATAGAGCAGTTTTTTATTCAGCATAAAATTGAAAAAGCTAAGGAGTTATTGGTTTATGACGAACTGTCCCTTACCGAAATAGCTTTTCGACTCGGTTATAGTAGTGTGGCGCATCTGAGTAGTCAATTCAAAAAGATAACTGGCTCAACCCCCTCAGCCTTTAAAAAAATCAGAGACACGCACAGCAGAAAACCCATAGATAAAGTTTGAATTGTGCAACATATTGCCAAAATCCTGTAACAGTTTGTGAGCAGCCTTACCCCATAATAGGCTCTAACATTAACCAACAGGAATATTACTTATGCCTCAACAAATAAAATTAACCATCCCCACAATGAAATGCAAAGGCTGTGTTGCGGCCGTTGAAAAAGCACTTAAGCAGGAAACAGCTGTGTTGGGTGTGATGATTGATCTGGCGAGTAAACAAGCTGACATAAACACAGAGTTGTCGGCAGCGTCACTCATATCAAGTTTGCAATTGGCAGGTTTTGCGGCCAGCGAAATAACGGTTTAAGGGTTGGAGTGCTGATATGAATAATACCCTTCGTTTATCTCTTTCTGGTATGAGTTGTGCGGGTTGTGTGGCTTCCATTGAAGATGCCATTAATAGTGTTGCCGCCGTCAAATCTGCAAACGTGAATTTTGCAGAACGTACGGTAACTATTGGTGGGGATGTGCTGCCCCAGCAAGTTATTGCTGCCGTGCGCAATGCAGGTTATGACGCTGCAGAACTGAACGGTCTTGACGACGAAGCGGATAAAGATCAGGCAGAAAAGCGTTACTACTTTAAGTTGTTAAAACAGGCCGGGGTTGCGGCGCTGCTGGGAGTTCCCTTATTTATTTTCGGAATGGCGGGTCTGTTACCTGGCTTGGAAGCGGTCAATGCGCGGCTATTCTGGTTTGGTATCGGTTTATTAACGCTGCTGGTACTGTTTTATTCAGCGGGACACTTTTATAGCGGTGCGCTGAAATCTGCCAAAAACCACAACGCCAATATGGATACCTTGATTGCACTGGGAACAGGTTCAGCCTGGGTTTACTCCATGCTGATTGTGGCCCTGCCTGATCTACCTGTGATGGCGCAACATGCCTACTTTGAAGCGGCCGCCATCATTGTTGCCCTGATTAATCTCGGCGCTGCCCTTGAAACACGCGCACGGGGTAAAACCTCTAAAGCGATTAAACGTCTCATCGGGCTGCAGCCGAAAACTGCACGTGTCATCCGTAGCGGCATCGAGCAGGATATCACCATTGATGAAGTGGGATTTGACGATACCTTAAGGGTGCGTCCAGGGGAGCGTATTGCGGTGGATGGCGTGATCATCCAGGGACATTCGACCGTGGATGAATCTATGCTCACCGGAGAGCCTATACCGATTAAAAAGAAGCAGGGTGATACTGTGGTGGCAGGCAGCATTAATAAAGCGGGAAGTTTTCTTTTTCAGGCAAAAAAAATCGGCAAAGATACGACGCTTGCGCAGATTATTGCCATGGTGCGCAGTGCCCAATCTGCTAAACCTCAAATCGGCCGTTTGGTAGACAAAGTTTCGGCGGTATTTGTGCCCAGCGTGCTTATCTTCGCGGTGTTAACCTTTCTTGCATGGACGAATTTTGGCGGTGCTGAACAGGCAAGCACCTTGGCCATAGTCACCAGTATGACAGTGTTAATCATTGCCTGTCCCTGTGCCCTGGGTTTAGCCACGCCCATATCCATTATGGTTGGGGTGGGCAAGGCGGCGGAATACGGTAGCCTCATCCGTAATGGTGATGCCCTGCAACAGGCGCGAAAACTGAATGTCATAGTGTTGGATAAAACTGGCACAGTCACCGAGGGTCGACCCAGTGTGACGGCCGTACTGGCGGCAGGAAACTGGAACGAAGATACCCTGCTACAATGGGCAGGCAGTGTTGAACAAGGCTCAGAACATCCACTTGCTGAGGCAATAGTGGCGGCGGCAAAAGAAAAACACTTGCCGCTATTGGCGGTGGAACAATTTTCAGCCATAGCCGGGCAGGGTATTAAAGCTAATTTAGCCGGCAAAACTGTGTTGCTGGGCAACCGCAGGTTGATGAATGATAATGCGATTGATGTGAGTTCGGTGCTAGGGGAGGTTATCAAGCTTGAACAACAGGCTCAGACCCCCATGTTTATTGCGGTGGACAAGCAAGTTGTCGGTATTATTAGTGTCGCCGATGCGATAAAAGCGGATTCAGCCGCAGCAGTTCAGAGAATGCACAAGTTGGGTATCAAGGTGGTGATGTTAACCGGTGATAACCGGGTCACGGCACAGGCAGTAGCAAAACAGCTTGGCATTGATCAGGTGATTGCCGAGGTTTTACCTCAGGACAAGGCGGATGTCATTGCCTCCCTGCAGGCCGAAGGGAATATTGTGGCTATGGTGGGTGATGGTATCAACGACGCGCCTGCTTTGGCGCTGGCTGATATAGGTTTTGCGATTGGCAGCGGCACCGATGTCGCCATCGAAAGTGCTGATGTCACTTTGATGCGGGGCTCATTACATGCCGTTGTGGATGCCATTGCTATTTCTAAGGTGACAGTACGAAATATTAAACAAAACTTGTTTGGGGCATTTATTTATAACGTCATAGGCATACCTATTGCGGCCGGTGTTATCTTTCCCTTTACTGGTTTGTTACTCAGCCCGATGATTGCGGGCGCGGCCATGGCAATGTCTTCGTTTACCGTGGTTACTAATGCCAATCGTTTACGTTTTTTCACCCCACAGGAGAGCAAGTCATGAATACGCTTATCATCAATAGCCTAGGTTTTGTGTTGATTGCTATTATTATCTGGTGGTTTTGGCTGGCACCTTATTCAGCCAAAAAACACCGCAATCAAGAGTAGAGATTTATACCCAAATTAATTGGCTTTGTAGCAAAGCTGTCTAGTGCCGACAAATTCGTAAGGAACGAATTTGAACAATTGAAGATTGGCTCGAAGGGCGAAGGACAGGGACAGTCCGTAGTAATCCGCTGTAAATTACAAGGATGATGGGGAAATACTACAGGCGGTGCCATTAAAGACTGGCATGCCCGTGTATTTGTCACGCACCTGATCATCATGCAGCATATTTACGTTAACCCCTGGGTACTTTCTGGCCAGTGTCTGACCGCTCTGGTAGTTGTGTCCCCAAAATTGGTGAACCACAACCACCCCGCTGCGGATATCTTCGCTAAGTTCGACTCTGATAATAATTGAATTAATTTTTGAGGTGATTTTAATCTCCATGCCGTCACTGATACCCAACCTAATGCCGTCCTCGGCATTCATGATGGCATGATTACCCTTGAGTTTATTTACCAGGGTGGGCATGTTGTGCGTCCAGGTATTAAAGCTTTCCAGACGTCGGCCTCCTGATATCAGCATAAAGGGGAATTCACCTGTGGGGCAGGGCGGACGGTCCAGAGCGGCTTTTAATCCGGACATAAAATCATCGGGGGCAAGGTTGATTTTTTTATTCTCTGTCTTAAGCCCATTTTTTAGGAAATCCCCCCATTTAACATCCGCAAATTTGATCCCAACATCCGATGCTTTTAAGGATTTTAGTGAAATTTTACGGCCAGACATTTTACTAAAAAATAAATATTGGGCAAAATGCTGCTCGCTAAAATTTTTGCCAAAACAGGCTAGTATTCTGTCAATGGCGTTTATAAGCGGGTTATTAAGAAAAGGAATACCGGCGGCACGTGAAATATCCCTGGCCATGTCCCACTCGGGGCGGGCAGCACCCCGAGGCTCAACCACTTTTTTACGCCACTCTGCGAACGGATAAGGGTCAAAGGGTTGGGTTAGCACATGCAGTCCGCCTTTTTCATAGATAGTCGCAGCGGGAAGGTTATAGTCTGCAAAACTGCCAGTGTCAGACAAATACAGATCAATACACACCAACAGATCTAGTTTTTCCAGGGCCATTTCCATTTTTTTTGTATTGGGGAAGGAAATAACCGGATTGCCGGCAACCACAATAAGCGCGCGGATCCGGTCAGGATCATCGGATAACACGTCATCGGCAAATACGGTTGCCGGAGGACCACCAAAAATCTGTGGGTATTTGCCAATCCGTGAAGCTGCAGGGTTTTTACCCTTGGTGAATTTATGGATCAATTTAGTATTGTCGATGGCCCCGCCATGAAAATATACACCACCGGGCCTGTCTATATTGCCGCTAATGGCATTTAGTGTCATCACCGCCCATTCGGTTAGTGTGGTGTTGTGGCTGGTTTGAACGCCCACACGGGTGGTTACAAAAGCGCTGTCGGCGGCACAAAATTCCTCGGCCAGTTGGATCATAATATCAACGGCGATCCCGGTGATATCAGCTGCCCAGGCCAGGTCGTAGTCTTTTAGGCTTGCCATCCATTGATCACAACCCGTGGTGTAGCGGGAAACAAAATCCTTGTTAGCAAGATCTTGTTTGAAAATAACATGGATCATGCCTAACAGCAGATACAGATCGGTGCCGGGTTTGATCATGATGTGTTGGTCTGCGATACGGACCGTTTCAGTCACGCGCGGGTCAACCACTACCACCTTACCACCGCGTCGGCTGATATCTTTGAGATCGCCCCCAACACGGGGTCGACGTTGCAGTAAAGTCATGCCCTGGGTCACCACGGGATTAGTGCCGAGCAACAAGGCAAATTCAGTATGGTCTGCGTCGGGCTGTAGGATCAATGTCTGATCGCCCAGCACCTTTTCGGCCACGGCACCTCTATCGGTGTATTCCAAAGACAACACATTAAATGAATTCGCTGAGCCGAAGGCCGAACAGAGTGAATTTGCCACTACCATGCCGGTAGTATCGGCAGCGTTGCCCCAATAGGTTGCGATTGAGCCAGGCCCATACTGATCGAATATTGCCCTTAGCTTTTCCCCCACCTCAGTGGTGGCGGTTGACCACTCAATCTGCTCCCAGCCATTTGCAGTTCGTTTGATAGGCTGAAGTAAGCGGTCAGGATCGTTTTGGTATTCAGGGATTTGTTTGCCTTTTGTACAAATGTACCCCTTACTTATGGGGTGAGCCTTGTCAGGAACAACCGAGGTAATCACACCATTTTCGACCTTAATACAGAGTCCGCATTGTGGCTCACAGGCGCCTACTTTACAGGTGGTTTTGATGATTTTGCTCGACATTTTGATTCCTTTATAGCAATTAATAGCACTAGTTGTTCATTACGCTAATATGTATAGTTGATTGTTGATTGTATGAACTGGCTATGTAGCAGTAATAATTTGGAATGTTATGCACAGTAAATTGTTTGTCGCCAATACCCGTATATTGTTTATAAGTGCCGCTATGGACACCACATTTCATCGCCACCATGCTGCGCAGATTTGCATTGGGCTTGAGGCCCCTTTCACCCTGCAGGTAAATAAATCGTCACCTAAAACCTTGCAGTTGGACGCAGCAATCATTGCGGCTGACACAGAGCATATGCTTTGCGCCAACAATACGCCCACGGCAAGCTTGTTTATTGAAAAGGAAGGTGAAGAATACGCACAAATACTACAACAAGCCTCGCTGGCAGGGGGCGAGTCAGTATTGCCCTTGAGGATTTCCTCAGTGCTACGTGAACAGCTTATTAGCTGCTACCAGTCAGCACAAGACACACAAACACTTAGTCGACTTTGTGAGCAACTGCTAGCAGAGTTTGGCGGCGGCAAAAAAACATCCTATCAACAGGATCCCCGTATAAAAACAGTGTTACAGGCACTGGATCAATGTGGGAACAGTCAGGTTCCGGTCGATTCACTGGCCGAGTTGGTGCATTTATCACCGAGCAGATTAATCCATTTATTTAAATCTGAAGTTGGGATCCCCATACGTCGTTATTCATTATGGCGACGAATTAGGCTGGGAATGGAATATGCCATAAAGGAAAAACACAGCTTAACGGCAGCGGCATATGCGGCAGGATTTTCAGATTCAGCCCATTTTTCCAAGGTATTTAAAGAAATGTTTGGTGTGCCCCCTTCTGTACTGACAGACAAAAAAGCACCGGTTGAGGTGTTATTCGATGAAACTTAAGCCTATTTTTAAGCCATTAGGCGCAACAGGTACTGCCGGTTGGACTTTTACCCTATAGCGGCTCTGCTAAACCGTACATTTATTCTGACATTGAGATACAAGCCTTGCTTGAAGCCGCCTTAGCGCTTAAACCTGCGAACAAATTAAGGCGCTGGACTTAC
>Ga0316204_10009319_pt1 | contig 13181 bp, 13 predicted proteins | sample 6monrhotite_MG_2_FD_205661 | JGI IMG/M metagenome (GOLD analysis project Ga0316204, IMG submission 205661) | Microbial mat bacterial communities from mineral coupon in-situ incubated in ocean water Damariscotta River, Maine, United States -... | ecosystem: Environmental > Aquatic > Marine >... | reverse complement strand
AGTGAGCTGCCGTTTGGCGAAACGTCTCGTATTCTTTTTTATTTCTGAAATCGCCTGATCCAACGTCCAAGTTCCATCAAAATATTCAAACATTTCGCGATAACCAACGGTCTGAAGGGCGTTTTGCCCTCTATACGGCAATAACAGTCTAGCTTCCTCCACCAAACCGTCTTCGATCATGTGATCTACCCGTTTATTAATGCGCTCGTATAGGGTTTCTCGTTGTGCGTTCAAACCTATAAGTAGGGTATCGAAGTTTCTTGGTTGAGGAGCTTGGTTCAAAAAGGAAGAATAGGGTTGCCCCGAACCGCGGTATATTTCCAAAGCACGGATCAAGCGATGGTGATTTTGAATATCCACATTTTTATAATACGCTGGATCCACTTTTAGCAATTCTTCCTGCAGCGGAATAATGCCTTGCGTTTCGAATGTTTTATTCAATGATGTTCTAACTTCCGAAGCGACTTCGGGAAAATAATCCAAACCTTTTACCACAGCGTCCACATACAAGCCAGAACCACCAACCATTACCGCGATGGGGTGCGTTTTAAAAATTTCATCTAATTTGGCGAGGGCTTCTTTCTCGAAAACCCCCACCGTATAGGGCTCTTGAATGCTTTTATTCTGAATAAAATGGTGCGGAACCGCTGCCAATTCTTCCTGAGACGGCACGGCGGTTCCTATTTTCATTTCTTTAAAAAACTGTCGAGAATCAGCTGAAATAATTTCCGAAGAAAAATGCTTAGCGACTTCAATGGATAGTGCGGTCTTTCCAATGGCCGTAGGACCAACGACGCAAATCAATAATGGTTTTGGGGTAGACATTAGGATGAAAATTCATCTACATTAAGCGCTTCTCCGCACTTATGACAGAACTTTGCGCCATCGGCATGCTGCGATTCGTTGCAGTGGGCACAGCACTGTGTATTGATGTCGACGTACTGGTCAGATCTCGTATATTCCGAAGTAATAATTCCCGTTGGAACCGCAATGATACCATATCCCATGATCATAATGATGCTGGCTATAAATTGCCCTAGAGGTGTAGCCGGGGAAATATCCCCGTATCCTACGGTTGTTAGGGTCACGATACACCAATATACGCTATGTGGGATGCTCTCAAAACCGTTTTCCTCTCCTTCCACCAAATACATGATCGTCCCCGCGATAATGGCAATAATAATCACCGCAAACAGAAAGATTAGAATTTTGGGCCGACTATGTAGCAATGCCCTTTTTAATTTATTAGACTCACCAATATATCGGGTCACCTTTAGAATACGAAACACGCGCAACAATCGCAAAGCCCGCACAGTGAGTAAATAGCTACTTCCTGTTAATACAAATGACAAATACAAAGGGATGGTGGATAAAAAATCGATGATTCCATAAAAACTAAAAATGTATTTGTAGGGTTTTTTAACCGAAATAATTCGGGCGATATATTCTAAACTAAAGAAAATAGTAATGACCCATTCTCCAATATAGAGCAGCTTATGATATTTCGCATCCAACGAACCAACACTCTCCATCATTACGAAAACAACGCTTAATAAAATAAGAATTAACAGTACAATGTCAAAAAGCTTACCCATTGGAGTATCTGCTTCATATATGATGTCATGAAGTTTGGTAAGCCATTTTTTTGATTGAGCCGGTTTCAAATGGTGTTTTTAATTCCTATAAAGGTAATTAAGTTTACTTATATAGTGGTTTCTTTCGGCAATTTAACCGTTTTAAGCACTTCATTCCTTCGCAAATAACCTTGAATGATGTGTTGCGCATCACGGTTATTCTGCATGGGTGTGATGATAGATTTTAAAATTTCAGGATTGTTTATTTGAAAATTCAATTGGAAGAACCCAAAGCCCTTATATTGGCCATTTTCAATGAGTACCACCGACCGTTCATCAATATCCCTGCCCTTATCAATTAGGAGCATGTGTTTGTTTTCGTAACTATGCTCATTCAGAAATTTTTTAACTTTTTCATTATAAACTTCCGGGGTTTCTTCACCAACACAGGCACCGTTACATTCCTTTACACCATATTGAAAACAACCACTTTTTCCAGTGTGGAGGCCTGTGAGTTTTTGACAAAGCTGATGGGTTTCGGTAATTTTAAATAGCACTCGTTTTGCTTGCTGATAATTGGTGAAGGTGGTAATAGCCTTCTTTCTGCCATCCGCTTTCTCAATTTTTAAGTTCAAATAACCGTTCTCATCCTTAAAGTAACCAAGTTGATAATTAAAGAGCGTCTTACGCAAGGCTCTGTTAAAAATGGGTTTAATGCGTTTTATTTCTTCACTTTCTTTTAAAAGCGCAATGAGTTCACTGCCAGTTATTTCATAGGATAAAGTGGCTACCTGTACTTGTATCTTTTTTGCTTTCCGACTATCACCAGTAAAGTGCTGGGTGAGTCGTTTTTTGATGTTTTTACTTTTTCCAATGTAAATGATGTTCCCTTTTTCATTGTACATATAATAGACGCCTGTGCTTGCGGGAGCGGCGGCTAATAAATCCAACAACTTGGATTCCATCATTTTCTTAGGGTCCTTTCGGACACTCTCGGTAACAATCTCTTTGGAGGTATCTTTAGAGAGCAACAACTTGAATAATTCAACCGTTGCTTTCGCGTCTCCCTGTGCACGGTGCCGGTCGCTAAGTGGAATTCCGAGGGAACGAACCAGCTTCCCTAAACTATAGGAAGGCATGTCTGGGATTAGTTTTTGGGCTAATTCCACCGTACAGAGCGATTCCACCTCAAAAGGATATCCCAATCTATCAAACTCCGTGGTGAGGATGCGGCTATCAAATTGTGCATTGTGTGCCACTAAAATACAGCCGTCCATTATTTCGATAATGCGTTTGGCTACTTCAAAGAATTTGGGGGCGCTTTTAAGCATGGAACTATTAATTCCTGTGAGGTTCACAACAAAAGGTTGGATATCTCGCTCAGGGTTCACCAAACTTGCAAACTGATCTACTATTTTATGGCCGTCGAATCGATAAATAGCAATTTCGGTAATTCCCTCTTCATTGTACTTTCCTCCTGTAGTTTCGATATCTAAAATTGCGTACATGTACTCTTATTCGTTCGGTATTGATCAGTTAATTAAGTTGGTTAGTGAGTTTTTGGTCGTGAAACTAGTTCCTGTTTCGAGGAGGAAGTTACAAAATTCAGCGCAACTCCAGAGCTTGATTACTAGTAATTTCTAGCACCAAAAATGGCGCTTCCTACGCGTATCATAGTGCTTCCGTGCTCAATCGCAAGGGGGTAGTCTCCACTCATTCCCATGCTTAGTATTTGCCAATCAGTATGTTGTGCTTTTAATTCTTGATAGAGTGTTTTCAAATAATCAAATTCTTTCTTTAGCTGAAGCTCATTATCAGTAAAAGTGGCCATTCCCATCAACCCTACAATCTGAACATTTTCCAGCGTTTTCAGTTCTTCGGAATCTAATAATGCTTTGGCATCAGCTGCATCCAGACCAAACTTACTATCTTCTTCGGCAATTTTTATTTGTAGTAAACACTTAATTACACGCTGGTGTTTGGCGGCTTGTTTGTTTATTTCAGTAAGCAACCGAAGCGAATCGACCGTGTGTATTAAACTCACAAAAGAGGCCATGTATTTCACCTTGTTGCGCTGTATATGACCAATCATGTGCCACTCGATATCCTTGGGCATTTCCTCCCATTTCGCGGTCATTTCTTGAATTTTGTTTTCTCCAAATATCCGCTGTCCTGTTTGGTATGCTTCCATGAGTTCGCTCACGGGCTTGGTTTTTGATACAGCCACTAGGGTCACTTGCTCAGGAAGAGATGCTTTAAGTGCTTTTATGTTTTCTGAAATACTCACAGTTTAAAATTCATAAATGGTTACTCCACTTCTTAGTTTCGGTTCAATATAGGTGCTTTTGGGTGGCATGGTTAATCCTTGATCAGAAATTTGCTTCATTTCAGTTACGGTAATCGGCACCAGCCCAAATCCCACTTCAAAGTCGCTATTATCGACCAATGATTTGACATAGGCAAGGTCTTTTTTTCCGTGGGAATACCCAATACGTTGGTCGTTTCTTACATCTGCAATACCTAGAATAGGCTTGAGAATGGTGGTATAGAGGATGTGTGTGTCTAAGGCCTCAAGAGCGTTTTTAAAATCACACAAATTCTTCCGCAGGTATAAGGAATAAAACTCACCATCTAAATACATGCTGAAATGATGCTTCTTCGTGGGCTTGTAATAATTAAGACCCCTATTTTCAATGCGATAGTAGGTGTCCAATTTGATTAAAAACTCTTCTTTACTCCATCCGTTCAAATCTTTTATGAGCCTATTGAATTCAAAGATCTTTAGTTCACTTTCGGGGATGAGATAACTCATAAAATAGTTGTAGGCCTCGTCACCTGTATGCGCATCGTTTTCTTTTTGCTTTTCTTCCGCTAGTAAATAGGAAGAAGAGGAACGATGATGTCCATCTGCGATATAAAGCGCACCCATCTCCGAAAACAACCTTTTTATTTCGCCAATAACCACAGGATCATTTACTTCCCAAACATAGTGTGTATCTCGATAGGTGGTAGTGAATTCATACTCAGATCGCTCCTCCATCACTTGGCTGATACGTTTTTTGAGTTGCTCATTATCTGGGTAGGTGAGGAGTACCGCTTCCGCATTAAATCCAACAGTTTTAAGGTACTCCATAAAAATGATTTCGCGATACTCAATGGTATCTTCATGCTTTTTTATGACGTCATTTTTGTAGTCTTCAACACTCGTGGCCCCGACTAACCCATTAAAAACCTGACCGTCCCTGTTCACAATTTTGTACACATAAAAACTGGGAGTTTCATCTTGCTTAAATATTTGATCCTCCTTAAATTCTTGGTATCTGTTTTTGACCAATGCATACCGCTCCACCCCTGAAATCTCTTTGTGGTATTTAAAACCAGGGTTCAAAATTTGTAAAAACGAAAATGGATTATCTCTTAGCCGAGACTCTAATTCGTGCGCAGAATAACTGGTATAACTACGTGAAGCAACCAAAGTAACCTTATCTCTGGTGGGCCTCACAGCCCGAAACGGAAGTAGTGTCGGCATAAAAAATAATTAGTGTATATCTTGAATTTGGTGGTGCTTTGCTGTAACGCACTTGTATTTAAATTTATTGGTCTATAAAAACATGGTAGCTACTTTCTCTGCTTTTCGGCTTTCGGAATAGTCGTAAAAACCTTCACCGCTTTTGGTTCCTAACTTTCCTGCGGTTACCATATTGACGAGCAAAGGACAGGGTGCATATTTAGGGTTTTTAAAGCCGTCGTACATGACATTCAGTATTGAAAGACAAACGTCCAGTCCAATAAAATCAGCCAATTGTAAAGGCCCCATGGGATGTGCCATTCCTAATTTCATGACGGTGTCAATTTCAGAAACACCAGCAACACCGTTGTAAAGTGTTTCAATAGCTTCGTTGATCATCGGCATTAAAATTCGATTCGCCACAAAACCAGGATAGTCATTTACTTCCACAGGAACCTTGTTGAGTTTCTTAGAAATTTCCTCCACGGTGGCATAGGTCGCTTCACTAGTATTATAGCCTTTGATAATCTCCACCAATTTCATTATGGGTACTGGATTCATAAAATGCATTCCTATCACCATTTCAGGTCGTGATGTGACTCCGGCAATTTGCGTAATAGAGATGGAGGAAGTATTGCTAGCCAAGATGGTATCTTCCGGGCAAAACTGGTCCAAATCTCTAAATATTTTTAGTTTTAAGTCTATGTTTTCGGTGGCTGCTTCCACCACTAGGCTAGCATATTCCACACCTTCTTCAAGACTTGTGTAGGTAGTAATATTTGCTAGTGTTTTATTTTTTTCTTCTTCCGTGATGCGCTCTTTGGACACCATACGGTCTAAATTTTTCGTGATGGTTGCGATTCCTCTATGCAATGAATCTTGAGAAACATCAATCAATTGCACTTTGTAATCGAATTGAGCAAATGTATGGGCAATTCCATTCCCCATCGTTCCAGCACCTATAACAGCTACGTTCTTCATAGTTTAATTTTATTTTTAAGAGGGTGTTTTTATCGATAGCAAGAGTTTGGTTTCTGTTTACCGATTTCAAATTCTTTTAAAGCATTTTAAAGTTTTCAATAATCTGCATGGCCACTTTTAAGGCGTTGGTTCCTTGTTGTAAGGTTACAATGGGCGTCGTGTCATTGTTTATTGCATCCGCGAAGGTTTCTAGTTCGTCCAGGATGGCGTTGTTGTTATCAATCTCAGGATTGTCGAAGTAGATTTGTTTTTTTACACCTTCCGCATTGGTTAAAATCATCGCAAAGTCATCAGGCGTTTTAGGCGCATCCTTCATTTTTACCACTTCACATTGTTTTTCAAGAAAATCAACCGAGATATAGGCATCGCGTTGGAAGAATCGAGCTTTTCTCATTTTTTTCATTGAGATTCTGCTGGCTGTTAAGTTGGCCACACAACCATTTTCGAATTCTATACGCGCGTTCGCAATATCTGGGGTTTCAGAAATAACAGAAACACCACTGGCGTTGACATTTTTTACTTCAGAATTAACCACACTCAAGATCGCGTCGATATCGTGGATCATTAAATCCAATACCACAGGCACATCCGTTCCTCTCGGGTTAAACTCGGCCAAACGGTGGGCTTCAATAAACATTGGGTTTTCAATCTTTCCACGTACCGCCATAAAGGCCGGATTAAACCGCTCTACATGGCCTACCTGACCTTTTACTTGATGCTTTTCAGCTAAGGCTAACAATTCCTCTGCTTCAGCGACAGTTTGTGTAATAGGTTTCTCAATAAAAAGGTGCTTGCCAGCTTTAACCACCTGTGCCGCACAATTAAAATGATGGATCGTTGGTGTGACCACATCTACTAAATCACAGGCCGCAATCAAGGCGTCCATGGTAGGAAAGGCTTTGTAACCAAACTCAGAGGTGATGGCTTGAGCCGCTTGAGTGTCGGCGTCGTAAAAACCAACGAGCTCGTACTTCTCGGATTGGTTTAACAATTTTAGGTGAATTTTTCCAAGGTGACCAGCACCTAAGACTCCTGCTTTTAGCATGGGCATTTGTTTTGAGCAAAGATACTTTTTTTGCGTGAAAGAAGCGAGCCACAACTCACGTTTTACAGCTTTTAGTTAGAAGGAATTGCAGGTGCTTTTCGATGGCCACTTTTGATAATCATTCCATTGCATTTTACGTATAACGGTTTCTTTTTTTTCTATTCTTTTTTTCTAAAACATCTGTAATTATCCTTTACTTTGTGACACAGAGCTATCGAATGAAACAACCCGAAATCGAAACAACCCGACTGCTGATTAGAGAAGTGCTTCCAGAAGATGTTAGCGGTATGTTTGCATTGGATTCGGACCCCAAAGTGCATGAATATTTAGGGAAAGCGCCTATTGAGACAATAGAACAAGCGTCTCATGCTATAGCATTTATACGAGGGCAATATGAAGTTCAAGGAATTGGCAGATGGGCAGTAATCGAAAAGAGCTCAGGAAATTTTATTGGATGGACTGGGTTTAAGGTGAATCCAGGTTATATTAATGGTGTGCACGAAGTTTTCGATTTGGGGTATCGATTTGTAGCCGATGCTTGGGGGAAGGGCTATGCTACTGAAACTTCAATCGCTTGTCTTAATTATGCTTTCGAACACTTACCGTTTGACCCCATTTATGGCATGGCCGATGTTCACAATGAGGCATCCAATCACATTCTAAAAAAAATGGGAATGAAATACGTCAATCAATTTGATTTTGACGGCGACCCACATTACTTTTATCAAATAACCAAAGCAGCATGGCAACAGGGACCATACAGCACAATTTTTAAAGACGGATGACGCATTATATGAAAGACACCTTTACTCATAAAGGTATGCGAAGGAAATTAGTGGAGACCCTTCGGAAGAAAGGAATTGCCCAAGAGCCTGTGCTGGACGCCATCAACCGAATTCCCAGACATTGGTTTATGGATAGTGGGTTTATTGATCACGCTTATGTAGATAAAGCCTTTCCAATTGGTGCGAATCAGACCATTTCTCAACCTTATACTGTAGCCAGACAAACGGAATTATTGGAAGTGAAATCGGGAGACAAAGTCTTGGAAATAGGGACCGGAAGTGGTTATCAAAGTGCGGTGCTGCTTGAAATGGGGATTACCGTCTACACCGTAGAACGTCAAAATGAATTGTTTAAAAAAACGAGTTTGTTTTTACCTAAAATTGGCTACCGACCAAAAAAAATGGTCTTTGGCGATGGCTACAAAGGCCTGCCCGAATTTGCTCCTTTTGATGGAATTGTAGTCACAGCAGGAGCCCCTTATGTGCCAAATCCCTTGTTAGCCCAATTAAAAGTAGGAGGGAAGTTGGTCATACCTGTAGGTGATGAAACTCAAATTATGACGGTATTTACGCGAAAAAGTGCGACCGACTTTGAGAAGCAGGAACACGGCGAATTTCGTTTTGTACCCCTATTGGAAGATAAAAATTGACAGTCTAATTGCGGCTTGGATCATACACAGCGACCGCAATTTTTGAATCGGCTGTACCATAGTATAAAAACCATCTATTCTTGAAGAAAACCAATCCTTCCACAAAACAAACTTCATTCACTTCTCCCACCTTCTCATAGTCTTTATCAGGATGAATAAAGTGCTCGTCCAATCTATCTATCAATTTATAAGGATGGTCCTTATCGAATAAAGCTTGACCGGCAGCATAGGTGAATTTTGGTAGGGAAGGGTCGTTAAAATTAGCCGCATTACTCGCATTGTAAATCAATAAAATACCTTCTTCTTTTAACAAGGCGTAAGGGCCAGGCTCCACCAACCTACTATCGAAATAGCCCATTCGCGGGTGCAATACAGAAATTCGCTTGGAAGATTCTTCATTTTCGGCAACCTCCCAGTTAATTAGATCGGTGGAATACGCTAAGAAAAGAGACGTATCGCCAAAATACATCCAATACTTCCCGTCAATTTTTTTGGCTACTATTTTATTTCCGTCCAATACGCTCACAATCGCACCAGCTTTTGACCAAGTATCAGCATATTTTTCACCTTTTAAAACCAAGCCATGCTTGGTCCAATTTACTAGGTCTGTGGAGGAGGCAATGCTCAGTCTTGCCGTTTTACCATCGTAGGAGGTATAGGTCATGAAATAAGTTCCCGCCTCGCTTTCCACAATTCGCGGGTCTTCCACACCATCGAAGTAACAGAAATAACACGCCTCAGAGTTGGTTTGTTCCGCAGCATCTTTTTTGTAATTCCACTCCTTTGATTTCATAGCGTCATCATCTGGATAAAAGACAGGAGCGGCGTTTTTTTCAAAATGGAGTCCGTCATTACTTATCGCCATACCAATTCTTGAAGTTCCCAAGCTGTCTTGTGCCCGATAAAATAAATACACCTTATCATCCTTTACAATCGCTGTAGGGTTGAGTACATTCCGCTCCTCCCAACGTACCGTATCGCCGGTGATGGGGTCTTCAAACTTTAGTAGAGAAGATGGTTTTAGAATAGGATTGATACTATCGGCTTTTTCGAAATAAGGGAATGCCCAATTATCTTCTTCGGAAGGGATGGATGGAGTCGTTTCTTTGTGCTGACAGCCAAATAAAAGGCATGCAGAAAATAACAGCAATAAAATCTTCATGGTATTAAGATTAAAACGTGATGTAAATGAATTATTTCAAATACACATTCGATATCAATTGCTCCACGGTAGGATGATCATTCCCGCCCGCCTGTTCTATCGTAATATTAAATGACTCGGCCTTATCGATGTATTGCATGGCAACCATCTCGGTGTCTTTCGGAATGACACCCATGTCAATCATTTCACCTTCCACATCGGCCCAAAGTTGGTAGTCGTGATCGTTATCCAAAGGCGGAAGTCCGGCAGCATTCACAACAACCATTTTGGTACTGTGATTCACATAACTAATTGCTTTGGCAGTTGGAGATTTTTCATTTCCGTTGAGAACTAATTGGATGGTGTTGGGATCATTAATCTGATTGTACCAAGTAATGACTTCGTCGTAGTTATCTTCAAATTCCTCAAAGTTATTTTTTAACACTGAATTTTCTGCTTCAACCATCTCTATCTTATCTTGCATCGTATTTATTTGGTTGTAGAGCCAAATAGTCGTAATCCCAAATAATAAAGCAATAGTGGCTGCAATGGCCAGGTATTGTTTCATACTTCGGTTTTTTTCGTCCAATGAAATAACAGGAGTCTCCTTCTTCTTAAGGCGACTCATTAATTGATCTTTTAATTCTGAAGGCGGCGCAATAGCATTCTCTTGAGCCATTTTTTCAAAATCGGATTCCATTTCCTGAAAAAGCCTTTGTAATTCCGTGTCCCGTTTTATAATGGCTTCAAGCTGCTGGCTTTCAGAACTAGACAATTCACCGAGCAAATAACGCTCGAGCATCCCTGTTTCTAATATTGCTTTTTTATCCATCATAGTATCTGTTCCATTAAGAGCCATCCTAAAAAAATGGTGAGTTGATACGATTCTCTAAGTTTTTTTAATGCTTGTTGCACATATGATTTAAACGTTCCTAAGGGCACATTCATTTCTTCATGTGCTTCCCGATGGGTAAGGCCTTGGAAATAAACCAATTCTATTGCTTTTTGATGATGACTTTCCAGTTTTTTTATGGAACCATTCAGTTTTAATTCATCAATAGTCAATACTTCCGTCGCTACTTTTTCTTTATATACACTTAAATCTTCTGTTTGGATGAGCGGAGAAGGATTTCTTAATTCATTTAAGGTAAGATTTCTTGCAATTCGGTAAGCCCAGGTATAGAATTTACCTTTTTCAGGATCGAAAGAGCCTGCTTTTTGCCAAATTTTTAGAAATGTCTCTTGCAACAATTCTTGCGCTACGGCTTCATTTTTGCACATTCGAATGATCACTCCATACAGCGCCCCAGAGTAATTGTCATAAAGAAGAGAGAGTGCTTTAGCGTCTCCGTTTTTTATTTGAGTAAGTAATTGAATTTCGTTGGGCATTGCTTTTTTAAGATTGTTAAAGTTAAGCAAAAATTAGAAGTAAGCTCATCCAAGATTAAAAATGACGTGTATATAAAATTGAAACATGCACTGATGCATATTAATCACATTAAAAATCAAACAAATGAAAAAGTTAGTATTTATTTTTACCGCCATTTTGGCCATTAGTATTTCTCAAAGTGCCTTCGCACAGAAGAAGAGTATTGTTGACATCGCTGTTGGAAACGAAGATTTTTCAACATTAGTAGCCGCTTTAAAGGCAGCAGATTTAGTAGGAGCATTACAAGGTGAAGGACCTTTTACGGTTTTTGCCCCAACCAATGCAGCCTTTGGAAAAATTGATTCCAAAACCTTAAACTCATTATTAGAGCCACAAAACAAAAGCACTTTAGCTGGGATTTTAACCTATCACGTAGTGAGTGGTAATTTAGCCGCTGCAGATGTGGTTAATGCCCTAAAGAAAGGGAATGGGAAAGCAGAAGTAACAACCCTAAACGGAGGAACACTTACAGTGGTTCAAAAGGACGGAAAAATTTGGTTACAAGACCAAAACGGAAATTACAGTCAGATTGTTAGTACAGACATCATGGCGAGCAATGGTGTGATTCATGTGATTGAAAGTGTTGTAATGCCTAAATAGTTGTTTGTTGAAAGCTTGCTATGAAGAAGAGGCCTCCTGTTTCCATGTATTTGGGCAGGAGGTTTTTCTTTGGGCTCATTCTAGGTCATCATAAAAGTCATTCTCAGCAACCACTAGTGCTGTCAATTCGACTGTGTGCCCATCCGGGTCTTTTGTATAGATGGAGTGAAAATAGACATGGTCTTGGAAGGAGTAGTCCAAACCTAAGCGGTCGTACTTTTGTTGTGCTTTTTTAAAATCTTCTTGCGAAACATTAAAGGCAAAATGATCAATTTTTACATTTTTAGAATGGGCCTCAAGTTTTGGATCCTCTGCGTTTGCGGGAAACAAGGCGACGCCAGTTTTTCCAGCCAGCATAAAAATAGGGTAGGGACCCCAAGCATCGAATTCATATTTTTTAAGTCCTAGTGCGTTCTCGTACCATTCCGAAGCAATAGATAGATCCTTCACTCGAATGGCCACATGGTCTAAAAAATTAATCTTGAAATCGCTCATAACACCTTAAAGTTAGGGTTTTTTTGACTTCGGAAATAAAATAAAGAATAAGTGTCGCGCTAATTTGAAACCCGGCTTCACAAAGATGTAGCTTTTATAGCCACTTCAATACGCTTTGCTGTCTGAAGCAATTTCTCAAAGTGTTCCAAATCATCGATGCCATGCGCAGGGGTTAAAATGACACATTTGGGGAACTTTTTACCCAATAGGATAAATGTTCCTTCGTTGTGAATCAGTATACAGAATACCATGTCTTTAAACAAAAACGCATGCATGCCTCGCTGTTTTCGAACTCCGCCCTACTACTAATTAATCTAGTAAATTCAAAAATTTAAGCCCGAATACAAAGGCGCCTTGGCTGCTTCCTTCATAAAAGGAGGTTACGTAATCCACTCGCAAAAACCGGAATTTCCCCCAGCCAAGATTATCCAAGCCAACGGAGAGTTCGCTGTAGGGGTTTCGCCCCGTGGTGTTTAAAGCGTGTGCACCTAAGACCAAATTGAAATTAAGTTGGTTGAGTCCTGGGATTTTCCCCAATAAAAAGCCTTTAAAGTTGTGTTCCATATGTCCTTCAAAATAGCTTTTGTTCGTGCTAAGGGCATAATAGGGTAAGAGGTTAAACACATTCGTATACCGAAAAGAGGTTCCTACGCGGGTCTGGTTGCCATTGAAATGTTGGAAATCGACAAAAGAAATCCCTTCAGCATCAAAAAAAGTACCCGCTTTCAGATTATAGCTAAAGTCACCTACATTCCCCATATTGATGTTTTGACGTAGCTGCCCTCTTAATTGGGTGTAGTTGAAATTACTATTGGAAGCACCGGCTCCATTCTCCATGGTGACCGATAAGGACGGGTATTTATTGCTTCGCATGTTGTATTTCCCGTCTGGATAGGTAAAGTACTTCTGTCCAAATGAAATGAAGGCGCGAAGCTGTGTCTTTACTATGGAGTGCGAAGCAATTGCCGCGTTG
>Ga0316204_10009318_pt1 | contig 13184 bp, 6 predicted proteins | sample 6monrhotite_MG_2_FD_205661 | JGI IMG/M metagenome (GOLD analysis project Ga0316204, IMG submission 205661) | Microbial mat bacterial communities from mineral coupon in-situ incubated in ocean water Damariscotta River, Maine, United States -... | ecosystem: Environmental > Aquatic > Marine >... | reverse complement strand
CTGCAGAACAGATTCTTTAGAACGATTTTGAATAATACGGCCTTCGTGTTCAGTAATAGAGCAGAACGTGCAGCCGCCAAAACAGCCACGCATAATGTTTACTGAAAAACGAATCATCTCATAAGCTGGAATTTTTTCACCCTTGTATTGCGGGTGCGGCACACGTGCGAATGGCATAGCAAACACATAATCCATTTCATCCATGGTTAAAGGAATGGGCGGTGGATTTAGCCAAACATCAAGTGTGTCGTGTTTTTGTACTAATGCTCGCGCATTACCAGGGTTAGTTTCTAAATGTAACACACGATTTGCATGTGCATATAAAGCCGCATCATTACTGACTTTTTCAAATGCAGGTAAACGTATAACGCTATGCATACGGTCTAGTCGGGGTTTATCTTTAGGGCGTATAAATTCAACAATGGCCTCGCCCTGATCATTATATTCAGCACCATAAAAAGCATTATCACGACGTTCACGCTCACACGCACTCATCTCTTGCGTGTTTATATATGGGTTTACAATTTTATCAATTTTACCAGGTCGATCGATACGGCTTGAATCAATCTCCATCCAACCCTCTGGTGTATCACGCCGCACAAACACCGTGCCACGCACGTCAGTAATTTTCTCTATGCCCTCACCCTGAGCAAGTCGGTGGGCTATTTCAACAATGGCACGTTCAGCATTACCGTATAACAACATATCCGCAGTTGCATCCACAAGAATTGAACGTCGTACTTTATCCTGCCAGTAATCATAATGCGCGATGCGACGCAGTGATGCTTCAATGCCACCCAGAATCACCGGCACGTCTGTCCAGGCCTCTTTGCAACGTTGTGCATACACCAGTGAACAGCGGTCTGGCCGTTTACCACCGATGTCACCTGGCGTATAGGCATCATCATTACGAATTTTACGATCCGCAGTGTAACGGTTAATCATCGAATCCATATTGCCCGCAGCAACACCAAAAAATAGATTAGGCTTACCCAATGCTTCAAAAGCGTTTTTAGAGTCCCATTCAGGTTGTGAAATAACACCTACACGAAAACCCTGCCCTTCAAGCAGGCGACCGATAATTGCCATGCCAAATGAAGGATGATCAACATAAGCATCACCTGTAACAATAATAATATCGCAGGAATCCCAGCCCAGTGCATCCATCTCAGCACGACTAGTAGGTAGAAAATCGGCAATGCCATAACACTCGGCCCAGTATTTCGGATAATCGTAAAGAGCTGTTCTGGCAACGGGAACGGATATAGCGGACATGGAGGAATTACTTAGTTGAAAGGGTTATTATACCAACTAAAAAATGGAGACGTAGAGATTATTAAATGAGTAGAAAGTGCATTGCTAAGGCAAGTAACCCTTAAAAAAGGGGACGGAGGGATTAAAATTTAATCCCTCCGTCCCCTTTAAATTGTATTTACCTGACTGTAAAAAACCGTGATCTAGTGCTACTGACATGATTGACCCCCTTACCTCATCTAAATGATGAACAAATATATGGTAAAGACTAATCAGCAATTACCGGGCCAGAAATAAATAGCTAAATACACCTTAAATAATAGTGTAATGCACTATTCAAGTTCAAAATAAGGGTTTACTTTAAATATTGGTTCAAAATTGGTGCAGGAATAAAGTATATAGAAAATAATAAATTTAAAGATTAAAGCGACAAGTTTACAAAACCATGTTTATAAAACGTCGTAAACTTTATTAAACTGACATTGAAGACGAATTGTTAGAGGTAAAACTGATCAGACTCTTTAATACTCGACCTGCTCCCATCATTATTTGACAACTGCCACTCAATACAAACATAAATCGTCTGTTAAGTTAGCTGCCCTATCAAGTTAATTATGGCGTAATTGCCGGTAACCACGAATTTGTCGTATGACAAAAACCACATTCTTCTGTAGTAACAATGTGATCCTGAGCTTTGCCTGTTGCTATAACATTGTTATGACAGCTAGAGCAGGCTCCAGATACTGTTGAGTGATCAATAGTAACACCTAGCCATGTAAGGGTAGTGAGATGACAGCTATCACATGCAGCGAGTGTAGGCACGTGTTGAGGATGTTTACCCGTGGCAATTACTCCGTTATGGCACGACTCACAGGTACCTATAACGGCTGAGTGATCAACCCTGGAAACTCGATCAAAAGTGATTGTATTATGGCAATCTTCACATATTTCTGTGCTTAAAATGTGTGACGCCGACTTACCGACTGCAACAACATTATTATGACAGTTTTGACATGCACCCTGAACATCACTGTGATCATATTTAGCACCCGTCCAGGTGTATTCTGAATGGCAATCATCACAAAAATTACTGCTGAGAACATGTTGCGGGTGTTTACCACTAGCACGGCTATCATTATGACATTGTGAGCATACTAGCGGAGTGCCTTTAAACTGACTGTTAAAGTGACAATCGGAACACTCAACGGTTTCGTGTTTTCCGATTAACGGAAACCCCGTTTCAAAGTGATCGAATCCTCTGCCAGAGTCAGTTGCCTGAACCATAAAGCTTAGTGAAAAACCAAACAGTAACAATATTGGTGTGATTATCAGGCGAACAACTTTCATATATATGCTCAGGTTCTATTTATAAAGATTCATTAGTCTAGCGTTTAATGCTTATATCTTTCAAACTTTTGTACTATAACAATTGTCGTAATGTCGATCCCATCACGTACTGATATCTAGTTGTGGCCGTGCGTTTGAGCTAGTCGCCAGTATTTCACAACAAAAAGTTCATTAAAATTAGTTTCTATTAGGCGTCAACTTTATATCAAACACTTTGCCTATTACATCAATAGCTATCGGGCTATCCCATTTGTATGATCCGCGAACCTTTTCCAGGACGCGACCATTAGCGTCCACAAAAATAGTCAGCGGAATTGTATTAGCACCCAGCATGTTTTCCAGAAACAGCCTACTGTCGATAAAATTTTCAAAGGTGATTTCAGTCTGTTTGATGAAAGCCATCGCCTTATTACGGTAATCATCTGTCGAAATGCCGATAAGATTAAATTCTTTTCCGTTATAAAGTTGTGCAAGCCGCTCCAATGATCCGGTCTCCGCCCGGCAGGGGCCGCACCAACTAGCCCAGACATTAATGATCAGTGGTTTACCTTTGAAATCAGAAAGTTTTTTCGATTTGCCATTAAGTCCATCCATAGTCGCTGCTCGTAGGTAACCGCCAACCTCGACTTCGCCGGGTGTACCTGCAAATACAGCTGTAGTTAGTGTGGATGTTAGTAAAAACATCAGAAGAGCTATTCGCATTTTAAGTATTACCTGTGTGTAGAGCCATAATTTAAGTGCGCAAAATTTATTGTAAATAACAGATAAAATCTCTAATTAATGTGATTTTTTGTTAATGAGTCGACAAAAACAGCCCAAAAAGTGGGATAAAATTCCCACAACTACAGGCACAGGTCTTATTGTACTTATAAATCATGGCTCTTGTGACTAAATAAACCTAAAAAAATTATAAGAGAGTAAAACAGACGAGTCATGACGACTGTTTAACTCTCAATAGTATATTTGGTACTTTAAATTATGGACGTTCAGAAAATGCGCATGGCTCTAAGCACTTACTTATTTGCATGTTTGATTACTGTATTTGTCGTGGGATGCGGCAGTGGATCAAGTGATGCACCTAAAGACGAAACAATAACAGCTTCACCTTTCACCGAAACGTATAAAGAGCTTACCGCTATACCCGGCCCTATGTCTGGTATCAGAGTAGGTGGTGTGGCGACGTTAGATGGTAGTCAATCGTCTACCACATCAAGCGAACCTTTGAGTTATAGCTGGTCTTTCTCAAATATACCGGATGGCAGTAAAGCCATACTGCAAGGCGCCACAACAGCTACACCCAGTTTTACCGCTGATGTTCGTGGTATCTACATGGTGCAACTGCTAGTTAGCGTAGAAGGTGTCTCCAGCCCACGCGCCGTTGCCATGGTCGTAGCCACCAATCAAAACGAAAGTTTAATCGGCCCGTTTCCTGGTCACCAGGGCATCTCATCAAATTGTGTGAGTTGTCACGATGGCTTTACGCGTAATGGTAAAGGAAAATTTCTACCTCAAAAAGTACCAAACCACCCTGCTACTACTAACATGTGCCAGGCCTGTCATACCCCACAGGGATACAACATCATTCCCTATGTAGACCATCAGGAAACATTTGGTAATTGCAGCACGTGTCACGATGGTGTCATAGCTATTGGTAAATCGGAATCACATTCACCAACAAATGCCGAATGCAGTGACTGCCATAACACCTCCCATTTTCTAGAATTAGGCCCAGACGGCAGCTATGATCATTCAAATATAACCAGATCATGCTCCGGTTGCCACAATGATACTGTGGCCATAGGTAAAACACCTACCCCAACCGATACCCCACCCGGCAGTCACCCGGTGACTAACACTGAATGCGGTAGCTGTCATACGACGAGCAGTTTTCTGAATGCCTACCCTGATCATACGGCTCCGGTTGTTACAGATTTCACCTGTGACTCCTGCCATATAGCAAATGGCTCGGGTTCAGGCAGGGGGCAGTCGACTGGCCACCCAATATCAAACATCGATTGCAATAGCTGTCATAACACCCTGAGCTTCAAAATGCCCGGTGGTATTTTCAACCACGCCGTAGTGGATGTTACGATCCAGTCATGTGAATCTTGCCACAACGATAATACTACTATTAATGCACCCGCCAAGTCGTCTGCTGTACCGGCTCACCTGGTAACAAATACCGATTGTGGCGCATGCCATGACACAAATAAATTTAGCCCAGCATTTGCGATCGACCACACCGACCCTGCTGTACTGGCCGCCAGTTGCGATTCCTGTCACGGTGTTTCTGCAAGCGGTAAACCAGTTAGCACCCCTCTTTACGCACATATGCCGACTACCGAAGACTGTAAGGTTTGCCATACACCCGGCACCTTTACCACGGGCACCTTTAGTCACAGTGGCCCTTCTTACATGGGTACCTGTAACTCCTGTCACGACAATGTGATTGGTGTGGGTAAACTGCCAAATCATATACCGACCAGTCCCGCTAATCAGGATTGCGCTGTTTGCCATAATACGACAAACTTTGCTGGTGCAACTATTCACGACACCGGTGCAGACACAAGTAATTGCCTGACCTGCCATGACGGTAATATCAACAAAGGCAAATCACCAGGTCATGTAACAACGGCTGAGAACTGTTCTTCTTGTCACACTACCAGTACCTTTACTACATTCACTGGCACTTTTGTACATAACCCGGCTTTAGTGAGCAACGATTGTGCATCATGCCATAATACCGGTATTGCACTGCCTAAAAAACCCGGGCACATTCCGGCGCAAGCTGAATGTAGTCAGTGTCACACTGACACCACCGTACCAGGCGGTTTTGCATCATCAACATTTTTAGGTAGTGTGCATCTCAACATTACAAGTGGTTGCCAGGGTTGTCACAGTGGTCAATTCACGACTAACTCTACCAATCTCTACGGAAAACCAGCCAACCATATGCCAACGGTCCAGGACTGTGACGTTTGTCATACAACCTCTTCATTTATGGCACCCACTGCATTTGCCCATGCGGGTATCAGCGGTAATTGTACGTCGTGTCACAGTGGCGATTTTACTGGCATTGGCGCCAGAGCAAAATCAGCAACACATCCTGTCACGACTACAGATTGTGGATCATGCCATTCAATTAATAACAATTTCACCGATGGCACCTTCGACCATACGGGTATTGTGAGTAATTGCGCATCGTGTCATGGTGATACAACAACGGCTACTCCAGTTGGGCCCAAGAAAAGCATCGGCCATTTACCGATCACGCAAGACTGTAGTGTCTGTCATGTAACCGGCACCTTTATACCAGCAGTGTTTGATCATACTGGAATCGTAGATAACTGCAGCTCATGCCATGGTGATACAGCTACAACAGCGGTAACCAAAAAGAATATCGGCCATGTAATAACGACTCAGGATTGCTCAGTGTGTCATAACACCAACGTTTTTGCTGGCGCTAAATTTGATCACACGGGCATTTCTAATAACTGTGCATCATGCCATGATGGCGCAACCGCCAGAGGAAAAACACCGCCGCCAAATCATCTTCCAACAACCCAGGATTGCAACGTCTGTCACCAGACCACTGGTTTTGTACCAGGGACGTTTGATCATACTGGCATCATCGATAACTGCAGATCCTGTCATGATGGAGCTGTCGCCATAGGTAAAACAGCTACTCACGTACAAACAAACCAGGATTGTGGCGTTTGTCATAACACCAGCTCCCCACTTACCTTCGTTGGCGGTGTATTCGATCATACGGGTGTCGTGAATAACTGTGCATCTTGTCATGATGGTGTTACCGCGATTGGTAAAGATGCGAAAACTAATCCAGCCCACCTTCCAACCTCGAAAGATTGTAGCTCCTGTCATACGACCGCTACCTTCCTTGGAGGCACATGGCTTCACGACAATAGTAGTGTTAATAACTGCGATAGCTGTCATGTTAGTGGCGGTGCTGCGAAGCGCTTCAAGTTACCGAATCACTTAAACACGAATGAACAGTGTGATGTGTGCCATACAACTCAGGGCTGGGCACCGACCGACTTCACGCACAGTAATCAAGGTAACTATCCTGGCAACCATAGAAGAAACCCGGGTTGTACGGGTTGTCACAAAGGAGCGATTGGATCTGGTATCAATATTGACAACTATCCCAGTCAGTTAATATACGCTCCATCTTGTGCCGGCTGTCATGCGGGTGATTTCAGAAGAAAAGGTGATCACATTGGTGGAGAAAATGGCACTATAGAACAGAATAAAAATTGTGCAGGCAGTGGATGCCATAGAGTAAGTGACAGTGAATTCTGATTAATGCAGCTGGAATAAGTTTTAATTTTCTCAATGCTTTGCGCCCTACTTTGACACATGAGCATCATGGGCAGTTCGTTATTTTCTAGCGGCCTGCTCCATGTTCTAATTCCATCAGGTTTGCAGAACGACAAACAACTCAGCTCAACTAAGAAACAACTCGTTCCCACGGCCCTCCGTGAGAATCATATAAACCAGGAATCACGTAATAAAAATCAAACACTACAACCAAAACATTCATTTACCTGAAAACCAGTGACCTTTCATATTTATCCCGTCATACCAGCATGCCTCTAACTGGTATCCAGCGACTTTTATTACTGCTCACCTAATAAATCAAAGCAAAAGAGAGTTACCAATAAATTATATCTTTAAAACTTAAAACAAAAATCATCAATTAAACATATAATATTGAAATCCATTATTCTCAGTCATTAATAACATTTAACTCATGTTCTATATATAATTCACACCCTGCTTAAACTCGTTCCCACGGTCCTCCGTGGGAATGCATAAACACCTTAGATTAAAGTAATTATCACCTGTTTCCTTGCTTTTACCCCCCATTCGAATTAGCAAACAAAGCAAAACACTACCTCCTATCGGAAAGCACTTTTAGAAACAACATTTGTAATATATATTCCAGTAACAAAAGCAGCCCATGATTTCAACAATCATTCCAACCCGGTTGCTTTCATAATAAATGATCAATGATTTGTAAAACGAGATTAAGAATCAGGATTAGTTAGCTCTTTACGGAAATCATTAGTACTTTTATATCTACTTAATTTTCTTTTGCATAAAAATACTCTGTGTTTAATAGAAGACTGTTTTAAAAATCACCTGGTGATAGAAAAGTCTCAGTGTAGCTAAGGAAAATATTGATGAGAATTATTAAAAACCAAACTGTAAATTTCTTTATTAAATATCTAGCCATATTACTTGCATCAGTTTCAACAGGTTTTGCAGCTAATTATGATGCTGAGGTTTTTGAATTTCAGCAAAAGCTCGCCAAAGGTGGTGATGCCCATGCTCAGTATAGGCTGGCAACCATGTATGAAAGTGGTCGTGGTGTAAATAAAGATAGTTCACTAGCAATGACATGGTATCAAAAATCATCATCTAACAACCTTTCTGCTGCTACAAGATATCTTAAATACCTTGAAATCAGAAATTCTGCTTTTAAACCTGAAGATAAAGCCTGGTTAAAAACCGTTTATATTGACGCAAAAAAAGGTGATGAAAACGCTTTAATCATTCTAGGCAAGTTACATGAAAATGGCATAGGCGTGAAAAAGAGCCTGAAAAAATCACAACGTTATTTGAAATTAGCATTTAATAGAGGCAATACCGATGCCGAAATCAACCTTAATAGAGTTGAACAGAAGATATTCGCAATAGAAAAAAAGTTAAAACAGAAAAACGAACTATTAGCCCTTAATAAAGAAAAAGAACAAAAACAAAAACAAATTAAAAATATCAGCCCTAAAAAAGAAACAAAAAAGAAACAGATTGCCAAGCATAAACCCAATAAAAGTAACAATAAAAATCAAATATCAGAAAACAACATAGAACTTAAACGCCTTGAAACAGAACGAAATAAAATTGCTAGAGAAAGAAAAGAACTAGAGGCCTTAAGAAAAGATATAGCCGAAAAACAGGCTGTTAAAGACAAACCTGTTAATGACAAACCCGCTACAGATAGAATAATTGCCAGCAATAATTCACATAAAGCCACGTCACATACAGCCGATGCGTGCAGTGGAAAAGCAGCTCGTTTTATGAGTCGATGTCAGTAAATTTAAATTATTAGCTTCAGCGACTGAAATAGAAATTAATGCTAGAGCACAGTTTTCTTAATATAAGAAACAACTGTGCTCTGCTACCTGGCAGTTTTTTATACCAAATCCATCTAAATATAAACTACAGGAACAGAAAACAATAAATACTCATGACAAGAAGCTAGTAGAACTTTGTTTAGGTATGAATTAAGGAAGAAAGAGGCTAACTAAGAATAATATAAATACTTCTAAATTATTACATCACCCTCTTTTACTCTTTCTAAACCTGGGAGCCCTGTTATCTTGGTTGTGTTAATTGGGGCTAGAGCACAAGACACTCTAATATCAGTAAACCAGCAGAGTGCGATTGTTCACATTAAAATACCTTAATAAAATATCAGAACAATTAAAACTATTAATTCAGATAATTGAAGATATATCTACAGGTTCATTTCTGACACCCTCTAAACATCCAATTATTGAGGCAATTGCTATGCCTTTGGGTGGTGCGGGATATGATATTTAATCAATTACCTGACAACAGTAATATCATTAATTCAAGATTCTTACTCAATGAAAATTGATATCATTTTTTAGTTATGACTCATTGCTAACTGATTCTTCTTTAGGCTCGTTTTGTTCCTGTTCTAGATGATTTTGTACTATTGATAATAACGATAATATGCGTTGGTTTTTTTTGCTTAACGTCTGAAGAAATTCAAGCTTTTTTAATGCCTTATCGAATTCACCTTTTTTTATTAAATGTTTAACAGCAAGCAATTCACTCTCTAACTCCATACGTTTATTACTAATATCCATTCTATTTATTATGCTGTATCGCATGTGAACTAATCTATCGTCATTGGGGCTTGCAATTAAACCACTATCGATATTATCTAGTGCGTCAAAATAGGTACGTTTAGTGACTTCATTTTTTGCTAATTGATAGTAATGATCGGTGATAACACCAATTCCTGCACGGGCCTGGATGTTGCCGGGGTCAATTAATAAAACCTGATTGTATTCGGCTAATGCAGATGCACCTTTAGGCATTATATACCGGCTCTTTTCTAAATAACTAGCCGCTTTATTAAGATGCACAGCAGCTACATTATGAGTATCAATTTGCGCCCTTAATGATTCTATTATCTGTTCTTGCTTAGTAGCGATTTTACGTTGTTCGTCGAGATCAACAATAAAAGCCTTTGTTAACAGAGCAGTTTTGTCTGCAAAACCCTTTATTTGGGTAATTTGCACCTTTGTGTAAGTTGATAATTTATCGGATACGATAACAGACAATGCCAGAACCAGAGTCAGTAACACAACACCACTTTTATAGGTGCGCATTCGTTCACTGCGTATAATGGCCTGTTCTTTTTTGGCTCTGGTGAGTTTAGCGAGATCTTCAATCAAATCAAAAGCAGACGCGTATCTGTTTTTTGGTTTTTTCGCCATTAATTTATGAATTATGGGCTGGTGTTCTTTAAATTTTTTATCTAACTGAGGTGGTGCCTCTTCCAGATGTTTATATATTAAAGCAAACGGTGTATCTGCAACGAATGGTTTTTTCCCCATTAACATTTCATAATATACAATACCAAGACTGTATAGATCAGTACGGTGATCAACTATGTCGCTAGAAACCTGTTCTGGGCTAGTATAGTGAGGTGTGCCCATCACCATTCCATCTATAACGGTTTGATCACTGAAGCTAACTGCTCGGGCAATTCCAAAATCAGCTAATATCGGCTGATTTTCTTCATTGAAAATAATATTACCCGGTTTTATATCACGATGAATAAAGCCTTTACTATGAGCATAAGCGAGTGCCTCACTTATTTTGGTAATAATATTGATTACTTCTGTCTGACTTATTCCTTTTTTTATTTTCTGCTTTAAATCACCACCATGTAAATATTCCATAGCTATATATAAATGACTCTCGGTTTCGCCGGCATCATAAATAGTAATGATATTGGGATGATTTAAAACACCACAGTTTGCTTCCTGTAAAAACAGCTTGGTCAGACTTTTATCCGTACATAATTTTTTGGGAAGAGTTTTTAAAGCAATGGAGCGGCCAACCGCTTCCTGTATGGCGAGAAATACTCTAGCCATGCCGCCTTTTGCGACTTTCTTGAGAATTAAATACCCTGGGATTGTAGAATCAGACATGAGTTAAAAACAAAGCGTTATTAGTTTATAAAAGCAGATGATTTAGTTGAGTTAATATAACTCTAATCATTCTTTCCCCAGTATAGCAGTTGTAAGGTCTAAATAAAGTTGTCGATGACCGTTAATTCGTGCCTGATCACAATTCTCTCTAATATTGGAATCAAATGTGTTCTATCCCTGTTCCTGTAACATCTGTTTTTTGTAGACAGAGAGAACAAATCTTATAAATCAAGTATTAAGCATATGTTAGGCAATAAAAAAGGCCCCTTACCGAAGTAAGGGGCCCTCTGTAAACAATAATAAGACTTATTGTTTAGTCGATGATTTCTTCCTGACTATATACTTCATAGATAGCCAACTTCTTCAGTGTTGACGCTGGAAGAGACGTATTTAGGAAACCATCAGCAGCGGTTGGGAACTTGCCGCTGGCACCTTTTTTCATGTAATACACTTTGTATTTCACGGTTAATGGGAATACCGCATCTTCTGTGTCATATACAACAGTGTATTTCTCTTTCTCATTTGGCTTAAAGCGATTATCAGTAGCGATATTCGAATCGAAACCAGGTCTTACTACGAGTTTACCATCTGGCGCACTCTTACCTGTTTCACGGCCATAGATGCGCGTGAAGTGATCAGCAGGGCCATCGATATCAGTGATCTTCTTCACTGTGGTCACACCCTTCACTGCCCAGGCACCTGTTTCAGTTTGTACCGCTGAACTTCCCGTCACAGTCGCATCAGGTGATACCCAGTCAACCAGCGTCTGATCCATGAACTGACTATTCACAGGCTCGTTCTTGCGAGAAAGATCGGGGCCATACCCCTGAATATCCACATCGCTGTCTTTATCGTACTTGACTTTGACGGTCTCAAAACCTTCCAGGATAGTGTTGCCTTCAAGCACAGCAAGCTGGTTAGTCACAGATTTAAACTTCGACTTACCTTTAGCTTTCTTGAATAAAAGCTTGTTGCCATTGGCATCGCTAACCACAACACGTGTCAGTACACGGCGCATTGGGTGTGCACCCGGGAACATATGAGCCGTCTTGTTCTGCAGATAAGTCTTAACTTTCAGCTTGTCGTCATCAGCTTCAACTTTCATCTCAGACTCGAAACCCGACTTAATCTTAACCAGGCCGAAGTCAGCTTTGTTAGCACCCATGAATGCATGGTTGTTAAAGTAACCTTCAGCAACCGGGCCAACACCACTTTCTGGATCGAAGTGCTTAGTCACACCATCTTCTGCAGTGAATAATGAAGTTGTGTCATCCCATTTATGTAACACGGTTTTATTAGCCAGTGGCTCCATGTGACAACGTTGACACTTGGGTGATGTTTTTGTGTCTTCAAAATTATTACCAACACCATCACTCATCGCAGTCCATGTGCTGCACAGTTCAAGGAACTGATCTGGGTTATCACCAGCAGCCTGAACACCCGGTACACCATTAGACTCCGGGTTGAGCATTAAAGATGAACGTTGGTGACATGATAAACACAGTGATTTTCCGTAACCCGCAAACTGGTGTTTAGACTCGAACTTGTCGCCATGCTCAGCATCGACTGCTGCCACAAAGTCACCTTTAACCAGTGAAGCACGGTCAGTCACATCATCGGCACGACTGTTATCCAGGCCCGTAACACCGAACGGACCATAGTATGGGCCACCAGTGTAGTGACATTCTTTATCGCCATCACCATTTGTGTCATGCGGATCATTACAACCCGTTGGTGTGCTCTTCATGGTGTAGCGGCCGTCTGCTGCTTTAGCGATATCGTAGTCACCCGTCATTTTTGGTGTATTACCCGCATCAACATACTTCTCCGGACCAATCAGTGCGAAGAATGCATTCATATCAGGAGTGCTAGCGTCCGGGCTATAGTGAAGTGTGTCACCAGGGTTACGTACGATCGGTCCGATAGGCCCCATCTTCATAGGCCCTTTCAATGTGTACTGACCAAGGTCACCATCCGTGTCATTCATCATACGAACCGTTTCTATACTGTGACAATATGAACAGTTGATGCCTTCACGGTTATGGCTATTACCAATATGGTAGCTAACTGTGTAAACCTTACCTGTTTTAGCCAGTGAGGTTACGGTCGCTTCATCAGCGGGATTATAGGGAACTGGCTTGCCAGCAAGGTTTTTCTCTAACGACTTAGCCACAGCATAAGACATACCGGTATCATCATTCATATCACCAACTTCAGTCAGTGTAATCTTGTAGTCGTTCGAATAGTATGCGGCTGGAGCATGACATTTGATACACACTTGTCCCGTTTTTTGAATAGTGCCTTCCT